>MDTC01108087.1_pt1 | contig 10242 bp, 12 predicted proteins | sample 811181 | NCBI WGS metagenome assembly MDTC01 (sample SAMN05326644, study PRJNA326480) | marine metagenome | isolation source: seawater | place: Pacific Ocean: North | collected 2011
GTATATGCTGCTGGTGATGTAAAAGATAAGATATTTAGGCAAGCTATTACAGCAGCTGGCATGGGCTGTATGTCGGCATTGGAAGCTGAAAAATTTCTTTCGGAAAAATCTAGCTAAGACTGCTGCAAAATTCAGATATTTTTTTTAATGGATTTTTTAAATTTTGTATAGAAGTAGCATATGATATCCTAAAACAACCCTCTAATCCAAAAGTCGACCCCTGCACAACAGCAACACCGTTATTTTCTAATAACAATTCAACAAAATTCGAATCGGTTTTCAGCAACCAAAAATTTTTATACATAAAAATATTTTATTATATATTTCCAATCTTCAAATTATGTAATATATTTAATTTATCTTTACAAATAATCTAAAAACTTGTACTTTTGACATATTTATATCACATTGTTCAATTATTGAACATTAAATTAGTTAAATGAGATTTACAAAAAAATATTTTCAGAACGTAGCAAAAATTGCAAACTTGATTGATATAAAGAAAGTTAACAACTTGATCAACGAATTAGCAAAGGTTAAAAAAAGAGAGGGTAGAATTTTTTTTTTGGGCGTTGGGGGAAGTGCTGGTAATTCTTCTCATGCAGTTAATGATTTTAGAAAGCTTTGCAACATTGAATCCTATACACCAACAGATAACGTATCTGAACTCACTGCGAGAATAAATGATGAAGGATGGAATTCATCTTTTGTTAATTGGTTAAAAGTTAGTAAATTCAAAAAAAAAGATGCTTTATTTATTTTTTCAGTTGGGGGTGGAAATGAGAAAAAAAATGTAAGTACAAATCTTATAATAGCCATTGATTATGCAAAAAAAATTGATGCGAGTATTTTGGGCATAATTGGAAAAGTTGATGGATATGCAAAAAAATCTAGCAATAAAGTAATAGTTATCCCTGAAGTTGACAAAAAAATGGTAACACCATTTACAGAGGCTTTTCAAGCGATTATATGGCACTGTTTAGTTTCACACCCATTAATTCAAACAAATAAAACTAAGTGGTAACTCTATTGAATAAAGCAATCAAAAGTTAAAAATTCACCTTAAAGAAAGTTATATGATAGGTAGTAGATCGATAGATATTCAAGCAGGTTTAAGAGTTGAGTGCAGAACAATTTTTATAAACCATAATTATTCTGAACCTAAGCCTTTTTAACAAGAAAAAAATGTAAAATATCTTCATGCTGCTGTTGATATATTTTGAAAAATAATCAAATGATTAATTTAAAAAATAAAAAAATAAAAATATTTGCTGACGGTGCAGATTTAATTTCAATTAAAAAACTAAATGAAGATCCAAATATTAGTGGGTTTACAACAAACCCTAGTTTAATGAAAAAAGCTGGAATTGTAGATTATAAAGAATTTTCAAAGGATGTTTTAAAAATTGTGACACCAAAACCCGTATCATTTGAAATCTTTTCTGATGATTTAGAAGAAATGTATGAACAAGCAAAAAAAATAGCTTCTTGGGGTAAAAATATATTTGTTAAAATTCCAATAACAAACTCTAAAGGTGTAAAAACTTTTAAATTAGTAAAAAGACTTTTAGATGAGGGTATCAAATGTAATGTAACTGCAATTTTGACGATTAATCAAGTAAAAGAAATATATGAAATTTCAAATAATAAAACAGAAATAATTATTTCTATTTTTGCAGGAAGAATAGCAGATACAGGCGTAGATCCTGTACCATTAATGACCGAAGCTATTAACTTATGTAAAACAAAAGCAAATATTGAAATATTATGGGCAAGCACAAGGGAGCTGCTTAATATTTTTCAAGCAGAAAAAATTAATTGCCATATAATAACTGTACAACATGAAATTTTAAAAAAAGTTTCAATGATAGGAAAGGATTTAGGTCAGCTTTCTTTAGAAACAGTACAAACGTTTTTAACTGATGCTACAAAAGCAGGTTTTAAGATTAAAATTAACTAATGAATTTTAAATCCATTTTTATTACTGGCGGCGGCGGGTATGTTGGTTCAAGACTTATACCATATTTACTAAAAAAAAAGTTTAAGATAACCGTTTATGATACCTTTTATTTTGGTAATAAATTGTCAAAAAATAAAAATTTAAAAGTTATAAGGGGAGATATTAGAAATATTACAAAACTATCAAAACATTGTAAAAATCATGATGTTTTTTTACATTTAGCTTGTATATCAAATGATACAAGTTTTGAACTTAATGAAAAATTATCCAAATCAATTAATTATGATGCTTTTGAACCTATGGTCCTTGAGGCTAAAAAATTAAAAATAAAAAGATTTATTTATGCTTCGACCAGTTCAGTTTACGGAATATCTAAAAAAAAAAATGTCAGAGAAGATCATAAACTTTTGCCATTAACATCATACAATAAGTATAAAGGAATGTGTGAACCACAATTGTTTAAACATACAAATAGTGAATTTGAAGGTGTAATTTTTAGACCAGCTACTGTATGCGGATATTCTCCAAGAATGAGATTAGATCTATCGGTTAATATTTTAACAAATTTTGCTTATAACAAAAAATTTATTAAAGTTTTTGGAGGCAAACAGCTTAGACCAAATCTTCATATTCTTGACTATTGTGGCGCTGTATTAAAGTTAATAAATTCTCCTTCTGCAAAAATTCAAAATAAAATTTTTAACGTTGGTCATGAAAATATGTCCATCAATAAAATTGCAAGTTTAGTTAAAAAAACAATACAAAAAAAAATGGGACAAAAAATCAAAATAATCAAAACTAAATCTAATGATTTGAGATCATATCATATCAATTCTAACAAAATATCTAAAGAACTTGGATTTGTTCCTAAAAAAAATATAGAACAAGCAGTTATTGAAGTTTATAATGCTCTTAAAAGTAAAAAAATAACTAACAGTTTTTCTAATTTGAATTATTATAACGTAGAAAAAATTAAAAAATTAAAAATTAAATAATTAGTTAAATAATTAATAAGAATAAGTGGTAACACCCAATAAAAATAAACCATTATTTTTAGGATTAACTCATATGGGCCAAGTTTATTCAAGTGCATGGTCCCAAGAAATTGGCCCTTGTGCTATATATGATTTTAACAAAATTATATTAGAAAATTTTAAACAAAAAAAATTCACCCAGGAAGAGCCTAAATTAAATAATTTAAGTAAAAAAAAAAAAATTACTTTTCTTAATAATGAAAATGAAATTGCTAAATATAGTTTAATTTTTTTTACGTATGATACACCTATTGATGAAAAAAATGGTTACCCAAAATTATTATTAATTGAAAAATTAATAAAAAAATTATTTTCAATAAATTACAAAAGAAAAACTGTAATAATAATATCGTCCCAAGTTTATCCAGGCTTTATGGATAAAATAAAAAAAAAATATAAATCAAAAAAAAAAATTAAACTATTGTATATGGTTGATACTTTAAAAATGGGACAGGCAATCAATAATTTTTTACATCCCGATCAACTAATTTTTGGTGGTGATAAAAAAGATGAAAAAATGATTAAATTAATTTTTCAGAAATTTAAATGTAAAAAATATTTGTTTAATTATAAAGAAGCAGAATTAATAAAAATATCAATTAATTTATATTTATTTTTTTCTGTAACTTATGCAAATATGTTAGATGATCTAGGTAGAGAAAATAATATTAAATTTCCAAAGATATTAAATGTATTGAGAAATGACAGAAGAATCGGCCAATACTCCTATATACATCCCTCTTTAGGTATGGCGGGTGGTCATTTAGAAAGAGACTCATTTTATTTCCAGAAAATAAATAGAAATTTTATTTTAAAAAAAATATTGTCACAAATGCTTAAATTTAATGATTTAAGAAAAAATATTTTAGAAAAAGAAATTAAAAATATAGTTAATAAAAGAATTATAAATATACTTTTAGTTGGCATTTCATATAAAAAAAAATCTTTTTCACTTGTTAATTCAATTTTTTCTAAATTACTAAAAAATAAAAAATTTAAAATAAAAATTTTTGATGATCATTATGATTTAGTTGAATTTAAGGAAATTAACACTATGAAAAATTTAGATTTAATAAAGAATTTTGATATCATAATATATAATTATTCTAAAAATAAAACTATTCAAATTTTAAAAAGTTTTTTAAAAAAAAATAAAAAAAAATATTTATTAAATATATCATTTGATCAAAAAAATATATTTGATGGACCAAATGTAAAAAATATTTTTTCAAAAGAATTAATTAATATTAGCAAATGAACGTTTTTAAAATTGGAATAATTGGCTTTGGAAATATTGGTAAAAAAAGATTTTTATCAATTTTAAAAATTAAAAAATATGATGTTAAAATTGTTTACGTAGTTGATAAAAAACTAAATAAAAAAAATATTACAAGAAATATAAAATTTATAAATGATTGGAAAAAAATAAGATTAATAAATGTAGATCTTATAATTGTATCAGCTCCTACTAAAATATCTGAAAAAATAGTTAAAGAGTTATCAGGAAAATACAATTTATTAGTTGAAAAGCCAATTACTACAAATATAAAATTCATGAATTCTATAGTGGATAAATCTAATAATAATAAAAAGCTTTTAAAAACAGGATATAATTTAAGATTTGATGATGGGTTACAAGTTGTAAAAAAGATTATAAATAATAAAAAAATTGGAAATATTTACTATTGTAAAATTACATATGCAAATGGTGCCGCTAAAACTAATACAAACGAAGTAGGTAGTTTGATTGATATGGCCGCACATTCTTTAAATTTAATTCAATGGTTTTTTGAAAATTCAAAAATTAATCCAGTATATAATGTTAATCAATCAAACGAATTTATGAATAAAACAAAAATAGATAATGGATTTATTATATTAAAAGTAAAGAAGACAATATGCACAATACATCATGGATTTTGTACTTGGAAAAATAAATTTGATTTAGAAATAAGTGGATCTAAAGGTTATGTAAACATTTCATCATTATCAAAATGGGGAAATCAAAAAGTTTCCTTTGGTTTACGAAAATATCCAAGTGGAATTCCGATTATAAAAGAATGGTTGTTTAATCGTGATAATAGCTGGAGAAATGAATTAATTTTCGTTATAAAAAAAATTCTAGATAAAAATTTTGAATACAAGTTTATAAATAACGAAGGATATAATACTTTAAAACTTATAAAAAAATTAGCTAATGTCCTATAATTTTGGATCACATAAAATTATTAATTTTTCTAATGTTAAAACTTTTTTTTCAAAAATAAAAAAAAAAAAGACAGTAATTCATTGTCATGGAGTTTTTGATTTGGTTCATCCTGGTCATATAAGACATTTTGCTCACTGCAGATCTAAGGCTGATGTTTTAGTTGTTTCTTTAACACCTGATATTTATATTAAAAAAGGGAAATATAGACCTTTAATTCCAGAAAAAATGAGAGCTGGCAATCTTGCTGCACTTGAAATGGTAGATTTTGTTATAATCGATAAGAATAAATTTCCTTATCAATTATTAAATTTAATTAAACCTAACTATTTTGCCAAAGGAATGGAATATTTTCTTCAAAAAAATATTTTAACAGAAAAAGAAAAAAAAATAGTAGAAAAAAATGGTGGAAAAATGATCTTTTCTCCTGGCGATTATGTAATGTCATCCACTAAATTAATTAATGAATCAAAAATTGACCTAAAATATGAAAAACTTAAAGTCTTAATGGATGTGGAAAATATTAACTTTAAAGATCTAAAAAAAATATTAAACTCGCTTAATAAAATAAATGTTCATATAATTGGAGACACTATAATAGACACTAATCATTACTGTGAAGCAATAGGTGGTCTTCATAAAACTCCAACATTAAGTATAGTTAAAAAAAGAAGTCAAGATTATTTAGGTGGTGCAGCCATTGTTGCTGCTCACTTTAAAAGTTTTACAAAAAATGTTTCCCTCACAACTGCATTTGGAAATGACAAAAAAGGCAAATTTGCAAAAAAAGAAATTAATAAATTAAAAATAAAACTTAATCAGATTTCTGAATTTGGAAGAGATACCACTAATAAAAATAGTTATATTGTAGATAAACATAAATTGCTTAAAGTTGATGAAGTTAACAATTCTTCTATTCTAAATTCTACAATTGAAAAAATTTCAAAAATAATAAAAAAAGAAAAAAATAAAATAATTGTCTGTTCGGATTTTAGACATGGAATATTTAATAAACAAACCGTATCAATATTTTTAAAATCAATTAATAAAAGTTGTTTCAAAGTTGCAGATAGCCAGGTAGCAAGTAGATGGGGTAATATTACTGATTTTCAAAATTTTGACTTAATTACACCTACTGAACGTGAGGCTAGATATTCTCTATTTGAACAAGATTTGCCAATCAGAGCTATTTCTAATGTTTTGTTGAAAAAATCTAATCCAAAAAATTTAATCTTAAAACTTGGTTCTAGAGGATTGATATCATTAAATCGAAAAAGAAATGATTACATCGTATTAGATCCTTTTGTAAATAATTTGATTGATAGTAATGGTGCTGGTGACGCCCTTTTGGCTTATTCTGCGGCAAGTTTATATGTTACAAATTCATTAATTATATCATCAATAATTGGTCTACTTGCTGCATCTTGCAAATGTGAGAAAGAAGGTAATATAGCTGTTAAAAAACAAGATATAGAAAAGAAAATCGATGAAATCGAGCAAATTATAAATTAAAACAATGAATATTAAAATATACGCAAACGGATGTAACAAAAAATCTATAAGAAATTATTCAAAAGGTTCTTTAATTAAGGGTTCACAACAAATCTATCAATACTTGAAAATGCTAAAGTAAAAAGCTACAAAAATTTATGAAAAGTAATATGATTATCGATCCTCATGGGATACTTAATAGTAAGAATTTATTAAAATTTAAATTGATTTATTTATCAATTTAATAAAATATGAGAATTATAATTTTAGGTTCGGGGGGTTTTATTTCAAAAGCTGTTCAAGAAGAATTAGAAAAACTTGAAGTTCCTATTTTGCCCATATCTAGAAATCATCTAGATTTAACAGAGAAAAATTCCTCCAAACTTTTTTGCCCTCTCAAATTCGAGAAAAAATAACTAATAAGATTTTTAAAAAGGTATTTAAATCTAATGAAAAAAATTTTTCTAAAAAACTTTATATGAATAAAAATCATATCAAAGAAATGTTTGATAATGGAATGAGTTTTGGTTCTCATGGAGATAATCATTTGTGGTGGAAATATTTAAGCTATAATTTACAAATGAAAGAATTAAAAAATTCAATAAATTTTTTTAAACAAATTGGTGTTTATAATCAAAATTTTTCCGTTTGTTACCCTTATGGAAGTTTTAAATCAAATTCAATTGATATTTTGAAAAAATGTAACGTTAAATTTGCTTTAACAACTGAGTTGGGAAGTGTTAATAAAAATAATGTAAGACATAATTCTAAACTTCCAAGATATGATACTAATGATTTTAAAAAAAAGTTGAATTAAAACTATGACTAAATGAAAAAAAAAATAGTAGTTTTTGGATCGAAGGGATTTATTGCCAATTCATTTAAAGAAAGTCCGTTAACTGAAGATGAATTTAAAATCATCATGTTGGGAAAAGATAAGTATAATATTCTAAAAAAAAAGAATTTTAAAAAAATCTCAACCTTACTTGATAAAAATACAACAGTTTTATTTACTTCAACTATCGCCCCATCAAAAACCTTTAATGATTTCGTAACAAATATCCAAATGGCTTTAAATTTAAAAAAAATAGTAAATAATAAAAAGGTAAAAAACTTTATATATATAAGTTCAGATGCGGTTTATACAGATACAAAAAAAAAAATTAATGAAAATTCTAAATGTCTTCCAGGTTCACTGCATGGATTAATGCATCTTGTGAGAGAAAAGATTTTTACAGAAATTTTTGGGAAAACTATATTAATTTTAAGACCAACTCTTTTATTTGGAAGCAAAGACACACACAATGGATATGGCCCAAACATGTTTACAAGACTGGCAAAAAAAAATAAAACTATTAAACTATATGGAAAAGGTGAGGAAAGGCGCGATCATTTATTTATAGATGACTTAATTAGAATAATATTTGAAGCGATATTGAAAAATAAGAAAGGTATTTTTAATATTTCTACTGGAAAAGTATTATCATTTTTTGAAATAGCAAAAAATATTATTAAAGTTACAAATTCAAAATCAAAAATAATATTTATAAAAAGAAATGGCCCACCTCATCATTTAGGGCTTAGACAATTTGATATTAAAAAAATAAAAAAAAATTTCCCTAAATCTAAAATTAAAAGTATAAGTAGTTACTTAAATGAAAAATTTATAGAAAATTACTAATTTTAAATGAAGCTAGATCCATATATTGATTTTAACTACCTGCTAAAAAACTACAAAAAAATTCTTTCGCCCTCAGGAAAAGTTGCACTAGTTACGGGAGGCTCAGGAAGAATTGGAAGTATTTTTGTTAGTTTATTTTTATTGAATAATTTTACAGTTTTAGCTCCTTCCAGAAATAAGAGCAAATTTATTGAATTTCATAAATCACTCCCTGTAAATTTCAGAAAGAATTTAAAATGGATTAAGATGGATCTTTCAAAACCAGATTCTACTGAAACAAACATACCTGGAGTATTTGCTGCAGGAGATGTAAAGGATAAAGTTTTTAGACAAGCAGTAACTGCAGCAGGAATGGGTTGTATGGCTGCTTTAGAGGCTGAAAAGTTTTTATCACACTAAATTATTTAAGACTTTTACAAAAATCTGAAATTTTGTTTAAAGCTTTTTTTAGATTTTCCAAGGAAGTTGCATAAGATATTCTAAAGAATCCATTTAATCCAAATGCAGAACCTTGAACAACAGCTACTCCAGCATTCTCAAGCAATGATTGAACAAAATCAGTATCAGTCTTAAGAACATTTCCTTTGTTATCTTTTTTTCCTAATAATTCTTTGCAGCTTGGAAAAACATAAAATGCGCCTTCTGGTTTTAAACAATTTATTCCATTAATTTTGTTTAATTCACCAACTACAAAATCTCTTCTTCCTTTAAATGCTTTTGATCTTTGAGATATAAAATCTTGAGTTCCATTTAAAGCTTCTACGGCTGCTGCTTGACTAATTGAAGACGGATTAGTTGTAGATTGAGATTGAATTTTTGCAATTCCTTTAATTATTTCTTTTGGTCCTGCAGCATAACCAATTCTCCAACCTGTCATTGCATATGATTTGCTCACGCCATTCATTGTTAAAACTCTATCTTTTAATTCTGGTATCTGCGCAATTGTAAAAAATTTATATCTTCCATATGAAATATGCTCATAAATATCATCGCTCAAGATGTGAACATGCAAATGTTTTTTTAAAACTTCAGCTAGCTCTTTTATTTCATTTTCTGAATAGCAAGCCCCTGTTGGATTAGATGGAGAATTTATTATAACCCACTTAGTTTTATTAGTAATTTTACTCTCAAGATCTGTAGCTTTTAACTTAAATTCTTGTTTTTCGGAACATTCTATAATTACAGGTTTAGCCCCAGTCAAAAGAACAATATCAGGATAAGATACCCAATAAGGTGCAGGGATAATAACTTCGTCTCCCTCATTTAAAGTCGCCATCATGGCATTATAAATTACATGTTTCCCGCCTGCCCCTATTGTTACTTGTTCGGTTGTGTAATTAAGGTTATTTTCCCTTTTAAATTTTTGAACTATTGCTTGCTTTAAAGCTGGCGTTCCATCTACAGCTGTATATTTAGTGTCCCCATCTTTTATGGCTTTGATCGCTACTTCTTTAATATTATCTGGTGTATCAAAATCAGGTTCACCCGCTCCTAATCCAATAACATCTTTACCAGATGCTTTTAATTCTCTTGCTTTTTGAGTTACAGCAATAGTTGGAGATGGTTTTATCCGTTTAAGACTGTCAGATATAATGCTCATTGAAAAATGTTATTATTCTAATACTTTGTTTATTATATGCAAAATACTTATCAAGATTTAATTATAGATATTCAAAGTAAAAATCCACAAATAAATGGAAAACTTGAAGGTGGCAAAAAATTTAAAATTGTATCTGATTTTGAACCTGCTGGTGATCAACCTGAAGCAATAAATAAATTAGTTAATAGCGTAAACAAAGGTGACTTTAATCAAGTTCTTCTAGGAGTTACGGGATCTGGAAAAACATTCACAATGGCAAAGGTCATAGAA
>MDTC01173572.1_pt1 | contig 10242 bp, 7 predicted proteins | sample 811181 | NCBI WGS metagenome assembly MDTC01 (sample SAMN05326644, study PRJNA326480) | marine metagenome | isolation source: seawater | place: Pacific Ocean: North | collected 2011
CCCCGCCGATATCAAGAAAGTTGGCTGGGATAAGGCCGGCGTCGTAGGCAGCATCAACGGTGGCCATAGCTAGGCCTGCGCCGTTAGCAATGGTGGCAACGTTCCCCTCTTGGTTAATGGTGACGAAGTTAACTTCGGCCGGAACATCGGTAAAGTGCCAGTCGTGTCGAAAGGCAGCAGCATCGTCGAGGCTGATCTTGGCATCCCCAGCAATCAGTTGGCCGTCGGTGGTCAGGACAAGGGGGTTGATTTCTATGAGCGTGGCGTCGTTATCCACAAAACAGTGATAGAGCTTTTCGACGATATCTTGAAGAACGAAGGTGTAATCAGGAAGCTGGTAGTAGTCAGCTAACGATTGTCCGATGACATCGGCATCCTTCGGTCCGTTGATGGGCCAGCGCTGGAAACCAGTATTGTCCTCGACCTCCATGCCGCCGTTTATATGGGCGACAATCTGAATGCTGGCAGTTGCACGGTCGATAAGGATCGACAGGTAGAGCTCTTTGTCGATATCGAGGACCTCTTCGGCCAGAAGGCTAGTCGGGAGATAGCCTTTGATTTCGAGTGCCAGCAGGTCGGCGATAGTCTTGTGTAGCTCGGCCTGCTTGGTGATGACCTTGATGCCCCCTGCCTTGCCGCGTCCACCAGTCGGAACTTGCGACTTTAGGACGACAGGGAGAGTAATGTTTTTGGTGTCTTCGGGGGCAGTTAGCAGAGATGAAGCTGGAATCTTCATCTTGGCACCGGCTAGGAGGGCTTTTGATTCGTGTTCGAGGAGGTTCATATTCTATCAGTATACTCAGAAAGGCATGTTAGGGCGAGCAGGTCTGACGGCTATGCGTCTATCTGACCACGCCCAACGCCGACATACCCAGTGTCTAGCTGGCTAACTTCTGTGACATCAAGACAGTTAACTGCATCTGCGACAAGCTTTAGGTTGTGTGCTTGAGGCGTCCAGTCTGAAGCAACCTTAAATTCCGACCAGTCGGTGGCAATGATGACAATGGTTGCATCTTTTAGGGCGTCTTCTCTCTTTTCGGCCACAGTCACCGATTCGCTCAATGTTGCTTTTGCTTCTTCGTTAGCTTGCGGGTCATAGGCGATAATATTAGCGCCCTCTTCAACAAGCAAGTTTGCAATTTTGATTGCCGGTGAACGACGAGTATCGCTTGTTTCTGATTTGAATGCGAGGCCCAGTATAGCGATGTTCTCGTTGTGTAAATCACCGTCAAACTTCTCTTTGATTCGATTAATGATGTAGTGAGGCATGTAGTCGTTTACTGAAGATGCGGCTGACATAATCGGCATATCTACGTTGAAGCTTCGAGCGCTACTTATTAGCCCACTGACGTCTTTGGGGAAGCATCCTCCACCATAGCCACGGCCAGCTTTAAAGAAGGCTTTGCCGATCCTTTGGTCTTCACCGACAATTGACATCACCTCTTCGATGTTTGCGCCAGCAGCATCACATAGCTGTGCGATAGAGTTTGCAAATGAAATCTTTAGCGCTAGGAAGGCGTTCGAGGTGACCTTGATAAGCTCCGCACTTTCGAGGCTGGTGCTTAGATAGCTACCGGTGTGGCCAGGAGTATAGCTGATCTGAGAGATTCTTGAGATATCTTCAAAGTGGTCTTCAACAGTCTGATGCAGGTGAAGGATTGATCTGTTAGCTTCTTGATCTTCACCTCCAGCAACAATTCGATCAAACATGAGGGTATCGTAGACTGCGGTACTTTCCCTTAAGAACTCGGGGTTTGAAACATACGGAACAGAGCTTGGAAGCAATTTCATGATTTTTCGGCCCGTGCCAACAGGCACCGTGCTTTTCTGTACAAAGATCGCACCGTCTTTTAGGTATTTTGAAGCTTCTTCTGCTGCACCAATAACGTATGCTAGGTTTGAACTACCGTCCGGGTTATCGGGCGTGCCAACGCAAGAAAAGACAACGTCAGCCGACTTAATAGCGCCTTCGTATTCAGAGGTTGCTTTTAGGGCACCTTTTTCTATTCCAGCAGCAAGGATTTTATCAAGACCGTCTTCATAAAAGGGCGCCTTGCCACTGTTAATCAAGGATACTTTTTTTGGATCTAGATCTATCGCGACAACGTTGTGTCCAGAGACTGAAAAGAGAGCTGCTGCCGTTGTGCCTACGTATCCACTGCCGATAATAACTATATTCACATCGTCTCCTGTAATTATATACAAATCTTATGATAGCAGATTTGGGTACAGCATCACCATTGTTGCGGTGCGGTATAATGAGGCTAAATGATAAAAGTTTCCGTTATTATACCGGTGTACAACGCAGAGAAGTATCTGCACTTCGCTTTGGACAGCGTGACTCAGCAAACATTCAAGGACCTAGAGATTATTTGTGTCAATGACGGCTCAACTGACGGCTCTGCCAAGATACTAAAAGAATACCAAGATCAAGATAAGCGCATAAAGATCTTAGATCAGCCAAATTCGGGCGGCTCAGCAGCTCGTAACACAGGGATAAGGCACGCGAAGGGGCAATATGTGATGTTCCTTGATTCCGATGATTTGTACACTAAAGATATAGTTGCAAGTGCCTACCGTCGAGCTATCGAAACCAACGCTGACATTGTACTTTATAACTTTGTGAGATTTGTCGGGAAGCCTAGCTTTCTAGCAACGGTAAGCAAAGTTAGTCCTGGGAAAGACATCGATTTTTTTAAAAAAGACGATTATGCCGGCCGGCTGTTTAATGATTTTGCGACAATAACATGGAATAAGCTAGTCAAAAGAAGCGTTATTGTCGACAATAATATTAGTTTTGATACAGGCTTGTCGCATAACCACGATGTCGATTTCTCGATACGGCTCATGCTAGCCGCTGATAGCTACTCTTGGCTTGATAAGGTGGGGTACTACTATCGTCTAAACGAGAGTGGCTTAACGGCAACAAAGAGGGACGATCCGACAAACGTTCTTAAGATTCTCGTGAGCTTAAACGAATTATTCGAATCGGAGCATACGTTACTAAAACAGTCCTTTGATAATTATGTGGTTGATATGATTGTCGGTACACTAGAGAAATATAACAACGACACAGTAAAGCAAGAAGAGGTGTTTAATTTTGCTCACCAAACTGTTGTTCCAAGTATTGGTTTAGATAAAAAAAACCTCAGATATGTATACCCGGGTAACTCCGATCTTATTAAGCTGGTTAGGGCTGGTGACTTTGACCAGTATTCTGTATATGCAAATACTCTAAGGCAAAAAATTCGTAGAAAAGCGCGAAAGGCCTATAACAAAGCTCAGGCGCTAATATCCCGTCTTGCTGTATAATGTTATTGAATGAACTTGTCCAATATATTTAACAGGCGAAACAAGATTTTGCTTCGAGAGTTGGTTATTACTGATTTCAAGCTTCGATATCAGAACTCTGCTCTCGGATATCTATGGTCGCTCCTGAAGCCGCTATTTCTTTTTGCTATCATGTACGTTGTTTTCGTATACTTTCTTAGGTTCGGTCAGGGGATTGAGCACTTTGCACCAATGCTATTGCTAGGCTTGGTGCTTTGGGGGTTTTTTACAGAAGCCACCAAGCAGGGTATGAACTCGATTACTTCGCGAGGCAATCTACTCAGAAAGATTAACTTTCCTAAATATATTCTTGTAATATCAGCAACGATATCAGCGTTTATTAACCTTCTTTTGAATCTTATTGTGGTGTTTATATTTATGCTTGTTGATGGCGTAGACTTCAGCTGGACAGTTGTGTTGTTCCCGGTTTCTCTGCTGATCCTTTATGGATTTGCCCTTGCCCTTGCCTTTTTGTTTGCTGCAATTAGTGTAAAATATCGCGACATCGGTTATATCTGGGACGTCGTTATCCAGGCAATGTTTTACGGTACACCTATATTTTACCCTCTCCAGATGGTAATGGAGTTCAACGATTGGGCGGCGCAGTTGCTGATGCTTAATCCAATAGCTGTCATTATCCAGAATTCTCGTGCGCAGTTGGTGGGTGGCGAAAACGTTATCACCGCAGACCAACTATTTTCTAATCCTTTCTGGCTTATACTTCCATACCTCATTATGGTTCTGGCGGGTATCTTGGCGGTTTGGTTCTTTAAGAAGAGGCAAGGTCGCTTCGCGGAGGACGTGTAATGAGTGAAAATAAAGATATAGCGCTACAAGTAGTTAATGTTTCAAAAACATTTAAGCTGCCTCACGAAAGGCATTCTGGGCTTAAGCAGGCAATTGTAAGTAGAGTCGGGGGCAAGCACCAGCGCGGGTACGAGGTCCAGCATGTTCTGAAGGATATTTCGTTTGAAGTAAACAAGGGTGAGTTTTTTGGGATTGTCGGCCGAAACGGTAGCGGTAAGAGTACCTTATTAAAGCTAATTTCAGGAATTTACACTCCCGACGCCGGAAAGGTTAAGGTGAGCGGAACTCTTACGCCCTTCATTGAGCTAGGTGTGGGCTTTAACCCTGAACTAACCGGTCGGGAAAACGTTTTTCTAAACGGCGCATTAATGGGATTCTCTCGCAAAGAGATGGAGGCAAAGTATGACGAGATTGTAGAGTTTGCTGAGCTTCCAGAGTTCATGGATCAAAAGCTGAAGAACTATAGTTCTGGTATGCAGGTGCGTTTAGCGTTTTCAATCGCCATTCAGTCACACTCAGACATCTTAATACTTGATGAGGTATTGGCGGTGGGTGATGAGTCTTTTCAGCGAAAATGTAACGCTTTCTTTGACGAGATAAAGCGCGATAAAACAAAGACAGTTATTCTTGTGACACACGGCATGGACGCCGTACGCAAGTACTGTACGAGGGCGATCTTGCTTGAACAGGGTGAAATAACAGCCCAGGGTGATCCGGTGGATGTTTCCGAGGCTTATTCTCGTCAGTTTATTGACAATAAGGATACAGCAAAGAAGGGTGACGCAAAGACTAAAGGCGATCAAGTTCGTCGGGGTACTGGTGATGTGCAGTTTGAGAACATTAAACACAAAATTACCAAAGAATCCTTCATTCTCGAATTTGATCTTGCCAACAAGACTGATGCTAAGATCGAGACTATTTCTATGGGGATTGATTTTTGCGTTAACCGCGAAATTATTTATGGAAACGACACACGATACCTCGATGAGTATAAGAACGGAATCTCTTTAGACCCAAGGTCGACGAAACATTTTACAATGACTTACGATAACGTTTTAGGGAACAACCCCTTCACTATCAACATGAACGTCACTACAGAGATGGGTACAAACGTCGCAGATTTGATAAAGCCGGCGGTTGCGTTTAATTCAGTCAACCTTATCTATAGCCCAGTATTCAAGGTACTGGCGTTCCCAGATATTAAGATAACGTAGGGTTGTATATGAAGAAGACGTTCGAACCACTCGTTACATGCATTATCCCGGTCTATAATGCCGAAAAGTATCTTGGCGAGTGTGTCGACTCATTGTTGAGACAGTCATATAAAAAACTTGAGATCATCCTTGTTGATGATCACAGCACCGACTCTTCCTGGGTAGTATGCCAAGAGTATGCGGATACACACGAAAACATTATTGCTGTGCAAACAGATAAAAATTCCGGCACGCCGCTAGAGGGCCGGCGCTTAGGGATAAAGTACGCAAGCGGTGAATGGATCACATTCATGGATAACGATGATTATGTAAAAAAGGACTACATCAAGCACCTTGTTGAAGGTACGGATAATGGTCGGTATGATATTTCGGTCACTGGGCACTCGCGCCTGTATAACGACGGTACGGTGGAGGAATTTAAATGGCCGAATTTTAGTCAGACCACGGTAGAAAGACTCAATGAGTTCTACGAACACTTTATGACCGGAGACTATCACGTAGCTCCAGCCGATACAGTTGGACAGAACCTTGTTCGTGCCGGGGTGGTTAAGAAGACTGATCTTTCGGGACTCAAAAACGATATATACGCTGAGGATACGATAATGGCGCTTAGCTTCTTGGCAAATTCAAAAAACGGCGTTAACTTTGTTGACTATCATGACTTTGTATGGCGACAGCTTGTGGGTAGTGGTAGTCACGGTGGATTCTATAGACGCGCTGATCGTAATGCATTCTACGACGCATGCGTGAGTATCTTTTCTCGTGCAGACATCAAGAAAGTGCTCAACAGTGACATAGGAAAAATATCAGTTATAGTGCCCATATATAACGTAGAGAAGTATGTCTCAAGATGTATCGACAGTATTCTGAGTCAGACATATACGAACATCGAGGTCGTACTCGTTGACGATAAAACGCCGGATGGCTCTGGAAAAATCGCAGATACCTATGCTGAAAAGGATGGTCGCGTTAAAGTCATCCACAAAAAAGAGAACGAAGGCTTGAATATGGCCCGTGCGTCAGGGTTTAAGTTGAGCACGGGCAGGTACGTTATGTTTGTCGACAGCGACGACTTGATTGCTCGAGACTGCATTGAGTTTGCGCATCGAGCAATTGTAAAGAATAAGGCAGAGTTCGCAAAATTCAACTCACTAAGTTTTAGCAGTGATGACGAGCTGTCATCATCCCTAGCTTCAGTCGATGAGTTGCACGAAGAAAGGGTTCTTGCGGGCAAAAAAGATCTATTTAGGTCACGATTTGAAAGCCAGACCGTTGGCGTATCAAGAGTTACGGTTTGGGGTGGTTTGTATCCTCGTGCGGCAGTAAAGAAGGTTGACTGGAAGAAGGCGAACTACCGACAGCATGAGGATATGCATTGGACGATGCAATTTTTGGAGAACGTCAATAAGGGCGTATTTATTTCGAGAGTTGGATATTTTTATCGAACCGGCTCTTCAAACGAAGCGGTATTGTCGAAAGCCCTGGCCGGGAACACCTATAATGAAAAGCCTATCGGTTATCTAGAGTTTGCAGACCATTACCTGAAAACACTCGATCGCTATAACAAGAAATACAACCTAGAGCTGGACAAAGAGATAAACAGATTCAGGACCTGGCAGTGGATGAATCGTCTTTCTAGGCTTTCTAAGGCTGGTTTGCTTATGGCAGAGAATAATTCAGACTACCTTTCTGTGGCTGTCGACTCAGTGATTGACGGGTATAAGAGCACAAAAAGCAAAGTTTCTCAGCAAGAGGCAAAGATAGCGGCCTTGCTCGCCGAGAAAGACGATATGCGACTCGAAATTGAAAAGCTAAGACATGAGAATGATAGAATCAAGACTGAATTAAAGAGTCATTCTTCCATAAAGCGTAGTGCAAAGCTACTACTCGGGAACATTAAACGTAAGATCAGGTTGATGATAAAGTAGGTATGATGTCACGAATTAAAAAAATAGTTAAATTGGTATTGCCGTACTGGATCATACGGCGTTACGAGAAGAGACATGAGCTCAAACCTGAAAATGCGCCACTTAACGATAAAAAAATTGCGGTAATTTCTGCCTATGATGTTAAGTACGTCGATCTTCTCCAGGAGGCCGTAGAGAGAGCTGGCTACAAATTCTCAAACAGAGCTTCGGATGCAAAGTATGTTTGGTTGCATTGGTATGAGAACGGGGTCGCCGACTATGACAAGTTTCTCTATAAGATATCGGTTATTGGTTTGTGGAGGCGGCAGGGCAGGAAAGTCATCTTCCACATTCACAATAAGAAGCCTCATGAGTCTAAAGTTCCTAGTGTGTCGCATGCACTGATGACAGTCTTGGCAGATAGCAGCGATCACGTATCAATAATGAGCACCGCCACGAAGGACGCGCTAAAAGACATTTGGTATTATGGTAACGATTTTTCACAGGTCTCAAAGGTCCCGCACCCTAACTATATAGGTGCCTATGGAAGTATATCCAAACCCGTCTCTCTCAATAAGAAAACGCTTAAGATATTATTCTTTGGCCTTGTTCGTCCCTACAAGGGTGTCGAGCACCTACTAGACGCGACAAAGGGCTTAGAGAATCTAGAAATTAGTATTGTGGGGAAGCCACTAAACCCAGAGTATGCCAGGGAAATAAGAGCGTTGTGTGCTGGTCGGAAAGATGTCACGCTGCGTCTTGAGCACATTAAAGACAAAGAAGTGCCGAAAATTTTTGCTGAACACCACATCGTAGCCCTGCCCTACAATATCGACAGCTCTTTGAATTCGGGGGCTGCCATCCTGGCCCTTTCGTATGCAAGAACCGTAGTCGGTACGAATAACGGGACTCTTAGCGATATAAAAAACAGCAGCTTATACTTTGGATATGATTATTCGAGTGAATCCGATCACGCTATACAGTTACGAAAGGTGATCAAGACAATTCAGGCAAAGTACAGGAATGATTACAATAAACTATTGGACGTTGGTGACAAGGCACTTCGGCATGTAGAAAAAGAAAACAGCATCGAGGCTATAGCTGGGTCAATTAAAGATATGATTCGCCGTATTGGCTAAGTCTGCAAATAAGCACCGTGGTATAATTAGGGGCATGTCTAAACCAAAAATTAAAATATCAATCATTGTGCCCGTATATAACGCAGAACGATATTTAGAGAGATGTATTGAGAGCATCTTAGCTCAGACTCTCAAAGATATTGAGATTTTTTTAATTGATGACGGGTCTTCGGATAATTCCTGGACTACTATTCAGACATATTCAAATACAGATAAGCGAATTGTTGCAATTCAACAAAAAAATTCAGGAGCAGCAGTAGCTAGAAATCGAGGATTGGAGCTGGCTAGGGGGGAATACATAGGATTTGTTGATAGTGACGACTACGTTGATCGGGACTATTTTGAGAAATTGTATCGAACGGCGATTGAAACAAGGGCCGATATTAGCCGTGCATATGTAAAATCAGAGCTCGAAACCAGCGATAAGTATCAAATAGCTCACTCTGCTGAGGGGTATGATATCTATTATAACGTCACCTCTAAGGCTAGAGTCTTGGAGAACAAACTAAATCTCACTAGCTCAAACTGGCTGGCAATATACAAGAGGTCGTTAATACGGAAGAACAATATTCGTTTTGTCCCGGAAATCCGGACTGGTCAAGACAACATTTTTAACCTTCACGTGTCATATTTTGCTAACAAGGTTGCATTTGTTGATGACCCGACGTATTATCACATGAATCGCCGCGACGGCTCACTTATGACCGGTTATAACTTTACTCCTGAGGGCCTTATATCTCGAGCCCTAGTTATAAAAGAGACGGTTCGTTTCTTGAATTCAGTAAAAAATTATGACGAAAGTGTTTATGCCTATCGAGTAAAGGACGTATTTGACTTTTTTCATTCGCGGCTCATAAAGACAAAAGTGGACCAAATTTCAAGACAGAAACTGGTAGATATTTTGGTTCCAGCTTGGCATCACGCAAAGCACACGGACGTAGTGAAGACCCTGCTTAAGCGTAACGAGCGTTTTGTGAACGCCCTCGATAGCAAGCAGCAACTAGAGCGATATATAGCGCGCACCGTTCCAGTTAGGCGATTGCTGAGTAAAGCGGAGAGGCGTCGTCAAATGGTCACTGCTAGGATCCGGCAGAACGGCGTTGCGTACAGGGCGCTACGTCCCCCAGTACACGCGTTGCGTAAGCTGAACAAGCTCGTTAGTAAGTTGCTGTCATAGAATTTCTTTCGAACGCGCCGGAGGGGTATTAAGTAGCGGTCACTTCTTAAGCCTACCTTCTAAACTTGTAGGAAAATTTGTGCTTAATTTCTTTTGCGAAGCGTACGGGTCTTGCAAGTGTAGTGCCGAGTTTCATCGCTTTTGAATTTTTAAGCGCATATATTTCCGCATCCTTACGCTTCACAATGTCAGTACCTTGGTTTTCTAAGAGCTCGGAGAAATAGAATTGCGTCCATTGTGTGAAAATACTCATGTGCTTTGTGTCAATTTTTGGAGAAAATTCTGGCGGCAGGGTATGCTGGAGCAGTTGGGTGTATAGCTGTGAAAAATCGTATGAGAGGTATTTGTTCGAAGCATCAAGAGACGCCTTGGATTTTTTCTCATATAGTTTTTTGTTGGTAAACAGGTTGTATATCTCTTGTGCTGCTAGTGCTGGCTGCTTTTGGGGGGTCTGTATTACACCCTCACTATTTTCTGCGGCAGCAAGCCAGGGTAGCTCGTACATAACAACAGGAAGTGCATATGATTGTGCTTCGAGCAAAGTTAACTGGTAGCCTTCGATGATACTCGTGGAGGCATATATGTCTGAACTTTTGATCTCATTCAATAATTCAGCCCCGTGTTTAGGCCCCATGATCTTTACATTGTTTTTTAGCTTTTTTGAAATA
>MDTC01203148.1_pt1 | contig 10242 bp, 4 predicted proteins | sample 811181 | NCBI WGS metagenome assembly MDTC01 (sample SAMN05326644, study PRJNA326480) | marine metagenome | isolation source: seawater | place: Pacific Ocean: North | collected 2011
GGTCGGCACTGGTATGGAACGAAATGTAGCCCGAGATTCCGGTGTCTGCGTAATCGCCAAGCGTGGCGGCGTCATCGACAGCGTTGATGCAAGCCGCATCGTTGTGCGGGTTGCCGATGCCGAAGTTGAAGCTGGTGACGCCGGTGTAGACATCTACACGCTGACCAAGTTCACCCGCTCTAACCAGAACACCTGCATCAATCAGCGCCCGCTGGTCAAGCCCGGTGATGTGATCAGCGCCCGTGACATTCTTGCCGATGGGCCGTCCATTGACATGGGCGAACTGGCATTGGGTCAGAATATGCGCATCGCGTTTATGCCTTGGAATGGTTACAACTTTGAAGACTCTATTCTGGTCTCAGAGCGTGTGGTCAAAGAAGATCGATTCACCAGCATTCACATACAAGAGCTGACCTGTATTGCTCGTGACACAAAGCTGGGGCCGGAAGAAATAACCAGCGATATCCCCAATGTCGGCGAAGGAGCGCTTTCAAAGCTAGACGAGTCGGGTATCGTTTATATCGGCGCTGAAGTCGGAGCAGGCGACATTCTAGTGGGCAAGGTCACGCCAAAGGGTGAAACCCAGCTGACCCCGGAGGAAAAACTGTTGCGGGCGATCTTTGGCGAGAAGGCATCGGATGTCAAAGATACCTCCCAGCGTGTGCCAAGCAGCGTCAAAGGTACGGTAATCGACGTACAGGTTTTCACCCGCGATGGCGTTGAGAAAGACGAGCGTGCCAAGGATATTGAGCAGGCTCAGATGGCGCAGATTCGTAAGGACCTTGACGACGAGATGCGGATTATTGAAGCCGCAACCTTCGAGCGCCTGCAGCGTGCTCTGATCGGCAACCAAGTTGCAAGCGCACCGGGCTTGAGCAAGGACAAGGCAATCGACGCGGAATATCTCGCTGGCCTGAGTTCAGATGACTGGTTCCGCATTCGTATGAAAGACGATCAGTTGAATGCCCAACTTGAGCGCGCCGAGGCGCATTTGCAAGAACGCAAAGAAGGGCTCGACGCCATATACCAAGACAAGCGTGGCAAAATTGAAACTGGCGACGACCTAGCGCCAGGCGTGCTGAAAATTGTCAAAGTGCATTTGGCAATCAAGCGCCGCATTCAGCCCGGTGACAAAATGGCCGGCCGCCACGGCAATAAGGGCGTCATATCGGTCATCATGCCGGTAGAAGATATGCCCTTTGATGAGAACGGCGAGCCCGTGGATATCGTGCTGAACCCTCTCGGCGTACCATCGCGTATGAACGTGGGTCAAATCCTCGAGACCCATTTGGGCTGGGCCGCGCATGGTATTGGCGAAAGAATCAATCGCATGCTAGAGGAACAGCAAAAGACCGCCGAGATTCGTAAGTTTCTCGACGAAGTGTACAACCAAGTGGGTGGTGCGCCAGAAAATCTTAAGTCGTTGAACGACGGTCAGATTCTCGACTTAGCACACAACCTCACCGCTGGCTTGCCTTTCGCAACTCGCGCATTTGATGGTGCTGCGGAATCTGAAATAAAGAAGATGCTGGAACTTGCGGAGCTACCCGGTAGTGGTCAAACCACCCTATACGATGGTCGTACTGGTGATGCATTCGACCGCCCGGTTACCCTCGGTTACATGTACATGCTGAAGTTGAACCACTTGGTGGACGATAAAATGCACGCACGTAGCACTGGGTCCTACAGCCTTGTTACCCAGCAGCCGCTGGGTGGTAAGGCCCAGTTTGGTGGCCAGCGCTTCGGTGAAATGGAGGTTTGGGCACTGGAAGCCTATGGCGCGGCCTACACCCTGCAAGAGATGCTGACGGTTAAGTCAGACGACGTGAATGGACGAACCAAGATGTATAAAAACATCGTGGATGGTGATTTCAAGATGGAGCCGGGTATGCCGGAGTCCTTCAACGTGTTGGTCAAAGAGATTCGCTCTCTGGGCATCAACATCGAGTTGGAAACCGACTGACCCGATTCAAGCCACTATTAAAGACTTGAATTGCTGCACAAGAATATGAGGAAACATCGTGAAAGACTTACTTAATCTACTGAAATCACAAAGTGACGTTGAAGAGTTTGATGCGCTGCGTATCGGCCTTTCGTCGCCGGAGATGATTCGTTCTTGGTCATTTGGTGAAGTGAAAAAGCCAGAAACCATTAACTACCGAACCTTTAAGCCCGAGCGCGACGGTTTGTTCTGCGCCCGCATCTTTGGCCCGGTAAAAGACTACGAGTGCTTGTGCGGCAAGTACAAGCGCCTCAAGCACCGCGGCGTAATCTGCGAAAAATGTGGCGTCGAAGTCACCCTGACCAAGGTACGACGTGAACGCATGGGCCATATCGAGCTGGCCTGCCCCACCGCGCATATTTGGTTCCTAAAGTCGCTGCCGAGCCGCATCGGCTTGCTGCTCGACATGACCCTGCGCGACATCGAGCGCATTTTGTACTTTGAATCCTTTGTTGTGATCGACCCTGGCATGACCGACTTAGAAGTTGGCCAGCTGCTGACTGACGAAGAGTACTACCTGAAGATCGAAGAATACGGTGACGAATTCGACGCTCGCATGGGTGCCGAAGCGGTCCAGCAACTGCTGCTTAACCTTGATATGGCTCATGAAATAGAAGTGCTGCGCGAAGAAATCCCCGCAACGAATTCAGAGACGAAGATCAAGAAGTTCTCCAAGCGCCTCAAGCTGATGGAAGCCTTCGTCAGCTCCGGCAACAAGCCAGAATGGATGGTAATGACCGTACTGCCTGTGCTGCCACCAGATTTGCGTCCGCTGGTGCCGTTGGACGGTGGTCGCTTTGCTACATCGGATTTGAACGACCTGTATCGCCGCGTCATTAATCGCAACAACCGCTTAAAGCGTTTGTTGGATTTAGCGGCGCCTGACATTATCGTGCGCAATGAAAAGCGCATGCTGCAAGAATCTGTAGACGCGCTGTTGGATAACGGCCGTCGCGGCCGCGCTATTACCGGTTCCAATAAGCGTCCGCTGAAGTCCTTGGCTGACATGATCAAGGGTAAGCAAGGCCGCTTCCGTCAGAACCTGTTGGGCAAGCGCGTAGATTACTCAGGCCGTTCAGTAATTGTAGTTGGCCCGACCCTGCGTCTGCACCAGTGCGGCCTGCCGAAGAAAATGGCCCTCGAACTGTTCAAGCCGTTTATCTTTGGCCGCTTGGAAGACCGCCAGTTGGCGACCACTATCAAGGCCGCGAAAAAGATGGTGGAACGCGAGACCCCAGAAGTATGGGATATCCTCGCCGACGTCATCCGCGAACACCCAGTGATGTTGAACCGCGCCCCAACCCTGCACCGACTAGGCATTCAGGCATTCGAGCCAGTGCTTATTGAGGGCAAGGCGATTCAGCTGCACCCGCTAGTCTGTAGTGCCTACAATGCAGACTTCGATGGCGACCAAATGGCCGTGCACGTGCCGCTGACGCTGGAAGCCCAGCTAGAAAGTCGCGCCCTGATGATGTCGACTAACAATATCCTTTCGCCTGCCAGCGGCGAACCGATCATCGTACCATCCCAGGACGTGATTCTAGGCATCTACTACATGACTCGTGAGAAGGTTAATGTGCGCGGTGAAGGGTCGGTATTTGCCAATGCCGACGAAGTGCATCGAGCGTACTATGCTAAGCAAGTCGATCTGCATGCCCGGGTAAAAGTGCGTGTTGAAGAGGAATCGTTAGATGACAACGGTGAAGCCGTTGTTACTAGAAGCCTGCACGACACCACCGTAGGGCGAACATTGCTCTACGCAATCGTGCCCAACGCCCTGCCCTTCGCCATGGTTAACAAAGCTATGGACAAAAAGAGCATCTCGAATCTGATCAATGACTGTTACCGTCGTTGTGGCCTAAAAGACACCGTGATCTTTGCTGACCAACTGATGTACGCCGGGTTCGCCCATTCCACTGCCTCAGGTGCGTCCATCGGCGTGGAAGATTTCGTCATCCCCGACTCCAAGGAAAGAATTATTTCCGAAGCTGAAGCTGAAGTAGCTGAAATTGAGTCCCAGTATGCGTCCGGCTTGGTAACCCAAGGCGAGAAGTACAACAAGGTTGTCGACATCTGGTTGCGCGCTAACGACCTGGTTGCGCGCTCCATGATGGAAGGTATCTCGAAAGAAACTGTCGTCAACAAGGAAGGCGAGAACGAAGAGCAAGAATCCTTCAACAGCGTCTACATGTATGCCGATTCAGGCGCGCGAGGCTCACCTGCACAGATACGGCAGCTAGCGGGAATGCGCGGTCTGATGGCACGTCCAGATGGCAGTATTATTGAGAACGCAATTACGGCGAACTTCCGCGAAGGTCTGACCGTAAACGATTACTTCATCTCTACCCACGGCGCTCGCAAAGGTCTTGCGGATACCGCGTTGAAGACGGCGAACTCTGGGTACTTAACCCGTCGCCTCGTGGATGTGGCTCAAGATGTGGTGATTACCGACGAAGACTGTGGCACCACTGCAGGTCTTTACACCACGGCAATTATTGAAGGCGGGGACATCGTAGAAGCCTTGGCCGATCGCGTACTGGGACGAACCGTTGCCCAAGACGTATATGCAGCAGACGGTAAAACAATCCTGGTTGAGCGCGGCACGCTCATCGATGAAGCATGGGTTGAGAAGCTCGACGAGTTGGGCGTGGACGAAATGATCGTGCGCTCAGCCATTACCTGCGAAACGGCACATGGCGTCTGCCGAGCGTGCTACGGGCGTGACCTAGCTCGTGGTCATCTGGTCAACGTTGGTGAAGCCGTCGGCGTCATCGCAGCCCAGTCCATCGGCGAGCCGGGTACCCAGCTCACCATGCGGACATTCCACATTGGCGGTGCTGCGTCACGGGCAACAGCTGTCGACAACATTCAGGTGAAGCATGGCGGCACCATCCGTCTGCACAACCTCAAAACTGTAGAGCGTGAATCTGGCGAGTTGGTAGCTATTTCACGATCAGGCGCTATCGCTGTTGCAGATGAACATGGCCGCGAGCGCGAGCGCTATAAGCTGCCCTACGGCGCCGTCATTTCTGTGACTGAAAGCGACGCGGTGGAAGCAGGGCAAGTAATTGCACAATGGGACCCGCACACTCACCCAATTGTTGCGGAAGTAGCTGGTGTGGCGACATTTGTCGAGATGGAAGAAGGTCTTTCCATGAATCGTCAGACAGACGACCTGACGGGTTTGACCAATATCACTGTACTTGATCCAAAGGATCGACCCAGTGCGGCGAAAGATCTACGACCCGCAGTGCGCTTAAACGATGCCAAGGGCAATGCCGTAAACCTGCCAGGCAGTGAAGTGCCGGCCAACTATTTCATGCCCAGTAACGCCATCCTAAATATGGAAGACGGCGGCAAAATCGGTATCGGCGATATTATCGCGCGTATCCCGCAAGAAGGTTCTAAGACTCGGGATATTACCGGTGGTCTGCCAAGGGTTGCCGACCTGTTTGAGGCACGCAAGCCAAAAGAGCCAGCGATCTTGGCAGAGGCAACGGGCATCGTTTCCTTCGGTAAGGAAACCAAGGGTAAGCGTCGTTTGGTGATTACACCTGCGGACGGTGATCCGGTAGAAACGTTGATACCAAAGTGGCGCAACATTGGTGTGTTCGATGGCGAACAAGTGGAGCGAGGTGAAACCGTTTGCGACGGTCCGTTCAGTGCCCACGACATTTTGCGCCTAAAAGGCGTCGAAGAGCTTGCGAAGTACATTGTTAATGAAATCCAAGAAGTTTATCGACTCCAAGGTGTGACCATTAACGATAAGCATATCGAAGTCATTTGTCGGCAAATGCTGCGCAAAGTGGAAATCAGCCACTCCGGAGATTCAGACTTCATCCGTGGTGAACAACTGGAATATACCGCTTTGCGTGCTGCCAATCAGATCCTAGAAGCAGATGGTAAGGCGCAAGCAGAGTACCAGCGCCTGTTGCTGGGTATCACCAAGGCATCACTGGCAACGGAATCGTTTATCTCGGCAGCCTCCTTCCAAGAGACGACCCGAGTGCTTACCGAAGCAGCAGTGACCGGCAAGCAGGACCACCTCCGTGGTTTGAAAGAAAACGTCGTAGTCGGCCGCTTGATACCTGCTGGTACCGGCTTGAGCTACCACGCAGACCGCAAGCGGCAGCGCGAAGAAGATTTGGCAGGCGGTGGCGATACGGTTACGGCTGATGAGATCGAACAGGCGCTGAGCGAAGCACTGTCAGCGCGGGAAGCGGAATAAAAAAGGCAGGTGGCGGTGCAGTACAGTACGTCACTGGCCTTGTTTATCCAGCAAGCCGCGATTAGAATGCCCGCCCCCAAGCGTCGCAGGCGGAAGGCGGGCAGAACAATGAGTCTTTCTTGCAGCTAAGAAGAAAGCAGGAAAGCACGTAGATCGAGCAGATTAAGGCGATCTAAAAAGAAGATCTAAAGGAGATCGACAAAAAATGGCAACAATCAGCCAGCTGGTTCGAAAGCCTCGCAAGCGCAAGGTGGTCAAAAATATCGTTCCTGCACTGCAGGCATGCCCGCAGCGTCGCGGCGTATGCACACGTGTTTATACGACAACACCGAAGAAGCCAAACTCTGCACTGCGCAAAGTATGTCGCGTGCGTTTAACCAATGGTTACGAAGTAACCAGTTATATCGGTGGCGAAGGGCACAACCTGCAAGAGCACTCAGTAGTGCTGATCCGTGGTGGCCGAGTGAAAGATTTGCCCGGTGTTCGATACCACACAGTTCGCGGCTCGCTGGATACCTCCGGTGTGGCCGATCGTCGCCAAGGCCGTTCTAAGTACGGCGCCAAGCGACCTAAGTAAAAACCAACCAACATCGTTCTCAGTAAGGCCCTGATCTGTTCAGGGGATACCTGAAGAAAGGAGAGAAGCATGCCAAGACGTCGAGTCGTCGCGAAGCGGGAAGTACTTCCCGATCCAAAATTTCACAACCAAGTGATTGCTAAGTTCATCAACCACGTCATGGTGAGCGGTAAGAAAGCAGTCGCCGAACGCATTGTTTACGGCGCACTGGACCGCGTACAGTCGCGTGATGGCGCAGACCCTGTTGAGACCTTCGACAAGGCCCTTGACGCAATCGCCCCAATGGTGGAAGTAAAATCTCGCCGGGTCGGTGGTGCAACCTACCAAGTACCTGTGGAAGTTCGGCCATCACGTCGCAACGCCTTGGCCATGCGCTGGCTAGTGGACAGCGCTCGTTCACGCAGCGAAAAGTCTATGGCCGCTCGCTTGGCCGGTGAACTGATGGATGCAGCAGACGGTCGTGGCAGTGCTGTGAAGAAGCGTGAGGATACGCACCGCATGGCCGAAGCCAACAAGGCCTTCGCCCACTACCGCTACTAAGCGAGCAACTACTCCGAATCAGCAGTACGTCCTATGGCCCGCAGCACGCCTATCAATCGCTATCGCAATATAGGCATCGTCGCCCATGTGGATGCGGGCAAAACGACGACTACTGAACGCGTACTGTTTTACACCGGGATTTCCCACAAAATGGGCGAGGTCCATGACGGCGCAGCCGTTATGGATTGGATGGAGCAAGAACAAGAGCGCGGCATAACCATTACATCTGCGGCAACCACCTGTTTTTGGTCCGGTAGCGACCAGCAATACGCCGAACACCGCATCAATATTATTGATACGCCGGGGCATGTGGATTTTACCATCGAGGTGGAGCGCAGCCTGCGGGTGCTGGACGGTGCAGTGGTGGTTTTCTGCGCCACATCGGGAGTAGAGCCACAGTCCGAAACCGTATGGCGGCAAGCGGACAAGTATGCAGTTCCGCGCTTGGTCTTCGTTAACAAGATGGACCGTCAAGGCGCGGACTTTCAGCGCGTACTGGAACAAATCAAAGAGCGTCTTGGCGCACAGCCTGTACCGCTGCAAATGGCCTGGGGTGCTGAAGACGACTTTAAGGGCGTTATCGACTTAATCTCTATGCAGGCCATCGTCTTCGATGCCACAGATCAAGGGACTACCCAAGAACGCATTCCCATACCCGATGATTTATTGGCTGAAGCACAAGCCCAGCGCGAACTATTGGTTGAGGCTGCAGCCGAAGCCAATGACGAGCTGATGGAGCAATATCTGGAAGGAGGCGAACTCTCCGACGGCGACATTGTGAGCGGATTGCGCAGCAGAACATTGGCCAACGAAATTGTTCTCGCCACCTGCGGCAGCGCCTTTAAAAATAAAGGCGTGCAGCCCATGTTAGATGCGGTCATCGACTATCTGCCTGCACCAACCGAGGTAAGGTCGATTGAGGGTGAGCTTAACGATGGCACCACAGCAGTACGAGAATCACAGGACGAGGCTCCTTTTGCCGCCTTGGCTTTCAAAATTGCCACGGACTCTTTCGTCGGTACCCTGACGTTTTTCCGCGTTTATTCAGGAGTGCTAAAAACTGGCGACCAAGTGCTGAACCCCATCAAGGGCAAACGCGAACGCATTGGCCGCATGGTGCAAATGCATGCTAATAACCGTGAAGAAATCGACGAGGTACGGGCGGGTGATATCGCAGCGGTAATTGGCCTCAAAGATGTGACAACCGGCGAAACCCTATGTGCTAAGGAGCACGCCATCACGCTGGAGCGGATGGAATTTCCAGAACCGGTGATTGCCGTAGCGGTGGAGCCGAAGTCGGTAGCAGATCAAGACAAACTGGTACAGGCGCTGGCAAAGCTTGCTCAAGAAGATCCGTCGTTTCGCGTCGAGACCGATAAAGATACCGGCCAAACCATCATCTCGGGAATGGGCGAACTGCATCTGGAAATCATCGTTGACCGCATGAAGCGGGAATTCTCCGTAGCAGCAAATATCGGCAAGCCACAGGTATCCTATAGAGAAACCATTCGCCAAAGCACTGAGCGTGAAGCAGAGTTTATACGTGAGGCTGGGGGCAGAGGGCAATATGGCCACGTGCGCTTACGCATCGAGCCACTAAAGGATGCAGACGGTCAGTACGCCTATGCATTTGCGAATGAAAGCACCCCGGACCAAATTCCAAAGGAGTATGTCTCCGTTATTGATCAGGGCATTCAAGACCAGATGCGTAATGGCGTACTAGCAGGCCATCGACTCATGGGCATTCGCGCAACATTAACCGGTGGTTCCTTCCACGAAACCGACTCATCCGACATGGCGTTCAAAATAGCCGCGGCCATGGCGCTGCGCGAAGCCGTGCTGAGCGCAGATCCTGCTCTGTTGGAGCCGGTAATGAGTGTCGAGGTCGTAACCCCTGAAGAGTTTATGGGCGATGTGGTGGGGGACCTAAACCGCCGTCGCGGCATGATCTCTGGCATGGACGAGAGTCCCTCGGGCAAACTTGTGCGCGCAGACGTCGCGCTATCCGAAATGTTCGGTTACTCCACCGACCTGCGCAGCCGCAGCCAAGGTCGTGCTACCTACACCATGGAATTCGCGAACTACGCAGAAGTGCCACAAAACTTCATGGACAAACTCGGCATACGCCGAGGACCGCCTGCCTAACCCAGCGCGTCTGCCAGCTGGGGCTCAGCGCAACAGGCGGTGGCGGCAAAAGTTGCACGGGCAACAGCCCTATTAGCCATTACTAAAGGGTGGCGCAGCGTTACGGCGGCTTAGCCTTGTTTTTACATCAAAACCTTCCATCTAGACCCTGAATCTGGGCTGTAAATCATGCCCGCAGAATTTTCCTATTTTCCCAGCACAGCTGTTGCCGCTCGGTACTTCAGTCTGTATGATTTGCGGCCCAATCCGGGGAGGAATGAGGGTCAGTTATCTACCCTGAGCCCCTCGGAAAAGGAAGGCGCCTAGGCATCATTGACGAAAATCGTGAGAGTGGGTAGCCAGATTGAGATTACCGGTCGAGGCTATAGCGTCGGCGGATGAACGCTCTTTAACAGGAGAAATGCTTGATAACGCAGTGGCGAGGAAAGGCTTCGTCTGCGGATTATCAGCGACTTTAATTCGGGTTTGGAGTTCGTAAGTGCAAAACCAGCGTATTCGCATACATCTGAAGGCATTCGATCATCGCTTAATTGATGTGTCGACCCAAGAAATCGTAGACACCGCCAAGCGCACGGGCGCACAGGTGAGGGGTCCGATTCCTCTGCCCACACGCAAGGAGCGGTTTACGATCTTGATCTCCCCTCACGTCAACAAAGACGCGCGGGATCAGTACGAAATCCGCACCCATAAAAGACTCCTAGACATTGTTGAACCCACAGAAAAAACCGTGGACGCGCTGATGAAGCTCGA
>MDTC01041217.1_pt1 | contig 10239 bp, 1 predicted proteins | sample 811181 | NCBI WGS metagenome assembly MDTC01 (sample SAMN05326644, study PRJNA326480) | marine metagenome | isolation source: seawater | place: Pacific Ocean: North | collected 2011
GATAGTAACGAAGTTTTAAATGACGGTAGTTCTATTTTTGTAGGAAAGCCCATAATCCAGGAGGTCAAAAGAGATGAGGAAAACCAAATAAATGTATATCAAAAAACACTCTATCCTAATGAAGCACGTTTAAAAAATATCACCTATAAAACAGAAATAAATGTGGATATTATTGTGGAAATGTTGGTCTTTAGTGAAAGCACAGGAAAGCTTGAACCTGCTCTTAAAGAACCAAAACAATTCAAAAATGTAACATTGACTAGGAATCTTCCTATTATGTTGCAATCCCAAATATGTTCTCTAGGAAGTATGCAGGGTTCTGCCCTAAGATTAATGGGTGAATGTGAATATGATCAAGGTGGATACTTTATTATTGATGGTAAAGAAAAAGTAATAGTTGCCCAAGAAAGACAAATTGAAAACAAGGTTTACATTAATGAAAATAAACCAGACGAAAGATACAAATTCAATTCAGAAATAAGATCAGCACCCGAAAATAAATTTCAACCAGCAAGAATAACCAAATGTTTTATTCTTAACAGTAAAAACACACCTGCTGAAACAATCGAAGAAGATGTTATAAGAGTATCAATTCCTAATATTAATGGCGAGATTCCTTTATTTATTGTATTCAGAGCACTTGGTATCATAACTGATCTAGATATCTGTAACACTATAGTCGATAATATAGAATCCCCTATAGGAAAAAAAATAATAGAATTCTTGGAACCTACAATAAAGGAGGGTTATTTAATAAATAATCAGGTAAATGCACTTAGATATCTCGAATCTAAGATTTCATCTTCATTTATGACACCCAGTATCGATAAAAATACTAGATTAAATTATCTATTGCATATTTTAAGAGACTACTTTTTACCACATTGTGGAGGTAATAATTATGAGAAATCTTATTATCTTGGTTATATGATAGTAGAACTTATATATACCAGATTGAATTTAAGAAAAAAAACTGATAGAGACAGTTACATCTATAAGCGTGTTGATACTTCTGGATTTTTACTATCTGCTATTTTTAGAGATTTGTATTTCCGTGTTAAAAACAAAATGATAGAAAACATTAATATTGCCTATAGTTCTAAAGATGATGATAATAATAGTGGACTTTTCTGGCAATCATATGTAACATCAACAAATGAATATAAGGATTATAACTTTTTAAAATTACTTGCTTTTGATGATGAGGCTGATGGTGTAAAAAAAATCAGTGAAGTCTTTGATGAAACCATAATGAATGAAGGATTTATGTATGCCTTTAAGAATTGTTGGGGTCTTAAAAATGCACCATGCAAACAAGGTATAGTACAAGACATGAATAGACTTAGTTTTGCAGGTGCTATTTCACACATTAGAAGAGTAAATACACCCTTATCTAGTAGTGCTAAGGTCAGAGCACCCCATATGTTACACTTATCATCATATGGTTACATGTGTCCATATGAAACACCCGATGGTGGTAATATTGGATTAAGAAAAAATATATCTTTATTCTGTAATATAACATCTGGTACTAATTCTACCAATCTTATAAAATTACTCTATACATCTGGTTTAGAAGATATATTACAAATTGAGAAAAATAAATTGACATATACTCGTGTATTTCTCAACGAAAAGCTTATTGGATATACTAAAAAACCATTATACATGACTAATAAGCTAAAATTGTTAAAAAGAAATGCTCTTATCAATGTATATACCTCAATAGCGTGGTATATTGACACTTCTATGATCAAAATCTCTACTGATTCGGGAAGACCAGTACGTCCAGTGTTAATTGTTAAGGATGGTAAAACTAAACTAACCAGTGATATTTTGTCTGATATCAAAAATAACAAAATTAATTGGTATCATTTAGTAGGTGGTTTTAGAAATACCGATAAGAGAATGCCATATAACGATAATGATGGAAGTTATTATATAGATCCTATTGAAAATAGTCTTGAAGAAATGGAAAGACTATCTGGTATTATTGAATATATTGATGCTGAAGAGTCTAATGTATCTCTTATATCAATGAATTTAAAGAGTCTGGGTAATACAATTGATAAATACAATTATTGCGAAATTCATCCCTCATTATCACTTGGTGTATTAGCATCTATGATTCCTGGTGTTGAGATGAACCAACAGCCTAGAAATCTTTTCTCTACAGGTCAAAGTAAACAGGCCTTAGGTATGTATGCAACTAATTATAGAAATAGAATGGACACAAAGGGACAAATTATGAATTATCCCCAGCTTGCTATTGTAAAAAATAAGTTGAGCAAATATCTTAACTATGATGAGTTACCTCATGGTATAAATGCTATTGTTGCATTAGGATGTTTTTCTGGATATAATCAGGAAGATAGTATTATATTTAATAAATCATCAGTTCAGAGAGGTTTGTTTAGAACCGCCAAGTTTAAGACTTTTAGTGATAGAGAAGAAATTAAAAATGGAGTTATCACTGAATATATATGTAATCCTGATCCTAACACTGTTCAGGGTATTAAATCTGGCAACTATTCAAAACTAGATAAAAATGGTATTATCAAAGAAGAAAGTTATGTAAACTATAATGATATCCTTATTGGTAAATGTGTAAAAACTGGACAAAAGGATAGTGATGGTAATGAGATTATTCTAGACAAAAGTGAGGCTGTAAAGAAAACAGAAGAAGGATTTATTGATAAAGTCTACTCTAATACTGGTAATGATAAACAAAGATATGTCAAGGTTCGTATAAGAAAAGAAAAAATACCAGAAATTGGTGACAAATTTACATCAAGATATGGTCAAAAAGGTACAATAGGTATGTTGTTGGATGAAGAAAATATGCCAAGAACTGCTGAAGGTATAGTTCCCGATATGATTGTTAATACACATGCTTTTCCTAGTAGAATGACAATTGCTCAGTTTTTTGAAGTCCTTTTAGGAAAACTATGTGTAAGCAAGGGTTTGTTGTCAGAGATTGTCCCATTTTCGGATATTGACGTAGAGGGCGTTGCCAAATTGCTTCAAAATTCATGTGGATTTGAAAAATATGGTAATGAAATCCTATATTCTGGAATAGATGGTAGGCAATTAAATGTAGAGTTTTTTGTAGGTCCTACATATTACCAGAGACTCACACAGCAGGTATCAGATAAATACCAATCCAGAGACGATGGTTCAAAAACAGCCCTTACTCATCAACCCGTTAGTGGAAGAGCACTAGGAGGTGGTGGACGTTTAGGAGAAATGGAAAGAGATGCCATGTTGTCACATGGTATAACATCCTTTATTAAGGAGAGTTTTATGGAAAGATCAGATAAATTCCAATTTTTCATTTCAAATAAGACGGGTATGATATCAGTCTATAATCCAGTTAGAAAAATATATAGGGACTTTGCCTCTGATGAAACAATCCAATACAAAGATCATAATAATAACGTGGTAAAAAGACAGTTTGAAAATACTGTTAGTGATTTTTCTGCTATAGAATCTCCATACTCATTTAAGCTATTGTTGCAAGAAATAGAAACAATGGGTATTGCTACAAGACTTATCTCAAAAAGCGTTGTTGAAGAATGGGAAAAAATAGATGGTACAGATATACCTACAAAATTCGAAAAAGTAGAAGATGAAATGCGTAAAAAGCTCAACGAGGGTTACTATAAAGACATTGATAGTAAACTAACAGTACCTCTTAGATCATTTCATAACAAGATTAAACTACATCTTATTAATGGAGCAAGCGTCAAAAATGCTTCTATACTGGATTTATCTTGTGGAAGAGGTGGTGATTTACTTAAATGGTATATGTCTGGCTACTCGAGAGTATTAGGTTTTGATCTAGATAAAGATAATGTAGAAAGTGGAGCTTTAAAAAGACTTTCTGATATGAAGACTGGTGATAATACGAGATCAAGAGAGTGGGCTAATCTTTCAGATATTAATTTTTTGGTTGGAGATGCTTCAAAACTATTATTCAATGGTGATATATCTAGAAATACCCAATATGAAAAAAAGGCAAATGAGATAATGGCAACGGTATCCAAGAATAGTTTCAATACAGTTTCAATGCAGTTTGCCGTTCACTATCTTTTTGATGAATATCAAAGAGTAGATAATTTCTTTAAAAATGCCCGTGATAGTTTATTATCAGGTGGTTATCTATTAATTACAACCCTGGATGGACCTAGTGTTTACGAAGGATTAAGAAAATCAAAAACAAACACACTCAATGGTTACGTGTATGATGAAGAAAAAGGTGATGATGTAATGGTTTGGAAGATAAGTGCTGGTTCTTCACTCGACCTATCAGGAAAAACCCTGTCCTCTAACCTTGAAACTGGATTTGGTAGTAAAATAAATGTAATGTTTGAATCAATAGGTGCCGAATATGAAGAGTCTCTTGTTCATCCTAGCATATTAATATCAATGGCTGCTAAATACAATCTAGAGATACTAGATTCTTACGAGGTAAAATCAAAATTCAAACTATTCAGAAATGGAACTGGACTTTTCAAAGACATATATAGAAATTTCTATAATCATTTTGAAAGTAATGAGGATATACGTAATCTTTCAACCAGAAATAATAAAGATTTAAAAGCATATTCCAATATGCATAGATATTATATATTTAAATATAATACTGATAATAAGACCGACTTTAGCTATAGTGAGTATAGACTATGCTCACAGGCCAATAAGAAATTCTATGAACAAAGATATAAGATTAGATTACCAACCAAAACTGCATTAGATGTTACATTACTGAATAGGTATATTAATGAACCAAGAGCATTAATTGGAAATGCCATACATAAAATCAGTGATAATTATCAAACTAATAACAGTTTTGTACAAGATTCAAACAAAAATGTAATTGAAAATACTAAACAAAAATTATCGAATAAATTCTATAATAAGCTTGATTCATCAAGCTATATTAACACTATGGAATACGTTTTTAAATACATTAAGGTAGGTATATATGTAAGAATTGTAAATAGTACACTTGTTCAATTCATGCCTATGCTTAATTATGGTAATAAATCAAACAACCTTTTTGTTGATTTTATTGATAATATGGAATATGGAAGTATAAATAGAGACTTATTCAATAATGTAGATCCTAATGATATTGTAGAATATCTTAAACATAAATATGGTTCATCTAGTATCTATAAAGAATGGTATAGTGAAAATCTAAACAAAAAACAAAATACAAACATTCTAAATGAAAAAAACAATAGAGGAAGTAGTGACATAATTATTGATGGTAGTCATGTATATATAGGTTATGATATAATAGAAAAGTTTATCCCACAATATTCACTCTACAGGGATATGATAAACTCAGTATGTATAAATAAGGTAAATCAATTAAGTAACTCTGAATTTGTTATAAATTTGCTTAATCATCCTATATCAAAAATAGATAGTAAGAACAATCTACTGAATCCATATGACTATATCTTAAAAGAAAACGCAGCAAATATACATATCAGTGGTAATCTTCTTCCTATAATTGGTGCTACAACTAAAGATGGATATCTTGATATATCAATACCCTCTGTATTGCAATGGAGTCTATGTACAGATACGATTTTACCACCTATGTGTAATGTTTTGGATACAAACATAGAATTATTTAAAAAATCAATAATAAACAAAAATAAGAAACTCCAATTAGCAGTAGTTACAAATCTTGACGGAGACTACAAAGATAACCTTAGATTAGAATATCTAGAAAATATTGACACTATCGCAAATAATCTACAAAAACATAATGTAGATTTGGTAACAAGACTAGATCTTAATAGAATTCCCAACTACCATGGAGAGGGTAAAATAGCATTTTATGATAGTTATTCAGAGCTTAAATCAGTAACAAGTAGAGATATAGACTATGACAGTTTTCCCTATAATTCTAAAATGATACTCTATATTGGTGGTAATGGAAGTGATGATATTTATACCAAGGCTATAGCAACCAGATGTCTATTAATAACATTGGAAAAGGATAATAGTAGTAAATACTGGTATCAAAATATGCTAGAACCCTTAGATTTAGATATTGATTTTAGTAGATTAGATAAGAATTTCACAACTATCACGGCAGACTATATTCAAATTGACAATCTTGAGGGTAGTTTAGACAATGTTATAAAGTTACTCGTAAAATATCCATCCTTGGTTGATAGATTACAAGAAAACAAGCATACAAAGACTACAAAATATATATTCAATATTGACTATGTCGAAGACTATATGCAATATGTAATAAATGAGATAGGTAAAAAACTAACAAATGAGTATGTTAATGTAGATATATTCAGAAATCCTATAACAGAAGAAGGTATTAGAACAAGCATAAAGTTCAAGAAAGAATATTTAGGAATTCTTATTGGCAAGGATGGAAAAAACATCCAAAATATAATGAATATAACAAACACAGATATTAATATACCCAGATCTGATAAGGAATTTTTAGAAAATGGAATATCATACACTACAGTCACAATTCAGGGTGGTGTTTCATCAGTCTCGTTGGCTGAAACTATAGTAAACAAGATAAATGATTCTGTAGGAATGTATAAACAAATACCTAGAAATCGCATGTCAAGATTTTTCGAGAGTAGGGCTGAAGGGTTAAAAAAGATACAAACTCAGTTGAGCGTTAAAATATATACCAAGGTAAGTGACAATGAGATATTAGAATGGTTATCAACTAATAATATGAATTATGTACAATTCACGGAAAAGAGTGAACTAATCAAGGTAGTTGGTAGTAATGATAGTCTAGACAACGTAGATAAAGCCATTGATTACCTTATAAATGAAGACTATTATACAATGGATAACTATTTACAATCACTAGAAAGGGATGGGGAGGATGATACATTCAGATTTGGTGATGGTTTAGATGACCTTAAAGACTATTCCTCACCACAATATGGATATGACAGTGGTTATAGTTATGGCAGCGGTCCTACCTCTAGTGCACCTATATATAGTTATGCTCCAAAATCACCGGAATATCTACCAAAGTCTCCTGAATACCTACCCAAATCTCCTGATCTTTCACCTCCATCAATTGAATCTAGTGATATTCATCCTGGATGGGAGGTATTGACTGACCAAGAAACTGGTAATATGATTTATAGAAGTTATATTATAGGTCCTAATGGTTCTACACAATATATGGATAACAGTAGTGATAGAGAACATCTACTAAAAACTAAGTCTATGACACTTGAGGGCGTTGTTAGCATGGCTCCTGAAGACTGGATTTCTAGTGATGTTAGCAGGCTTAACATAAGTGACTATACTATGGCATTGCTTTTAAGAGAGAATAGCTTTGAAAATAACTGGCAATTTACACTTAATCAAATAGAAAGAGATAATAAAGCTAGGGAATTATTCAACAATCCAACAATAATGGATAAGGCTGGAAATGAAATATTACCAAATACAGTATATGGTGCTAGTGATTTATTAATCGTGGTACCCTATATAGGTAGTGGTCCAGTCAAAGGAGAAGATGTATCTGAATCAAGAATAGAAATAAACGAATTTGATAAAAAATTCATCGACTTTGTTACAGCACTTGACGATGTACTTAACGAGGCAAAACAAAGACTATTAACACAAACAAAACACAGTATATTGATTGTTGGGTATAATAATACAATATTGACCCCCACAGAAGCTAATAGACTATACATTCACGATGATATTGTATATAAAAAGACAGATGATAGTGTTATATTAAATTGTAATAAGGGAGGATTATTTAATCTTGCAGCAATAAATGCCTACCTCCAAAAACCTAATGTAAATAACATTATATTTAATGAACCATTTTTGCTTCCTAATATAGAACTTGCTAAAAACTATTTTATGGATATTGCGAAAAACACTATTTTGAATCTTTCTCTATGTTACGATAAGTTTGAAATTAATAATAGATTAGGTATTTATGGAATAAATAAAGAAACATTTGTAGAGAATGCCTCTTATCCTAACCATATCTGGTCATATCATGGTATTGACCAATACTATAGAGACATGATATCAGAAACAAACAGTAAACTATCCATAATTAACCATTTATCTCCTGGAATTGAAATCAAAGACCAATATCCAGATTTCCATAAATTTGGGGTAGATAGTATAGATAGTATTTCCTATGAGGATTTACAAACTTGTAGACTTAGCGATAATACCCTTAATCCAGGTGGTTGTTCTAATGCAAGACAGTTAATATCATCTGTGCCTAGCATTGGACTTACTTATAAACCATACACAGATAGAAACATTGAACAATTAATGTATGACTTTGGAAAAAACATGCTACCTGTATCATTGTTGGCATTTAATAGATTATCACCTTTAATAACAGACAGTGATGATAATATAGAAAAATTAGGGGGTAAACTTATTCAGAATATAGGAAACTACATTGATAATATTAATGAATCACCAGGAGAATTTATAGATAATACGTATAGATTCCAATCAAATGACGAGCTTTTCCTACAAAAATTGGAATATAGTCTAGATAAATTTATTGAAGTACTAAAATTAAATAAAAATAGTAGTGTAAATCTTACTAGTTTACAACTAGAGATAATGTACAAGGGTTCATTGCAATTCAATACAGAAATGGTTGATGAGGTAACTCCATTAATCACCATCAGTTTTGAATATCCAGATCAAGCTGGTGGTAATAGCAGTGTAAGTATAGAATTAGACCATGGAATACCAATAAATACAGAAGTGGTTATATTAAATGGAAAACAAAAACATAAAATCGGAACATTACTGAAAATAAATAAAAAGAGTGTTACTATTAAGGTAGAAAATGAAAATATAAACATAAAAACTGATGTTAATAGTATTTTGTCAGTAATAAAACCAGTTAGCGATTTGTTTTTAGAAGAAGAGGATTATGTATATGGAACCGTAAATGATGAATTTGGAAAGGTAGTTGGATATATAAGAGATTCGGAATCTAATAACATTATATTCAATAATAGTGAGAATCTTACTGTACATAGATATATGGATTTTATTGAGACTAGTAGTGGAAATATGGATAGGTTAGATTAAGGGTAATTAAGAATTAATTTTAAATTTGATATTTAATTAAAGATTAATTTTATCAGTAAAATACTTAAATATGGATGATTTTGATAGTATAAAAAAATGCTGGAATACATGTTTAGAATTAGTGAATGATAGAGGATATATTGTCAAAGATCAGTATCATGAATTAGGAGAAAACGATCTTAGACACATGGTTGCAAATAATAAGCTGGATATTATATGCCACGATAATGACGCTAGTAAAAACATCTATATAAAGTTTTTATTAAGCGTAAAAATCAAACCTAGCTTAGTTAAGGAGGTTTTAGATGAAATGGAGAAAAAAATGAATGAGAGTTCTGGGGATATTAATGAATCCAATCTTGAAATTATAATTGTTATACGTAATAAACCGAATAATTCAATTTTTAGGTTATTAAAAGACTATAACAATGTACAAGTAATGTGGTTAAATCAATTAAAGTTTAATCCTACAAAGCATTTTATAGTGCCAGAACATGTAAAAATGACAGAAGAAGAATCTAAAGAAATAGTAAGATATTATAGTCTTACATCTAAATTTCAACTTCCTTTATTACTTAAAGATGATCCTATCGCTAGATATTATAATTTCAGAGTAGGTGATATTATTAAAATTAAGCAGAGTATTACATGTCAAAACAAAAACTATGTATTTTATAGGTGTGTTCGATAGATTATTATTTAATACTATTATTTTTTATTATATATTTGTAAAAAGTAATATCTCAATATAGAATATACAATGAGTAATTTAGTAGGTTGTGATTTTGAATGTCAAAGAAACGAAAACATCCAGAAATTAAGAGAATCATATAATTCTGAACTAAAAAAATACTACGATATCTATGTGAAATATATTCAATTTAAATTTGAAACAGGTAAGGATAGAGCTTATAAAAATAAATATGCTGATAATACTCTTAAGCCGATGATAAGCAAAACCAATGCCAAATTAAATAGAATACTATCATCACTAAAAAATAATATAAAAAATACTGACAAAACAATTGAGGACCATGAAAGAAATATAAACAATAAAACTAGTCTCATTCACAAGAGAAATAATGTAATCGCCCATCAGGATAAAAAAATTGAACAAAGTAATGATGA
>MDTC01140274.1_pt1 | contig 10239 bp, 10 predicted proteins | sample 811181 | NCBI WGS metagenome assembly MDTC01 (sample SAMN05326644, study PRJNA326480) | marine metagenome | isolation source: seawater | place: Pacific Ocean: North | collected 2011
TCATTGAACACCTTAATATCAGATTTCCCAAATTACCTTGATGAATTGGAAAGCCTAATAACAACCAACGAAATCGTTCTAGCTAGAACGATAGGGGTAGGTTTGCTTTCCGATGCCCAAGCAGTAGATTCAGGAGTAACGGGTCCGATACTCAGGGCTTCAAGTGTCAAATGGGATTTAAGAAAAGCAAACCCTTACGAAATATATGACAGAGTGAATTTTGACATACCGATTGGAAGCTCTGGAGACACCTACGACCGGTATTATGTTCGTCTTCAAGAAATGCGAGAAAGCATAAAAATTATTTCACAGTGTATCGAGCAGATAGAGCCTGGACCTGTGAGAACAGAAACCCCCTTCTTCATTAGACCTCCGATAGGCGAAACATATTCTTCAGTTGAGGGGCCGAAGGGTGAACTTGGCTTTTATATGGTAAGTGACGGGGGAATTTCTCCCTACAGATGTAAGGTAAGGGCTCCTTCGTTCATTAATTTAACACCTTTAAGAGACATGCTAACAGGCTGGAAAATGGGGGATTTGATAATCATTCTCGGCTCCCTGGATATAGTCCTCGGCGAGGTGGACAGATAATGACTTCTACACCTGCTTTTTTTATCAGCTTCGATACATTAAAAGGTTTATTTGAGAATCTAATTCAATCATTAGGTTTCGGAGAATCTTTTGGGTGGGCGCCTGGTCTTTTAGCAGGGATATCAATTTCATTTCTAATCATTAATGTAATGGTGATGGCAACTGCCTTTTACACTTGGTTCGAGAGGAGAATGATTGGGAGGTTCCAAGTCAGACGAGGCCCGAACAGAAACGGGCCCTTTGGAATCCTTCAGCCTTTCGCTGACGTACTTAAACTGATAATGAAAGAAGATACAATACCTGATGCGGCGGATAAACCCGTGTTTACGTTAGCTCCTATAGCACTATTAGCGCCCACATTAATGATCATGATCGTTATTCCTTTTGGAACCTATTTCAGAAACGATGCCTTCCTTAGTAATCTAAACATAGGAATACTTTTTATTGTCGGGGTCACTTCCGTTAATTCAATAGCTATTTTCATGGCCGGCTGGGGCTCGAGAAACAAATATGCGATCTTGGGTTCCATGCGAGGAGCAGCAATGTTAATTAGTTATGAAATACCAATGGCCCTTGGCATAACTAGCGTCCTTTTACTGTCAGGATCTTTGGCAATGACTCAAATAGTAGAAAGTCAATCGATATGGTTCATTTTAGTTATGCCTATGGGATTTTTTGTCTTCATGGCAGCATCTACAGCAGAAATGAGCCGTACCCCATTTGACCAGATAGAAGCAGAATCCGAACTAGGCTCTGGATACAACACCGAATACAGTGGTATCAAATTCGCAGTATTGTTTCTAGCGGAATTTATGGCCCCAATAGTCACTGCAGCGGTGGTAACCACCTTGTTTTTGGGTGGATCTAGAGGATTCGATTTCTTGCCTGGTGGCATATGGTTCGCTATTAAAATGTTTGTGCTAATTTTTATCCTTTTATGGGTCAGGTCGACTTGGCCTAGGTTACGTATAGATCAAATAATGGGATTTGCCTGGAAAACATTGTTTGGACTGGGTTTGTTCAATATCTTTTTGGTTGCAGTGGAGTTTATGGTAGCTGTGGAATTAGGCCAAACACGGGATGGATCATTGACTACAGAATACATGCTTATTATGGCAGCCGTTAACTGGACCGTGACTATAATTGCATTCTTTATCCTAGCCAATTTCGTCGGGAAAAAGAAATACCACAGACCAGAACCCACAGCGTCTCCATTAGCCAATATGGGAGCAGGAGGAGATTAATATGTATGGCTTAGGTTTGTTCAAAGGGCTTGGCATCACAATGAAAAATTTGGTGTCACCTAGCCGTCAATTCAATATAGTTCAGTATCCAAACAGAAGAGCCAGTCCATTTGATCTTGCCAAGGTGGAAGACCAGAACCCGCTTTTATTTATAGCCAGTCACCCAACAAAAACATTCAGGTCTCTTTTCGGGCTTGAAACATTGGAAGATCGGATGCCACAGCACGCTAATTTCAGAGGCGAAGAATTTGCGTGGTATGACCAAAGATGTACTGGATGTGCAAGCTGCGCAAAATACTGTCCATTGGGAATAATAGAAATCGTCACAGGAACTAGCGGTGTAAATCAGCAAGAAGGCCAGAGCTATGACATCGAAGTATTTGACATCGATATAGGACGCTGTATGTTTTGCGGGCTATGCGTGGAAGCCTGCCCATACGATGCACTACATATGGGCAGTGGCTTTGAGGAAGGAAAATACCGCAGAAGTGATCTGATAATCAACATGGACCAACTCAAGGCCGCAGAAAAAAAACCAAGCACATGGTTCAGACCCCAACTAACAAACAGAGGACACGATCCCATAAAAGGCTCTACTGCAGACTGGGATGAGGTGGGCCGGCATGAAAAACCAACTCTAGAAGACCAAGGGGAGAGGTGGGCAAAGAGATGAGTCTGACTACAGAATCTTTTGCTGTCCAACTGGCATTTTGGGTGCTCTCTTTTTGTACAGTTATCTCAGCAATTGCCGTCGTCCAAATTCAAGACTTGTTTAGGTCCGCCCTATTCCTGATTGTCACATTACTTGGAATAGCAGGATTATTTATATTACTAGGGGCAGAATTTTTGGCCGGCGTCCAACTAATGGTATATGTGGGAGCCATATCTGTCCTAATAATATTCGCGATACTGATGACAAGAGATCTGGAAGAAGGCAATCCATCCCATGGTTTCAGAATACCTGTTGCAATAGTCGCGGTAATTTTTATGCTTTTTTCAATTTACGCTATTACTGCAGGAACCAACTGGGATTCCCGGTTGATAAGTGAAACCTTAAAACCAGAACAGCAGATGGAAGCCGAAAAAGTATTCTTCACCCAGTCAATCCCAAAACTGGCAGAAATGTTATTGACAGATTTTGTCCTAGCTTTTGAACTAGTATCTGTTTTACTACTTGCGGCTGCAATTGGTGCACTAGCACTGGTAAGGAATCGCTAAATGACACTAGAGAGATTCTTAATACTAGGTGCGATTTTATTTGGAATTGGTTTGTACGGAGCACTTTCTAAAAAACATGCTATAGCCGTATTGATGTCTTTAGAAATAATGTTTAACGGCGTGAACCTCACAGCAGTAGCTTTGTCACGTTATACAGTCCCTCAGGCCTTTGAAACAGCTAGCAAATTCCTATTAACCGGGCATGTTTTCACAGTATTTATCATCACTGTGGCAGCAGCAGAAGTGGCTCTAGGATTAGCAATCATCATTGCAATTTATCGGACCAGGCAGTCAGTTTTGGTTACTGATGCTAAGGAATTAAATAGATAAATATTATGTGGATAGAATACAAATACGCTCCTAATTTGGTGACTGCAGAGATGTGGAAAGACACCTTTGAAGCAGAAGGTCTCCCCACAAAAATACTTCCAGACGGCGATATAACATCGTGGGGAGAAAGTGTTGGATTCAAAATATATGTACCCAAAGGTCGGGAACATGTAGCCGATGAAATACTTAGGAAGCTTTAAATTATGATCACCGAGCAATTAGTCTGGGCAATATTTTTCATCCCATTAGCCTCATTTTGTATCTTGGCTCTAATTGTACGCCCGTTTTTTAACTCAAGATCCCATTTTTCAGGCCCGATAGCTGTTCTTTCAATCGGTATTTCTTTCATTCTTTCTGTAATGACATTAATTGCGGTCGCATCAAATAAAAACCTTGGACAAGACTGGGGAACTCATTCTTGGTTAAAAATCGGAGACCACTTTCATTTCACTGTTGGAATCCTTTTGGATCCTCTAACCGCAATCATGCTTGTGGTAGTAACAGGGGTGAGCCTAATGGTTCAAATCTATTCCATGGGGTATATGAAGCCCTCGAGCCATGAATCTGGAAATGGGGAGGAGCATCAGGGCCCTGAAGAATTAGGCAACCCAGTATATGCCAGATATTTTGCATATATGTCTTTATTCACAGCATCTATGCTTGGTCTCGTTATGGCAGCCAATGTGGTTCAGATGTTCGTATTCTGGGAATTGGTTGGATTATGTTCCTACCTTCTAATTGGATTTTGGTTTCACAGACCAGCAGCTGCGGCTGCGGCGAAAAAAGCGTTCATTGTCACAAGAGTCGGTGATTTTGGGTTTCTAATAGCATTAATGTATCTGTTTTTCAAAACTGTCACGGCAAAAGGTGGGAATTACCTGGAGATCAGCGTAATCAACTCAAACTTACCTGGACTTGTTGACGCAGGACTAATAGCTGGAGGGGCCTTAACTTTAATCGCTTTAGGCATGTTCATTGGTGCTATTGGTAAGTCAGGGCAATTTCCCCTCCACACCTGGTTACCTGATGCGATGGAAGGACCTACACCTGTAAGCGCTCTCATACATGCAGCGACTATGGTTACGGCTGGGGTTTTCTTAGTAGCCAGATTTTTTCCGATTTTCGAACATTCACCAGACGCTATGACGATAGTCACCATAATTGGAGGAATTACCGCCATATTTGCGGCAACTATGGGACTTGTTTCCAATGATATAAAAAGGGTTTTAGCCTATTCCACAGTAAGCCAATTGGGCTATATGATGTTGGCTTTAGGAGTAGGCGCGTACGGGCCGGCTATCTTCCATCTATTCACCCATGCTTTTTTTAAAGCACTTCTATTTTTGGGTTCCGGCAGCGTCAATCACGCAACAGGAACCTTCGATATGCGCTATATGGGTGGATTACGAAAGAAAATGCCGATCACTTATATCACTTTCCTCATCGGAAGTTTAAGCCTTGCAGGCATATTCCCACTAGCAGGTTTTTGGAGTAAAGATGAAATCCTTTTGAACGCCTTCAAACATGGAGATTTAATAAGCATGATGGGATTCCTCTTAGCAATTATTGCCGTCTTTATGACGGCCTTTTATATGTTTAGAGCCCTATTTATGACATTTGAAGGTGATTTCCGAGGAGGGTCGGAAATGGACCCTGAAGCCCAAGCACACGGCCCAGTGCATCTTGCAGAATCGCCATTTCCCATGGTTCTGCCAATGATAATACTAGCAATACCAGCTGTAATTATAGGATTCCTAGTGAATCCAATATTCGACATAGGAATTCCGAAACATTGGCTCACTAATGAATTCTTAGGTAAGACCCTAGAATCCACTTACCATGTACACATAGCTCATCATGACTTCAGTTTACTATTAGCTATTATTTCCTTGTCAATTGCTTTGCTGGGAATACTTCTTGCTTGGGCCATGTACAAGCAAAATCCCTATTTGGCTCCTTCTACCCTAGGTAGAGTTTCAGGTCCTATTTACACCTTGCTTCTAAACAAATATTACTTTGACGAAGCATACGAGCAATTCATAACTGGCAAAATTTATTACCGCGGAATAGCTAGGGTCTCTGACTGGATAGACCGAAACATAGTCGACCGAATCGTAAATATTGTGGGATGGCTTGGGGCTAATTTCGGTAGTTTAATTAGAGAACTTCAAACTGGTCAAACCCAAATGTACGCGACTGTCACGTCTGTCGGAATAATAATAATCGCTGCGATATATATATTTGGAATGTAATTAGGAGTATTTGTGGAAATACCTGGGATATTAAGTATAGCCATATTTTTACCGCTTATATCAGCGGTGATTGTGGCTATTTTCCTGAATGGGAAAACGGCCCGTGGTTTCGCCTTGGTCGCATCCATCGCGGAACTTATGATCACAGGTTATATATTTATAGCCCATAAACAATATGACATGTCAGAAAAACTGACAACATGGTTCCCAGAATCATTTCCAGTTCAATACTTTTTAGCGATTGATGGGATAAGCGCTCCGCTAATTTTATTAACTGGATTACTAGGTATAGTTTCTATTTTCGCTTCGTGGAATGTATCAGAAAGAACTAAAGAACATTTCATGTGGTTGCTAGCTCTACAGGGCGCAGTAGTAGGAGTATTCACCTCAATGGATTTCCTACTTTTCTTCCTTTTTTGGGAACTAGAATTGATTCCTATGTTCTTCCTTATCTCTATTTGGGGTACAGGCAGAAAAGAGTACTCTGCGATGAAGTTTTTAATGTTTACCATTTTGGGCAGTGCCTTCATGCTCATTGGGATATTAGTCATATTTGCCGGAACTGGCACCTTCGATATGATGAAAATTTCAGAGTTGATGCCGACAGCCAACCTCATAATGCCAATGGGAATTCTTTTCTTATTTATGAGCATCGGCTTCGCCGTCAAGCTACCTGTTTTCCCTCTTCATACTTGGTTACCCGATGCCCATACGGACGCGCCTACCGCAGCGAGTGTAATGCTGGCGGGCGTTTTATTGAAAATGGGGGGATACGGACTTTTAAGGGTTTCTGTAGGAATGTTTCCTGACCAACTTGAAAAATATGCATGGGTATTAGCTCTGTTTGGGGTTATAAATATTATTTATGGAGCCGCCATAACAATACGGCAAACAGATCTCAAAAGACTCATCGCATACAGCAGTGTAAGCCATATGGGTTTCGTACTATTGGGATTGTCAGCGTTTGGCGGTGGAATAACATCAGATCTTGCCATGACCGGTGCAGCTCTTCAAATGTTCACTCATGGAACCATCACAGGACTTTTGTTTTTAACAATTGGGTTTATCTACGAAAGAACCCACACTCGTCACATCCCAGATCTTGGAGGTCTAGCACGCCGCATGCCAATATTCACCGCCTCTTTGGTGGTAGCAGGTCTAGCATCTTTGGGTCTACCTGGAACGAGTGGATTCGTAGCTGAGGTAACAATATTCCTTGGAGCTTTCCCTGCCTTCAAATTAGCTACAATAATAGCTGCATTTGGAGTAGTACTAACCGCTGGATACATATTGTGGATGATACAAAGGTCCATGTTTGGTCCTGAGAAAGCACAATTTGAACAAATCGGTGATGCCACAGCGGTGCAAGTAATTCCCATCGGTATCCTAATTATCTCCATAATAGCTGTAGGGATATATCCAGCATTTGTCTCTGATGTTTTCGCCGAAGGCATAGCACAAATGCCAAATATGCCGGGAGTTAATTAATGGATTACATCAATTTAGAATTAATTACTCCTGAAATCAGCATGGTTTTGCTTGCTGGTCTCATAATCATAGTAGATCTTTTTTCATCTAATAAAAAACTACTAGCCCCTCTGTGTCTAGTAGGTCTATTAGTACCTTTGTATTTTTGTATCAGCTTAGCCCAAGAAAGTGCTGCAGGGGGATTCAAAGGAACAATACAAGTAGACGATTTTAGTATATTTTTCAAATACATCATCATTCTTGCCACCGCTCTGGTTATCCTAACTTCAGCCACATACGCAAAAAGATTTAACAACCATCAGGGTGAATACTATTCACTTATTTTGTTATCTGCTACTGGCATGATGCTACTGGCATCTGCTACAGAACTAATAACAATATATATTGCGCTAGAATTGACCGCCTTACCAACTGCGGCATTGGCTGCGTTCATTAGGGAAAAGAAGTCTGCTGAATCAGGAATGAAGTTCTTAATATTGAGCGCAGTTAGTTCTGCCGTACTTCTATATGGCATGGTGTTGCTGTATGGATTTACAGGTAGCACCCATTTATCCGATATTGGAACCGCGATAGCAGCTCAACTTTCGGGTTCAGATGGTATAACGGATCATGGAGTACTTTTATTCAGTGTTATCTTAATAACGGCAGGTTTTGGATTCAAAATCTCTGCTGTCCCGTTTCAGATGTGGGCACCGGATGTATATGAAGGAGCTCCAACCCCAATAACCGCTTTCCTATCAGTAGCAAGTAAGGCTGTGGGATTTGCGATTATCCTCAGAATTTTATACATGGTATTCGAAAATGAAGCTCTATCTTCCGACTGGACCAGTATGATGGCAGTTTTGAGCGCAATTTCTATGTCCGTCGGTAACTTAATAGCGATAAAACAAAATAATATCAAAAGAATGCTAGCTTACAGCACCATCGCCCAAGCCGGTTATGTAATGGTCGGTTTGGCAGCGATGACGAGTGACACAACACTCAATACTTCAGGACCTGTTGGCATACTCGTATACCTAGCCGGATATACCTTCACAAATTTGGCTGCCTTCGCGGTTATAACCGCAGTATCTGAAAATTCCGGAGATGATTCTATAGATTCCTTCTCTGGGTTAATAAAAAGATCCCCGATTTTAGCAGGGATAATGACCATATCTATGATTTCACTTATTGGCATACCACCTACTATTGGATTCATGGCTAAAATATATATTTTTGGAGCTGCCGTTGAAAGTAACCTAACATGGTTGGCTTTTGTGGGAGTAATCAATAGCGTTATTTCAGCTTATTACTATCTCCGTGTTGTTAAAACAATGTTCATGAATAGCGCATCAGAAAATTCTCAAATGAAGACTCGCATAGGACCTTTGTCAGCAGCTGTTATATCCATTGTTGGTACAGTTGTCTTCGGTTTATATCCGAGACCCATAATCGAATTAGCTCGCGAAGCGATTAGCACCATAGTTGGTTAACTAAGATAGTTAAGTATTGGTAAGATAGGTACTTAATAAACCCGATGAGAATCAAAAGGTTTCTAGATACTTATGTCAGAAAATAATTTGATAGCCTTTATATACAATTCCCAAGTTCCTGACACTAAATTAAAAGCCGAAGAGATTATAGAGTCACTAGGTCTAAGAAATAGTTCCTGGCTTAGTTCGGCCGGGAATTTATCAGATAACACTGCTAAATTGACAGAGACCTATCTGGTAGTTGTAGTCGGCGGAGACGGTACCATACTTAGATCAATAAGAGTGATAAGCCCATTTGAACTTCCTGTAGTTGGGATAAAAATGGGCAAGGTAGGATTCATGGCAGAATTGTCGCCTGGTCAGGCAGTTTCTGCTCTTCCAAAATACATCGATTACCGATCCTCGCCCAATAATGATATTCGGACAGAAAAGCGAATGATGATACAAGCCGACGTAATACCAACAAAGGGAGGAATTCCCAGGTTATCAATTCATGCCTTGAACGATATTACTGTAGGAAGTAGAAAAGTTTCTAGATTAGTCGAGTTAGAGGCATCAGTAAACCATGTTCATTTAACCAATTACAGGGCCGATGCGGTCATAGTATCTACGGCTACTGGGAGTACTGGCTACGCACTCTCCGCCGGAGGTCCCATTGTGTTTCCCGATGCCGAGATGATGATTCTCCAGCCAGTGGCGGCTCATACTGGCCTACGGGACGCACTGATTCTTGATCCGGCTTCTACAGTATCTTTAGAGGCTTCTAAAAGCTATTTGGCATCCATAAGTGCGGATGGTTTTGTGGATTCCGAAGTAGAGCCAGGAGAAAAAGTCATTGTAAAAAGAAGTCCTTACGATGCTAGGTTCTTACGCTCTGAAAAACCTGATTTCTTTTACACAGCATTAAATATGCGCCTTGGGCTCGCTTACAGATCTCAGCGCCCTCCTGAAGGACCTTAGGTATAAATTAAAAATGGAAAATTTAGAACTTGATCGCACCATCAATAGTAAAAAGGTTTATGAAGGCAATATCATAAACGTCAAAATTGATGAGGTATTGTTAAAAACAGGAGTTAAAGCGGAACGTGAGGTCGTGGAACACAAACCTGCTGTCGCTATAGTTCCGGTAGACTCCGAAAATAATGTGCTGCTTGTAAGGCAATACAGGCATCCTGCGAAGGTAGATTTGCTAGAGGTACCAGCAGGAATAATAGAACCTGAAGAGGAACCAGAAGTAGCTGCGCTTAGAGAGTTACAAGAAGAAGTAGGATACACTGCACGTGATCTGAGACTTATTTTTGGATTCTGGACAAGCCCAGGTTTTACAGATGAGTACATTTATGGCTTTATCGCGCGAGACCTAGTGCCTAAAATTCTGCCTCAGGATTATGATGAAGATATATCGGTCGAAAAAATCCCAATAAGAAGATTACAGAAACTTATAAGGCTAGGTGAGATACAAGATTCCAAAAGTATTGCACTTTTAATGACCTTGAGCTCAACAATGTAAAAAACGGGTACAAATATGACAAACCTTGATCAAATGCTTCAACAAATCGATGACTTGGAAGGAGATCTTATAGCCTTAGAACAGGCTTTAGTTCGAATTCCTTCAGTTAATACAGGGTTTATGCCAACAGGCGA
>MDTC01158934.1_pt1 | contig 10239 bp, 7 predicted proteins | sample 811181 | NCBI WGS metagenome assembly MDTC01 (sample SAMN05326644, study PRJNA326480) | marine metagenome | isolation source: seawater | place: Pacific Ocean: North | collected 2011
GTCCCTCTCGGAAGGAGCATCTTTAGGTATTAGTAGGTCTGCTCAGCTCTGGATTTTTGCTGGAATGTTTGTAGGTTTCGGAGTTAAAGTACCAATGTTTCCATTTCATACATGGCTCCCTGATGCACACACGCAGGCACCCACGGTAGGTTCAGTTATTCTTGCCGCTGTTCTTTTGAAACTTGGTACATATGGGTTTATTCGAATTGCTATTCCTATGCTTCCTGAAGCTGCTGCTGCTTGGGCCCCCTTCATAGGCTTATTGGCAGTTATCGGCATTATCTATGGTGCGCTTGGATGCTTAGCACAGCGGGACATGAAGAGACTTATAGCGTTTTCTTCCGTAGCTCACATGGGTTTTGTGATGTTAGGAATCTCCACATTAACTGACTTCGGAATCAATGCTGCAGTTTTCGGTATGGTTGCTCACGGCCTAATAACGGGGATGCTCTTCTTCATAGCTGGATCTATGAAGGACCGATACCACACATTAGATATGGGTCGATTAGGTGGCCTTCTTGTCTCGGCGCCTAGATTGGGTTGGATACTTGGGTTCTCAGCAATGGCATCACTTGGTTTGCCTGGACTCGCAGGTTTCTGGGGTGAATTTCCGGCAATTCTTGCAAGCTATAACCCTGCTTCTATTCTTCCAGAAGGCACCTTCCGTGGATATATGGTTGTCGCAGCCCTTGGAACTGTCCTAGCAGCTGGATACCTCCTGTGGATGTTACAAAAGACTGCGATGGGAAACCCCAAGGAAGAATTTGCAGATAATGAGGAAATTACTGATGTTAAAAAGCACGAATGGATAGCTTGGGCGCCCATCCTCGCCCTTATTCTCTTATTCGGCTTGTACCCTCGTCCCATCTTCAAAACCACCGATGATGCTGTGGTCAAGTCACTAACTGTAGATATACAAGGCGAAGAAGTTGAAAATTGTCTAGAAGTAGAGGGTGCAGATCTAGGAAAAGAGTGTTTCGAAAATATTAGGGAACTAGCGGAATCGATGAAGGAATAAGTATTAATGATTGACGCTTTCTCATCCGCTTTTGGCCTTCTTGCCTCTTCAGGGGCATTTGAACGTCCACCAATCGACTGGCATGCTGTCGCCCCCGAACTTTGCCTTTTAGGTGGTGGGGCCCTCCTGACTTTGATCGATGTCATTTGGTTAGAGAAGGGACGTTCAATTACGTCGGCTCTTGCTGGAATTGTAATGCTGATACCTATTATTCCTATACTTACTCTTGCAATAGACTCAGAAGATAGGTCAATGTTCAAGGGAGCTTTTGTTGTCGACAAATACTCCCTCATAATCAAAGCATTATTCCTCCTTAGCGGCTACCTAGTTGTCCTTTTGTCAACTAACTACATAGCCGAAGGAGAGTACTGGGAAAACGAGTACTACGGCATGCTTATCTCCTCAGTTCTTGGGATGGTACTCATGGCTTCTGCCCGAGATCTTATTACCATCTTCGTCGCACTTGAGCTGCTTTCAATTCCTGCTTACTTGCTGGCTGCTTGGCGTAAAAAAGATCACAAAAGCAACGAAGCAGGTCTTAAATATTACCTAATGGGAGTTTTCGCTTCGGCGATCATGCTGTATGGAATGTCGCTGATTTTTGGTGTCAGCGGAAGCACAATTCTTGAAGAAATAAACGAGTCGATTTCAGGCGGTGGCGCTAATACCCCAGTAATAACTTTAGGAATAACATTCGTGATAATTGGATTTGGTTTCAAAGTATCTGCATTTCCTTTCCACACATGGGCACCCGACACGTATGAAGGGGCACCGACACCTGTTACTGCCTTCTTAGCTGTTGCTTCTAAGGCAGCAGGATTTGTTGCCCTCATGAACTTAGTGGTTATCGGTTTCATTGGTCAGGAAGATGTTTTCCAGCCATTAATCTGGATTCTCGCTGCTTTGTCGATGACTGCCGGAAATGTAATGGCACTGAGACAAACAAACATTGTTCGTCTAATGGCATACTCTGGTATTGCACAAGCAGGATTCATGCTTGCTCCTCTCGCCGTTGCGGGGGAAGGTCCAGCAATAGCCGACAAAGCCGTTTCTGCTGTTGTCACCTATCTTGTGATTTACGCAGCAATGAATATTGGGGCGTTCGGAATAATCCTTGCCGTTTCTAGAAAAACCAAAACGGCTGATCTCGAAAGCTACAACGGATTATTTCGGATATCTCCAAGCCTCGCGATAGTAATGACAGTTTTCCTAGCATCACTCGCAGGCATACCTCCATTGGGAGGTTGGTACGCAAAATTCTCAGTATTTACTTCGCTTACCAGCGCCGGTACAAATTGGGGATATGGATTGGCTATAGTAGCTGCGATCAACGCTGTCATCGCCTTTGGGTACTACGGAAAGGTAGCTATGCGAATGTGGGTCGAAGACCCTCATGAAGTACTTGAAGGAGAAGTAAAAGTACCTGTTTCGCTCTTAGCCGCTCTTGTATTAACAGCAGGTACCACTATTGCCTTCGGAGTCGCACCCGGAATTGTCACCCATTTCACTGATGTCAGTCTTATAGCATTTGGCGGATGATTCTTTATCGTAATTGACGACTTTCAAAGCGTATGCGTATATATCTACGATGAACCTTCATGAAGAAATAGCCCAAGAAATTAACTTAAATGGAGCGATGCCATTTAGTAGATTCATGGAATTAGCCCTCTATCACCCTTCATTAGGATTTTATGCAAGTGGAGGAGCAGGAAGAAGAAAGGATTTTATAACTAGTCCAGAAACAGGTCCACTTTTTGGAAAGCTAGTAGCAAATGCACTAGATAAATGGTGGAAAGAATTAGGAAACCCTGATCCCTTCTATTTCATTGAAGCCGGAGCTGGCCCAGGAACTCTTGCAAGATCAGTCCTAAAGGCGCAGCCAGACTGCCAGAGGGCCCTCAGGTATATAGCAGTAGAAAAGAGCGCACTTCAGCGGTCTCAACACCCAGAGGGTGTGCAATCGTCCGATCAACTTCCAGATAAAAATCTTTCAGGTGTTATTTTTGCAAATGAGTTACTAGATAATCTCCCCTTTGATATATACGAGAGTGAACAAGCCGGTGAGTGGTCTCAGGTATGTGTCGGATCTAGTAATGGGTTATTTCACGAAGTGCTCATCAAAGCTGATGAAGGTTTAAACGATGTATTCGGTATCGCTCAAAGCTCGGGTACCCGAATTCCATACCAGACTATGGCTCGCCGTTGGCTGAGTGATGCACTTGGTTTAATCGAATCTGGCAGAGTAGTAGTAATCGACTATGCTCTTCCGTCATTTCCTGCAGCGGTAAATCATAAGTGGCTCCGAACATATAGGGGTCATGGTCCAGGTGAAAGTCCACTGGTCGCACCAGGCAGTCAGGACATAACGACTGATGTAGATCTTAACCAAATAAGTTCCGTACGAACTCCGGATTCTATTCAGTTCCAACACGAGTGGTTGCAATCACTTGGAATTTCGGACCTCGTTGAAGAAGGAAAACGAGTATGGTTCGAAAATGCATCAAATCCAAATGTTGAAGCATTAGCTGCACGAAGTAGAGCAGCTGAAGCTGAAGCTCTACTTGACCTCAATGGGCTGGGAGGATTTACCGTTATTGAATGGAAGATCCAGCCCTGAATTAATCAGCTAAGAGATTTTGGCCCGTGTTCTTCGCAAAGGGTATTCTCATCAATACGTCATCAAAAGGGGGCACAGTGTCCAATCAAGCTATTGAAGAGTTTTATACTGAGAATCGTTCATTTCCACCATCTGAAACTTTTCAAAGAGGCGCCCTAACGGCGGACCAGACTTTATACGAAGAAGCAGATGCGGACTACGAAGCATTCTGGGCACGTCAAGCGCGAGAGCTACTCACATGGTCTCAGGACTTCCATACAACTCTAGAATGGGACCTTCCATATGCAAAGTGGTTCCTCGGAGGGGAACTAAACATTACGTACAATTGTCTTGATCGGCACATCGAGAGTGGCAACGGAGAAAAAGTAGCATTTCACTGGGAAGGTGAACCCGGGGATACAAAGTCGATAACTTATAAAGAGCTTCTTGACGAAGTCTCCAAATTCGCCAATGTTCTAAAAGATTTAGGGCTGCAGAAGTCCGACCGAGTAGCGATATACATGCCAATGATCTTAGAGCTCCCAATAGCTATGCTTGCATGCGCCCGAATCGGAGTCGCTCATTCTGTCATCTTTGGAGGCTTTAGCCCTGACGCCATCATTGATAGATGCGAAGATGCTGATGCCAAGCTGATCATCACAGCCGACGCCGGATATAGGCGTGGTGAACCCTCACCCTTGAAAGTAAATGTAGATGCAGCTCTCGAGACTGGTGCTGCAACAGTAAAGAATGTAATCGTTGTAAACCGTTGCGATACACCTGTCACAATGGTCCAAGGGCGAGACCACTGGTGGCACGAATTAATGCAGGAAGCATCAGCCAATTGCCCAGCCCCACCTATGGACAGTGAACAACTTCTTTATCTGCTGTACACATCGGGTACCACCGCAAAACCAAAGGGTATTATGCACACCACCGGAGGCTACCTCACCCAGGTGGCGTTCACCCACAAGTATGTTTTTGATATCCATCCTGAAAGTGATGTTTATTGGTGTGCTGCTGATATTGGCTGGGTTACAGGCCATAGCTATATCGTGTATGGTCCTTTAGCGAATGGGTGCACCTCCGTGATGTATGAAGGAACACCAGACACTCCACGACAGGAACTCAGAGGGTTAGGAGATAGGTCTACGTGGTCAAAAGATAGGCTATGGGACATTATCGAAAGATATGGTGTGACACAGCTTTACACAGCCCCAACTGCTATTCGAACTTTTATGAAATGGGGGAGCGAAGAGGTCAGCAAACATGATCTGACTAGCCTTCGTGTTCTTGGAACTGTCGGTGAGCCAATTAATCCTGAAGCATGGATGTGGTACCACGAAAATATTGGAGGATCCCAGACCCCGATAGTTGATACTTGGTGGCAGACAGAGACAGGGGGCAATATGATTACCCCTCTTCCAGGCGTCACAACTACGAAACCAGGTTCTGCATGTTTTGCAATTCCGGGTGTGTATGCAGAGGTTGTTGACGATGACGGCAATAAGGTCACGCAAGGTGGTGGGTATCTCACTATCACACATCCCTGGCCTTCGATGTTAAGAGGAATTTGGGGTGACCCGCAGCGGTACCTTGATACCTACTGGAGTACATACGAAGGTAGATATTTTGCCGGCGATGGTGCGAAAATAGATGAGGATGGTTACATATGGCTCCTAGGGAGAGTTGATGATGTCATGAATGTATCAGGGCATAGAATCTCAACTGCTGAAGTAGAATCTTCCTTAGTTGACCATCCAAGTGTTGCAGAAGCGGCTGTCGTTGGAGCAACTGATGAGACGACAGGACAAGCGATCATAGGCTACGTGATTCTTCGTGGAGGGTTTGATTCTTCAGATGAACTTCGTGAAGAGATTCGAGCTCATGTTGCTACGAAACTTGGACCGATTGCTCGACCCAGAGCCGTTTTCCTTGTTCCTGACTTACCTAAAACACGCTCAGGAAAAATTATGCGGCGACTACTCCGCGATGTGGCGGAAGGCCGAGATCTTGGAGATACTACAACTTTGGCAGACACTTCTGTTGTTTCAGCTATCCAGGAAGGCGCCAAAGGGTCTAACGAAGATTAGAAGTTAATTTGAAAAGTTCTTAAGTGGGTAGCATTTAATCGTTGAACACGAAGAAAGAAGTTACTTGTTAGTTAGTAGCTGCATGATCTCTCTAGCGACCATAGGTGCAGCATTTTGATTTTGGCCGGTAACAAGATTCCCATCTACTTCCCACCAGTTTGCAAACGGATCTCTGAATTTGTGGGCGCAACGGAAATCAGCTTCCAAACGACGTAACTCTGTTTCTGGATGGTGTGGCGTAGACGTAATTCGAAGGTCACGAACTTGCTTGTCAGTCACGGCAGTGATGCGACGCCCTTTAACAAGCGGCTCTCCATTCTCATCTTTGGCTTTAAGAAAGCCAAGCGGTCCATGGCATACGCCTCCAAGAACCTTTCCTCTTCTGTTAGCTTCTGTCACTTTTTCCCCAACGCTTTCAGAGAAACCTAGATCAAATGAAGCCCCCCAGCCTCCAGCAAAATATATGACGTCGTAATTATCGACATCCACATCTTTAATCGAAAGAGACTCGGAAAGTTTTTTTTGCAGTAAAGCATCGCCAAGTGACCTGTCATCATAGGTAGTTCGGATTACTGGGCGATACGACTGAGGGTCAACTGGGATTAGACCACCAAGTGGACTTGCTAAATCAACGTCCATACCAGCATCAGTCCAAATGTAATAGGGCACTGTCATTTCAGAAGCAAAAACTCCAGTAGGTTTCCCGTTAGTGAGTTGAGCCGCATTCGTGCAGACAATCAGCGCCTTTTTGCCGGCCATATCCATCTTGAGTTCTTGTGTATCTTCTGGATGCATTCCGATTTTTCGAAGAAGGCCACGTAAACCTAGGACGAGAGCTGGCGGCGTTTTACCCGTCAATTGAGCTTTAGGGGGTTTCCTACGTGCATAAGGTTTTGGATTATTTCGTTCGGGAATTAAAGAACCCTTCTCCTGAGACAACCTGCGTTTCATGTAGTCAAACACTTCAGCTGCCTCTGGGTCGTGACACAAATTTTGCGATTCAATTGGGTCATTCGTTAAGTCATATAATTCCCATTGATCAGGCAAGGGATCCGTTCTATAAGTTTCACCCATTAAGCCCGATGAAGATAAGTTAGCAATATTTGGGATAGTCCATGTTTGAGGGTCATCATACGATCGAGTTATTTTCCAGAGTGAATCACTAATCCCTACGACTTCTTCATCTGTTACCTTGACGACTATCCCTTCAAAATTGGTGCTTGCATGCGACAGGACTTGGATTTTTAAAGCTCGAGGGGGTTTTTCGGCTTGCCCCAAACCGCGAGCCATTGCCGAGGCAAGCGTGTCGCCTTCAAGCATGTTGTCTCGTGTCATAAAGTAAACAGCCCTATTCTTAAATTCAGAAATGCCAGGATCTTCAAGTAGTGGGCTGAGATCTCTGCCTGGAAGAGGGTGAAATTCTGAGAATTGAGGAGCTAGATGCTCTCCAAGGTAATTTTGGTCTAACCCAGCGAGTGCCAAAGCAGTCGGGATAAGGTCAACATGTGAAGTTGGCACTGAATCGATTACTGCTTTGGGAGATTGTGTACCCCCGTATTTGACTATCTCAAATGGGACTCTTGTGGCTTCATCATAAAGGTTAAACCATTTCTGATGCAGGCCACCATGAGCACCTAATAAATCACCATGATCAGATGTTCGGAAGATTATTTTCTCGCGTGACCCGTCTGTTATGACAGCTTTCCGAACCATATCAAGGGGATTATCGACTTCTAGATGCATTCGATAATAAAGGTTTCTGTATTCCTGTTCGTTGCTCTCGTAGAGCCTTTGCACGGCTCTTTGAACCCCATACCCAGAGTAGTAAGAATATTTGTAAGCAATTTGGGCTGCAGGTTTTGAAGATAAATCTTCATAGCGAGTAGGTGGAATTGGAATGTCTGGAGGATCAAAATCAGAAGGGATATAGGGGTTGTTCTCAGGTCTGCGCATATATAGAGGCAAAAGAACAATGTCGTGAGGGTTCACAAAACTTACAACTAATAAAAAAGGTTTTAGGGCATCGCTATCACCTAGATTACGCCTTCTATACCTATCCTCAAGCCATTGAACAGTTCTGTCAGCGATAAGGGGATCACGAATAATACCTGAATTTCCAAGCAGAGCACCATGAGGTTCGGGACCAACCCAACCTGAAAACCCATATTCATTAAGAGGGTTCATTTCAAGGTACTGTTTAACAGCATCCTTAAGAATAGTTCCGTCCGAAGTATTCGTTGCTAGTGGCTTGCCCGTCGACTCATCTATAAGGTCAGCGTGGCTAATATGCCACTTGCCATCATAATGAGTGTCATACCCTGCAGCCCTAAACCAATGACCAAGCGTGGGTACTTCTCTAGGGGCCAGCCACCTCATCCGAGCGTCGTAAGCATCCTTCCCCAAGCCATCTGTTTGAGTAACGCCATGGACATCGGGAAACTGCCCAGTGAAAAGTGTCGGACGGCTAGGGACGCATGCCAAGGAACCCGTGTAATGCCGATTAAAACTTACACCGTTATCTTTAAACCAGTTTCGTCCTGAAAGGACATTATCTCGCCACTCCAGAACTTCCGGAGCTTCGTAAGGTGGGATCGCCCTCTCTTCGTCAGTCATAAAAATGATGACGTCAGGTTTGTATGAGCTACTCATGTCGAGATTCCATTTCATCAATTCTCAAGTGAAGAAGTGATATTTGTCGTTCAAACTCTTTTAAGGGTTCTGTTATCTCTAGAAAATTCTTTAGATCTTTGAGCATGCCGGAATTAATTCTTCCAAAGATTAGGGAAGCTATGCCTGCGATCGGAGTAGCAGGTCGTCGAATAGGAAGAATCTCAACGGTTAGCGATAGCTGAACGCCGACTTCACTGGGTTCTAGCGTCCATGAATTTGTAATTTTTTTGAATACCGGAGGCAGTCCTCGTATTTCGTATGCCAAATACCTTGAATTTTCCCACTTCGTAACATGCTCGGTTACCGAAGAATTTCCAGTTTGTATTCTTCGGCATGCACCCACCCCTTCTTGCTGGTGAGATAGCAGGCATGAATGAGAAACATTCGTAGCCCAACCTGAGATTTCACCAAAGGCTGATAAAACCTCCCACGCTTCGGTGAGCGAACATGAAACGTTTGTTTTTCTCATTACCGTTGCCATTCGTTCCTCCAAGATGTTCATGTTACTTGAAAGCATCTTTTGGTAAAGTCAAATCCCTTAAGCTAGACAGTCTGATTATAATCTGCCAGACGTAATTCGACGATCTCGTAAGTTAAGCGTAGTAACCACTATGAACGGAGATCGCAGGAACCTCATGTTCCCAAAACATATTGATGTTCTTTGGGTCATCATCAAAGACCAGTATTGGAACATATCCAGCGTCGATGATCTGGTTTAGAGCAGACAGTTTCATTTTTGACGATTGTTGGTGATCATCATTTGATCTCATAATCAATGCATCCCAAACAACCCCGTGTTTTCTAAGCCAATCAATAGTTTCTGATTGCACAGAATCTGGGCGAGCAGTAAGAATTATGATTTTATGAGACTCATTAAGAAGGTTTATGAGTTTGACGCCGGAAATGATGGGTGGATCCTCTGTGCATGCAGAAAAGAACCCATTCCAATCTTTCTCCTCATTTCGTAAATAATGCTGGCGATGAGAAGCATCACTTATGACCCCATCAAGGTCAAAGATAACCACGTCATCGCCCTCATTTATTGTGGTACTCCATGTCCAATTAGGCATCAGTAGCGTCCATCGGCCATAAGGAGATTATTCACAGCTGGTTCAATCCCGAAAATTCCCGCACTGTATTGGGATGCCAAAGTCGCCCTCTTTCAGTTTGCCGATCGCAGATTGTAAGTCATCGCGTTTCTTTCCGGTGACGCGTACCTGCTCTCCTTGTGTTTGAGATTGAAGCCCTTTGAAACCGAGAGCTTTTATAAACTTGTTTATTTCCTTAGCTTTTTCTGAGTTGATTCCAGAAGTTAAAACTACTACCTGCCTTCTTCTCCCCCCAGCAGAGTCTTCTGCAGTGAGATATTCGACGGCTTTCAATGAAATTTTCCGCCGAACTAGCTTCTCTTCTAAAACGGTTCGAAGCGCATTGAGTCGATCATCGGATGATGACTCAATCGTTATATGTTCTTCTGAGAGTTCTATTGAACTATCAGATCCTTTAAAGTCGTATCTTTGACTAATTTCTCTCGAAGCTTGATCAGTTGCGTTTCTCACTTCTTGCATATCAACAATCGATGTGACATCGAACGATGGCATTTCCAGCCTCCTCAGTAAGGGAATTCAAATGCTAGCTCAAATCCTAATTCCCCAGCTTCATGTTCCCTACTCTTTCTGAAAGTAACTTTTATGTATTTAAAACGGTTACTCAGTCTTTTGTCTGGTCACTATGGGTGGTATCTCGTTAGACTAACGCTAGTATCACCAGTTCAGGGTCGGTGCCCGAGTGGCCAAAGGGAACGGGCTGTAAACCCGTCGGCGTTAGCCTTCGGAGGTTCAAATCCTCCCCGGCCCACAAAA
>MDTC01233589.1_pt1 | contig 10239 bp, 5 predicted proteins | sample 811181 | NCBI WGS metagenome assembly MDTC01 (sample SAMN05326644, study PRJNA326480) | marine metagenome | isolation source: seawater | place: Pacific Ocean: North | collected 2011
CCGTTCATTGGGTTGATGAAGGTGTAGACTCTGGCACTATCATCGCGCAATCCCCTGTAAGGAAAATGCATGGTGACACCCTTGAATTGTTCGGACAAAAAATACAAGCTGCGGAGCATATGCTTTTCCCCGCAATCATGAGAGATCTTTCCACGGGAGTTATCCCCTTCCCCATTCAATGATAAAAGCTAGCCTCTGCTGCGACCCCGATACGATCAACCAGCTTGAAGACGTTCTTTATGAACTCGCACCAAGTAATTGGAGCCTCGTCGTCAACCGTATCACGGAAAAAGGGAACCTGGAGGGATTTTTCGAATCGAAAGCTCAAGCGCTTGAATCAATTGATGAACTTAAAACACTGCTTGCCGTTAAACTATCCCAAACCTTTGTAATTGCAGATATTCCCGACCAGGATTGGAAGGAAGCCTATAAATCTCACTTTGAACCTTGGTCGCACGGAAAAATACATTGGGTGCCGGAATGGGAAAAAAACTCTTATGAAATTCCTCCCGAGCATCATGCCGTTTACTTGGATCCGGGCATGGCATTTGGAACAGGTAATCACGAAACGACCCGACTTTGTTTAGAAAGTATGATTTCCATTCTTGAAGGATTCGAGCCCTTTGACCTTCTCGATGTGGGATGTGGATCAGGAATTCTTTCTCTCTCGGCCAACTTACTAGGCATTGAAAAAGTTAGGGGAGTCGATAACGACCCTGATTCGATTAAAGTCTCGAATGAGAACTTGCATGCAAACAACGTTACCGGGAACGTTGCCTTTGAAGCGATATCACTAGAAAAATTCAGCGATGAGGAGAATTTCGATATAGTTGTTGCGAACATACAAGCAGATATATTAATGGCCAATTCGCACACTCTCCTTCAACTCGTAAGAAAAGGTGGTTATGTTGTCCTATCGGGAATTTTGAGCAAAGAAACTAAGCTCGTTAAAGAACATTTCTTAGCCAACTTGGATGAAGCCAACTTAGACTACGAAGTCGAAACTCGAAGCTTAGGGGAATGGTCCGTTATCCAAACGAGAATTCATTAATAGTGCCCGAAGCGATTCGGACGGCGCCATTTCAATAACTGACTCCCTTCCAAGGGGAATGAAAAAGGCTAATCAGCCTCCCAGATATGTGAGCGCTCGAGGAATGGGTAGAGAGTAGAAAGCAAATCGATCTACGTCGGTGCCGGAGAGCTTCTCAGTTAATTTTCCCCTAAGAGAATCAACGTTATCGGGCCCTACGGAAGTGTAGACCAAAGCCCATTCTTCGGTAAGATTACTGTCTTCCCCTCCCGCATCAAGCATAACACCGAAATTAGTACTGACACCAGGTGCTCCGGCATCCAAAACGGCATCATAAACATCCTCGTAATGGTCACGGGGCACAATGCAATACAAGCCAACCAAATTCTCTAAAATGGTTGTTTTAAGAGCTTTGCTTTTGCCTGAATCTACAACCGCTCTCCAATCCTTATTACCCTTCAAATCATCAAGCGCGGAAATAATTTGTTCCATATTCGCACCATAGGCTGAAGAGGAAACGGTACTTGAGACATTGATCAATCCGGAACGAACGGGTATAGAATACATAAACCCTCGACCTGGCTCCGTAATCTTTCCCGCCCTGGCCATACCTCCGAAAATATCGTCAGCATCTGATTTATCAACTACACACCAAACAAATTCTTTCTCGGGCCCTTTTGTCATTCGCAAAAGAGGGATCTTATCTCGAACCCCACCACCTTCACCAAAAGTTATAGTCGGTCCGGGAGCTCCTCCTTGAAGAGCAGCTTTTGCTATATCGTCAGCAATTCCCTTTTCGCAGATACAACAAATTGCCTCCAGGTCACCGGATTCGTCTGGTGATTCGCCTTCTATGTCAGATTCGGGAGCACCGGGAAATGAGCTCGAAAAGTGGGCATCATTACAACCTATTGTAAACACGGCTCCCGAACCTACTCGATCAAGATTCCCCGAGGAGATCGCGGCATCGGTAACCTCTCCAACTTTTGAATCCGGAACCAAGATTTGGAGCAATAATTGTTCGGGTGCGGGCGGCGGGAACATTCTTTGAAGAAGACCACCCTCATTCAGTACGGATCCACGCGCGGTAACTTGAAAGACTCCAGTTGCTCCAGCTGAGACAACTGATTCGGAAACCTTTGCAACGGACTCCTTAGGAAGTATTAGGCTGAGGAGAGAAACTTGATTACTTTTGATTTGCTTACTCATCTTATGCTACCTCCGATGCTGTTGAGTTTACTTCTTCTTCAGGCTTGGGCTTCTTTCTGACAAGCAAACCCACTGTCAATACGGTGATAATTGGCCCAACCGAGGCAAGTGAAAGAACACCGAACCCGTCGATGACTCCCGGTACGTTAACCCCGATGCCAAGTCCCATTGCAAGAACAAGAGGCACCGTAATGGGTCCGGTTGTCACACCGGCACTGTCCCAACCGAAATTAACGAAGTCCTCGGTGGAGAAATAGGTTAATAACAACAAGCCCATGTAGGGAGGAATCAACAGATACCAAAGGTCTAGGTTGAAAGCAATTTTTGCAACTCCCGTACCTATTCCGCAAGCAACTCCGATTGCAACTGCCTGCATTAGAAGATTCTTCTTAAAAGCACCAACGGTTATTTTCTCAACCGTTGAACCCAGAGCATTCAAGGCGGGTTCTGCCAAAGTCGCTCCGTAACCGAGTATAAAAGCAAAAATGATGGCAATAAACTTTCCACTTTCACCGACAATAAGAGGCTCTTGAATTCCACTTACGTACTGCCAAGGAGTTGTAGGAGTAAAGGAAGTAACGATATTCGTTCCTAACTGGTCTCCCATCGGCGTAAGTCCGATGGCAATACCCAATCCAAAGAAAGTCATTCCGGCAACGGCACATATAATACCAATTATAAGTTCATCCAAATGCTTGGGGTTTTGTCTTAAACCGAATTTAAGGAGTCCTAGCAAAATTAATGACAAAGGAGCAATAGCCCAAACGGCACCTTCAAGCGCTCCTCTATTGAGAACTGGGAAAAAAGCATCGTACAAGCTTTCAGCTGAGGTAAAGAAACTGGAAAACTTGGCCGCCAAATCTTGTCCGATGCTTCTGTCAGGTTCGTCGTCTTTGTTATCGTCAGGCAACATCCATGATTCAGAAGGTGGAACAGGCGTCGAGTCGGCGACCTTAACGATAGTAAAGGCGTTTGGGTCTCCGCTGCCGTTAAAAACAATACCTTCCTTAGAAGAAGACCAACTGGAATTATTCTTTATGTTATCGTATTTGAAAACATGGTTCGAAGGCAATGTTCCCTGTTCTAGGAAAGCAGCTAGTTCCTCCTCCTCGAAATCCTCTTCCTGCACGGAGCTCGAACTGGGTTGATTGTCCTCAATAAGAGAAATGTATTCCTTCAATGCAAGGCTACCGCGCGAATTATCGTCAATTGTTGGAGTATCAGCTAATACGGATGCAAGAATAACCGCTCGGGAAGAATTATCTTCAAAAAACTTTTCGTGAGCGGCCGTTAGTTTTAGCGAGTCGGCGGTTTGGATCTTGGCTGCGATATAATCTGCAGTCACTTGATCGCCGTCAGAATTGCCCTGTTTGAAATTAGCCGCTCCATAATAGTCATTTGTAGAAAACAACTGGAAGCTAAGTGTAAGCACAGCCATAATGGGGAAAAGAGAAGCCAGCGTAACTACCCCAAACCCCGTGTTACTTGATCCGCCCGTCGCAACTACTCGGCATACTCCAATTCCCAAGGCAAGAACAAGCGGTACAGTCACAGGCCCGGTTGTCACTGCGCCGCAATCCCATGCAAGTCCAAGTACCGGACTCAAAGTACCACTTGTTTCAAACTGGAAATAAAGGGTAATGGCTGAAAGTGAAAGGACGCCAACATAGATAAAGGGTTTGAGGGACCAACTTTTGTAAAAACGCAAAACTCCCAACATGACCGCAATGCCAACTCCAATTCCAACATACATGACAAGAGAACTCGAATATGGATTTAGGAGTGTGTAAAGAAGCGGAGCTTGGTCGGGTCGGACAGCTGCTCCTGCTTGCTGAAGTACTGCAATGGCTGGCTCAGCAAAGGTAGCAAAGATGCCAAGAACAAACCCAAATGCCAAACTCATGGGCAGGCATGGAATTCCAAATACTTTTTTTCTTGGTAAAGTAGAACCAAGAACCTCCCCTAGCGGCATTAATCCCAATCTCAGACCCTCCATGAAGAAGGCTAAACCGATGATTACGATTACAATTCCCACACCTATCATGGCTGCGTACACAACGGGAAGGCCGAGCACGAGCAACTGGAAAAGAATCATGTAAGCGAGAACAAACCAAACACATTGGATTTGCTCTACAACCTTATCCTTCGAAAAAGAGAATAAGATGCTCAGCTTCTGCTTAAAGGTTAGTTGAAGTTTTTTTTGGTCAGAGGATTGTTCCGTGCTCATAAGTAAGTGGGTTTTCTGATAAAATTAACTTATAGCCTAAGTTAAGAGCCTTTGGCAATTTTAATAAATCCTAGTGATTTATACTATTATTCGCTCCAGTTTGCATTTGCCAAGGTCAGGGAAAGCTTATTCGTACCGCTCCTAAGTATAACGGGGACACTCCAAGTAACACCCACTTTCCCGAGTGAGGCAGTACCTACGACAAAAAACTTGCCGGAAGGAAGGTTTTCCATGGTGGCCGCTCCATTAATGTCGGTCCTTACTCTTTGACCTTGACCGTTTTCAACCATTTTCAGAAGCAAACTCCTTATGTTTTTTTGAACGTTCGGAAACAGGAAGGAATTTTTCCTAGCTTGCGCCCACAATTCCGAATAGGAGTCTATTTTCTTGCCACCATGCTCGAGGCTTATATCGCCCTTCCTCAAGATGTTCTCGATATCATCGTCGACGATGAAAAACTCGGTATAAAATGCTTCTTTGTTCTTACCGTTTAGGGCAGTTACCACCGCATCGAATTGTAAATTGCAACCACCCGCAAATAGTCGGGCCTCTTCTGCAATTTCAACCACCGCCGAGGTTGCTATCTCCGCTGGTCTGATTGATGGTGTTATAATCTTCTTTTCGTCAGGCGTGTATGGAAGACTGGTAATTTTTTTAGAAGGGCTTAGCTCAAGAACGCTTATCCGACCCTCAAGCGAATCATTCCGCAAGCGAAGGTCTTGAATTTCCTTAGCCTTAATCAATAGATTGCCTCTAAGATTCTTAACCTCGGCACGCAAGCCAACCAACTTACCCACAGGTGAATCGGAGTTCTCGATCTCGACAGAGGGCGAAACCTGACTCTCCCCTTTCAAGCGGTTAATCTCGTCAACAAGTTCCTTGTTCAGCTTGGTCAAGGAAGTTATTGTACGATCTTTAGAAGCAATGGTCATGTCCTTGTTGCTATTTATCCTACGCAATTTATCAATCGAGCGTTGGTGTGAAACCGTACTTTTCTCTAATTCCGACAAAGCCTTTTCGGCACCCCTCTCTATCGGGAGAGTGGAGTTTGATGCCTCAAGAATTTCATTATCCTTCGTTTGTTCCGAGCTATCAGTTGCTTTGTCACCTAGAACCGTTTCCATGGAATCAAGTTCGAATGCATGGCCATCCGTGCCATCGGAAACCGAAGGGTCAAGATCAATTGCTCCAACTTCATTGACAGGAAAGGAAGATTTACCCTTGCCCAGGAAGGACTCAAGATCCCCTGGGCCCCCAATGCTTGAGTCATCAATCAGGGTATTCAGATCAGCGGCATCAACGACTAGATCCTTTCCACTGGAGGTATTGTTGGAATCAGATGCGGCATCATCATCTCCGGAACTGCAGTTGCAGAGAAAAATCAATACTGTAGATAATGCCAAAAGACGAGCAAATGCGGGGTAAATTAATTTCATGCAGATTTAAAGAGAAAATTGGTGTAAACTATCTTTGCAAGCACAAAGCTACGCGCGTGAATCTTGTTGTTTACATCTTTCCCCGCAAAAGGTAAAACTTCGTGATGTCTCAAGTTACCCCCGAAGAGGCTGAAATACTTTCGCATGAGAATCTTTTTTTGAAAAAAACGATTCTTGCGCTGAGAGATGAACTGATAAAAAAAGATCAGGAAAAAGATACTTTTCACCAAAAGAATCTCCTCGTCCTCGATAATGAAAACTCGAGCCTCAAGGAAACGGTGGAGGAGTTAAGGTTGGAATTGGAAGAAAGAATGGCAAGGGCCGATGACGAGATCCAAAAGGAGAAACTGTCCAATCGAAATGAACAAAAGCAGTTCAAGGCACTTATCGAAAACCTGAGAAGCGGACTGGAGGAGGCAAAGGAACGCACCCGGGAGGAAGCACAATACGCCCTCTCCTTATCCCATAAGGAAAACCTCAATCTAAAAGAGACCGTCACTGGACTTAGATTAGAAATAGACAGGCGCGAAATTGAAATTGGCGAGGCTGTACAAACGGCGAAAAGCGAAGCTCAACAAGAAATTGAGCAACTCAAAAATTCATCCCGCAACCTAAGGGAAAGAATCGATCAGTTGGGAGCAGAACATGAATCCGCTCTCCAAAAAGCCCACTCTTCTTCCAGAATTGAGATTAAGACCCTTAAGCAAGCTATCGAAGCCCTAAGGGGTGAACTTGATCACACCCGCAACGAACAACAAAGCAGCGTTCAAAAGGCTGTTTCGCAATACTCGGCTGAAATAACTTCCTTGAAGGCTACCCTTTTCCTTTCCAGGGAAAAAATGGAGAGATTGGAGGCTTCAAAGGAAGATGTCGCGCAAAAGCTTGCGAGTTCTCATTCGAAAGAGGTTAAGTCCCTCAAAGAGGCCATTTCGACTTTGAGGGATGAACTCGACCTTGCTTCGGCGAGGCAATCAGAGGCGGTGCAGGCAGCCAGCAACAAATCCCGAAATGAAATCAACCAATTGAAGGAAGCTTTAGCCAAAACGAGGGAAAACTTGGAAGGCGCCAAAATTAAAGAAGAGGATCGCATCCAAAGAGCAAGAGCTTCTTCCGCCAAGGAGATTAGGTCTCTAAAATCAACGGTTTCAGAACTTCGCGATGAGTTAGACAAGGCTGCCGTCGAAAAAGACGACGCCGTCCAAAGGGAAAGATCAACCGGCCAGACCGAAATCTTATCTCTAAAGAAATCGATTTCCATGCTCCGCGAAAGCATGGAATCCCAAAAGTTACTAGAGGAAGAGAATATTCAAAAAGCTGTCACTGCCTCGAATTCGGAAATTCGTTCTCTCAAGAATACGGTTTCTCAACTCCGCGACGAACTGGAAGCATCCGGCATTGAAAAGGAACAAGCCGTGCAACAGGCCAAATCCGTGTTTCAGGTTGAAATCAAACATCTAAAGGAATCCCTTCTTCAATTAAGACAAAACCTCGAAAATACCAAGGCCAGACATGAAGACTTAATTCAAAGGGCGGTGTCCTCCAAGAATACTCAAAATCAGACACTTCAAAATACAATTGGAGAATTAAGAAATGAGTTGGACAAGAAAGACGCTCTGAAGGAACAGGAGGTTCAGAAGGCAATCTCGAATGCCAACAAGGAAATGCAACAACTTAAGGAATCTCTCACCTCCACGAGAGACAGTCTTGAGCAAGAGAAGACCCGTAGCGAGGCTTCGGTCCAAAGAGCTACCCTCAAGTCGGAAGGCGAGATAAGGTCATTAAAGATGGTTGCTCAATCCCTTCGAGAAGAACTGGACAAGACTCAGGCTCAACAAGAAGACCGAATCCGGGAGGCTTATTCCGCTGCTCACGGGGAGAACAACCAGTTGAGGGGGTCCCTTCAAAATCTCCGGGAACAACTTGAGCAAAACAGAGCAAGACAGGAAGAGCAGATACAAAGAGCTGTTTCGAAAGGAGAATCTGAAAAAAAGTCGCTCCGCGATACGATCGAAAAATTGAGGGTGGAACTGGAAGAAGCCCAGCATAAGGAGATAAAGAGAGTTCAAGACGCTGAGGCGCGTTCGGCTAGCGAAATAAAATCGCTTAAGAACACTCTTTCGTCTACGCGCGAAAAAATAGACCAAATACTTGCCGATAAAAATGCCCTCGTCCAATCAGCTCTTTCCCTGAAAGAGTCTGAGATTAATTCACTCAAGCAAAGCATTTCCGAAATGAGGGAGGAAATTGATCGCAAGGGGATTGAAAGCGAAGAAGCTGTCCAAAAAGCGTTGTCGTCTTCATCCAAGGAAAACCAACAGTTGCGAGTCTCCATTGCCACAATGAGGGAGCAAGTCGAAACCGCTAAAAACAGAAAAGAGGATGCCGTCCAGAGGGCAGTCAATAACTCAAGAATCGAAATTCGCACCTTGCGCAAAAACATTGCGGTGCTAAGAGAACAATTGGACTCGGCTGAATTCGCAAAACAAGAAGCCGTACAACTCGCCTTGGTTACTCACCAAAACGAGATCGGTCATTTCAAGCGAATGGTCAATGCCCTACGCGACGAGATTGATCAGGAGGGCTATTTGCATAAAGAAAGCATCCAAAAGGAAAAACAATTAAAAACCACCGAATTCAAGGAACTTCAGGAAACGATTATCGAACTCCGATCAGAACTGGAAAAGACACATGGAAGATAAAACAAAAACCGAGCAGAAAAGTGCAGAAGGACCAAAGTCAAAGAGAACTTCACGGTTTTCCGATATGCTTTTGCAGGTCACGACCGACTTAGCCAAAACAAAGAGTCTGGACGAGGCACTGGAAGTCCTTGTCAAGATTACGACCTCTACCATTGGGGCGGAACGAGGGACAATCTTTTTGAACGACCCTGCCACAGGAGAGCTTTATTCCAGGATTGCTCAAGGTAATTTCCGAAGGGAGATTCGTATCCTCAACACCAAAGGTGTCGCTGGTTGGGCATTCACCAAAAACGAAGGCGTCATCATTCATGATGCATACAAGGACGAAAGGTTTAACAAGGCGGTGGACGTTCGCACTGGCTTCCGTACCAAAAGTATACTTTGCGCCCCTCTTCGAACAGTGAATGGAGAAGAAATCGGAGTATCCCAAATTTTAAACAAAATTGACGGATCTTTCGACCAGAATGACCTCGATATGCTGGAAGCAATGACCGAACAAGCGGCCATTGCAATCCAAGGCAATATAATCGTTGAACAAATTGAAGCCGCCAGAAAGCAGGAATTGGAGTTTCTGGATGTCGTTTCGCAGGTTTCTTCCGAACTCGAACTTACTCCCCTACTCCAGAAGATCATTACGACCATCTCCACGATGCTTGACTGCGAAAGGGCTACTCTTTTTATCAATGACGAAAAAACTAACGAACTCTACACCGAGGTCGGAGAAGGCTTGGATGAAAAGTCAACTATCCGCATTCCCAATCACCTAGGTATATCGGGAACTGTTTTCACTTCGGGAAAAGCGGTCAACATACCCCATGCCTACGCGGATTTGCGCTTTAATCCGTCGTTTGACAAACAAACCGGTTTTTTTACCAGATCGATACTTTGCATGCCCGTCTTCAGTAAGGCAGGCAAAGCTATCGGTGTAAGCCAGGTTCTTAATAAAAGGGGAGGCTCCTTCAACGCGGAAGACGAAAAGAGGCTTGCCGCTTTTACTTCCCAAATTTCCATGGGTATCGAAAACGCCAAGCTTTTCGATGACGTTCAAAGTCAAATGAACTACTCCCAGAGCATCCTCTCCAGTATGCACGATGCCGTTTTGACGTTCGACGAGCAGGGTGCTGTCAAGACGTGTAATCCCGCTGGCTTGCGTATTCTCAAGATTCCACATGAAGCAGCCATACTCGAACAGCAGGCATCGAATCTTTTCAGCGGTCCCAACGAATGGCTTTTACACAAACTGGAAGCAGTGCAGGAAACGGAGGAGTTTCTTGACGCTGAAATCCAGATGGAGGGAGAAACCCTTTCGGTCAACGTTACCTTGACTCCGCTTTTGGGCAAAACCGTTAACGTAGAGGAACTGAACAAGAATACTCCTGAAATCATAGGTGCCATGCTGATGATCGAGGATATTAGCTCCGAAAAACGGATGAAGTCGACTATGTCGAGATATATGGATCCCGAACTTGCTGATCAATTGATGACAACCGGTGGAAACGATGACGACATCATGGGCGGAAAACAAAGTGTGGGAACGGTTCTGTTTTCCGACGTACGCAGTTTCACAACGATTACCGAGGAATTGGGCGCCCAGGGCACTGTCAAGTTACTCAATGACTACTTTACCATAATGGTCGA
>MDTC01084004.1_pt1 | contig 10237 bp, 7 predicted proteins | sample 811181 | NCBI WGS metagenome assembly MDTC01 (sample SAMN05326644, study PRJNA326480) | marine metagenome | isolation source: seawater | place: Pacific Ocean: North | collected 2011
CCCAAAACTCTCTATTTCTGATGGGAGAAGAAATAAATCGGTAAAGGATAAAATTTTATTAGTTTCATTACTTTTTCCAAAAAATATAACTTTATCCTTAATCCCTAATTTTTTTGCTTTTTTTTCAGCTTTATTTTTTTCTGGACCATCTCCAATCATTAATAATTTTGAAGGTATTTGTCTTTGAATACCATTAAAAATCTCAAGAACATCTAGAATCCTTTTAACTTTTCTAAAATTACTTACGTGTGTTATTATTTTATTGTTTTTGTTAAGTAAGTTATTATTCGCAGTCTTTCGATGATACTTCTCTAGATTTACAAAGTTTGGTATTACTTCTATTGATTTATTTATGTTAAAAAGTGATAAAGTATCACTTTTAAGGCTTTTAGAAACAGCTGTAACATAATCAGAATTATTAATACTAAACTCAACTGCAGTTTTATAGGACGGGTTGCTTCCAACCAATGTAATGTCAGTTCCATGTAATGTAGTAACAACAGGAATATTAATATTACTTTCTTTAAGCATTTGCTTAGCCATCAAGGCAGCATATGCGTGAGGAATTGCATAATGAACATGAAGTATGTCGATTTTATATTTTTTAACCATTTCCACAAGCCTGGAGGACAAGGCGAGCTCATAAGGTGGATAATGAAATAGAGGGTAATTTGGAACATCAACTTCATGAAAATGCACCTTGTTACTATAAAGTTCAAGCTTTACTGGCTGATTGTATGTAATAAAATGGATTTCATATCCCTTTTTGGATAACTCAATTCCTAATTCTGTTGCCAAAACTCCACTTCCCCCAAACGTAGGATAACAAACTATTCCTATTATCATATATTAACTATTTGATAGATTTATAAATAACCTCTTGAATTTTACTTCTAATATTTTCTTTTACAAGTTTAGATTTACCAGCTGTTTCTCCGCTTGGATAAGACCTGTTTGATAAAAATATGTAAACAATTTCTTTATCAGGATCAGCCCATGCAAATGTGCCCGTCCATCCAGAATGACCAAAACTATTCATTGAAACGCAACCACAAGTGGGTCCATCTTCTTCTAATTGTGGTTTATCAAAGCCCACCCCTCTCCTATTGTCTTCATCACAATAATAACAATTATTAAATAAATCAATAGTTTCTGAATTTAGAATTTGCTGATTAGCATAGTTGCCTCCTTGGATATACATTTGCATTATTTTAGCTACATTAAAAGCATTACCAAATAACCCTGCGTGTGATGAAATACCCCCAAACATTGCAGCTGTCATATCATGAACGTATCCATTTATTTCTTTGTATCTAAAATATTCGTCAATTTCTGTTGGAGCAACATTATAAGTTGAATTTTTTAAAAAAGGATTATATATTAAATTTATACCTAATTTTTTAAACATAAGTTCATCAATAACTTCCTCTAAATTTTTATTATAATAACCCTCAATATATTCCTGGATAATAAGATATGATAAATCACTATATTTATATTTGGTTTTGAGTAAGTCACTTTCTTTAATTATCTTCCTTATAGTATCAATATAATCAGCTCTTAAGTATAGATCTGGTGCAACTTTTACAGTGTTAATATTGTTTTTTTTAAATGAGTAATATTTTGGAGATGGTTTATTTTCTTTATCTAAAGTCATCTCGTAAAAAGGAATCCAAGGTTGAAGTCCAGCATGAGCTGATAGTAGTTCTTTAACAGTGATTTCAGCTTTGTTAGAGTATTTATAACTAGGAATAATATCTTTTAATTTTGTTTCTAGGTCAATGATTTTTTTATCAATAAGATTCATTACTATTGGAGTGGTTACAAGAATTTTTGTGAGAGATGCTAAATCATATATAGTTTCTGAGTTTGTTTTTAAATTCTCATCGTATCTAAGTTTTCCAAAAGACTTATCATAAATAACTCTAGAGTTTTTTGCAACTAAAATTTGAGCTCCAGGTGTCATTTTATTTTCAATTGCATAGTTAATTATCGAATCAATTTCAGAAAGTTTATTTCGATCTATCCCTACATACTCAGGATAATCAAAACCTAGAATATTAACATTATCTGAAAAAAGCCCATAACCCTCTCTGTAATTTTCATTTATACTAACGGGTAATACACCTTTAATTTCTTTTGCTCCAAAAATTTGTTGAGCAACGATTTTTTGAAATTCACGGCTATTTTGGAATCCAAGTATTACAGAATTATAAGATTTAAGATTTATCTGAGATAGAAAGTATGGATTTGTAAATGATACCAATATCTTATTATCATGTTCATATATTTTTTTCAATATTTCTTGCTCTTTTACAGAAAACTTTTTGTTCATATTTTCCCAAGGAGAATCGGATTTCATGTGAAAGCTAACTATTAATAATTTACTATTATCTGACAAGCCTTTTAAATCATTTAAGTTGATACTTGAAGCTTTTATTGACTTAATGTTTTTATACTTGTTCAAATAGTCATTAAAAATTTCCCCATCACCATTTCCAAACTGTATATTTAATATATTCTCAGTATCTAACTTGACTGGAATTATATTATTATTCTTTAAAAGTGTGGGTATACTTTCAATTGATTTATTAATAAGATTGATTGTAGAAATATTATTAAGATCATCTATTAGGTTAGTGGTTTTAACTGATTTATAATTATTTAAGCCAACCTTGAATTTTGCCTTTAGTATTTTTTTAACAGATCTTGCTAGTCTTTCTTCGCTGATTTTTCCTTTCTTATATGATTTTTTTATAGACTTTATTCCTTTAGAAATGTCTGATGACATAAGAAGAATATCATTACCTGCTAAAAATGCCATTAGATCAACATTTTTTTTTGAATACTCTGAAACACCCTTCATGTCTAAGGCATCTGTAATAATTAATCCATTAAAATTAAGTTCTTTAATTAATATTTTTTCGATTATATTATTTGATAATGTTGAAGGAAGCATATTTTCTTTTTCCAAAGAAGGAATATTTAGGTGAGCAATCATGATAGCAGATAATCCATTCTCAATTAATTTTTTAAAAGGGTATAATTCCACTTGTTTTATTCTTTTCTCATCAAAACTAATAGTGGGTAAAGTCAAATGAGAGTCTTTAGATGTGTCACCATGACCAGGAAAATGTTTTGCTGTTGCTAATATATTATTTGACTGGATGCCTTTGGTAAAACTAATTCCTTTTTCTGACACATTAATTTTATTTTCTCCAAAAGACCTATTTCCTATAATTGGATTTTTAGAATTAGTATTAATATCAATTACAGGTGCAAAATTCATATGAATTCCTAGTCTATTTAATTGATTTCCTATCTCAACCCCTATTTTTTCTAAAAACAAATTATCTTTAATAGCGCCTAAACTCATATTCCATGGAAATTTTGGAACAGAATCCAGTCTCATTCCTACTCCCCATTCCGCATCCATGCTAATCAGTAACGGAGTTTCTGAAACATTTTGGTATTTATTAGTAAGATTTGCTTGAATTGAAGGATGCCCAGTAGAAAATATTAAACCACCAATCTTAGAATTATTAATATCATTAAGAATTTTTTCATAATTATTTTTATGTTTTGATGTTGCCTGAACAAAAAATAATTGTCCAATTTTTTCCTCTAGGGTGAGATTGCTATATACGGAGTCTACCCATTTTTCTTGCTCAAGAAAATCTTCTGCAATTAATGGATCGACATTTTGAGGACTAAGCTTTTGAAAACTTAATGATAAAAGAAATAAAATGAATATTCTAATCATTTGATATATTTATTATGCCAACTATCCCTGATGTCAACTTGCCAATTATTTTCTAATTCACTTATATCTTTTACCAAATTATTAAAAACAATTAGACTATCTTTTTTTCCAAGACTTTGACAATGAATCTTAAATTTATTTATGTGTTGAGTAATAATTTTTCCATTTTCAATGTATTTAACATGTAATTTATCCATTAATTGTAAATTATATGAATTTTCCAGATCTTTTATAAAGTTCACAAGCGAATCAATTGAACACCCAGAAACTAAACTACTTTCATCAGCTGCAACTATGATAAATGTATTATGTCTGATTTCAAATGACGATTTAAAATCTCTTTGATGTGATTTCCATTTATTTAGAAATAAACTTATTTTTTCTTTAATAATTTCAACTAGTTGATCATCTATTAAATTTATTGACTGGAAAATCCAAACTCTTGAATTTTTATTTAACGATTTGAAATTAACTATCATTATTATAAATCCTTTGCTTTCACAATAAGTTCAGCAATGTCTAAAATTTCAACTTTTTTATCATCCTCAAACGACTTAGTGCCATCGGTTAGCATTGTATTACAGAATGGACATCCCGTAGCTACTATTTTTGAAGTGTTCTCTTTTATTTCTTGAGCACGCTCAATATTTATTTCTGTTTTTCCTTTTTCTGATTCCTTAAACATTTGAGCTCCACCAGCACCACAACACAGTGCTTTTGATTTACATCTATTAAGTTCTGATAATTCAGCATCAAGTTTTTTTATTAGCTCGCGAGGTGCATTATATTCTTTATTTGCCCTTCCTAGAAAGCAAGGATCGTGATAAGTGATTTTTTTTCCTTTATATGATCCTCCTTTTATCGAAAACTTTCCATCAGCAAGAAGTTTATTAATAAACTGAGTATGGTGATATACATCATAATTACCCCCTAAACTAGGATACTCATTTTTGATTGTATTAAAACAATGTGGACAAGTTGTAACAATTGTTTTTATATCAAATGAATTTAGTGTCTCTATATTGGTCATAGCTTGCATTTGAAATAAAAACTCATTCCCAGCTCTTTTAGCAGGATCTCCTGTACATGATTCATCCTTTCCTAATACCCCAAAACTGATATTTGCAGAATTTAAAATCTTAACAAAAGCCTTTGTTATTCTCTTAGCTCTATCATCGAAACTACCAGCACAACCAACCCAAAATAAAGTTTCAGGTGACTTGCCTTCTCTTTTAAAATCTTCAATTGTTTTAATTTTCAATTTACTCATCTTTAAATACTTCGATAGTGACTTCTTTTCTAACTAAATCTCCAAAAGTACCATTATATCTAGTAGCTTTAACTAAATGATTATCTATCCAATGATAATTTCCACCTCTAGGTTTTCCCATCAGCAGTGAATGGTATTTAAACCCATGTTTTTTCAGCCATTCTTCAGTGACTTTTCTATGCTCCTCAACTCTTGACGTAAAAAAACATATCATATGTCCTTCGTGATACCATCGGTTACATGTTTTGAGTGCATCATCAAATGGGATACATGTTGCCATTCTTTCTGGTTCTTCATTTGGAACGTCATCTGTTATAGTTCCGTCTATATCAATCAAATAATTTTTAATCCCATCAGGCAGGACTGGACTTATTTTTTTTCCTGACTCTACTTTTTCATGTAAAATTCTTTCTATTTCGTTTTTATTCATAATGTTTATTCATTCCAATTTAGTCTATCTTGTTGATTATATGGCCATGGAGCACCATTATTCTCAATATTATTCATCATATTATTTAACTCATTAGGAGCTGACGATTCTTCCATGATTAAATATCTTCTCATATCCATAATTACTGACAATGGATTAATACTTATTGGACACTCTTCGACACAAGCATTACATGATGTACATGCCCACAACTCCTCTTTTGAAATATAATCTCCCAACAACTTCTTGTTATCATCCTTAAACGACCCATTTTCGTCTATATTTCTTCCCACTTCTTCAATTCTATCTCTTATATCCATCATTATTTTTCTAGGAGAAAGTTTTTTACCTGTAATATTAGCAGGGCATGAACTTGTACATCTACCACATTCTGTACACGAATAAGCATTTAGTAACTGAAGCCAAGATAAATCTTTCACATCTGAAACTCCAAAGTTTACATCATCTGACACATCAGATTCAGAGGTTTTGCCCATCATAATATTTACCTCATCAGTAACAGATTTCATATTATTTAGTTTCCCGCTATTTTCAAGTGATCCATAAAAAGTATTTGGAAATGCAAGAATTATGTGTAAGTGTTTTGAGTAATATAAATAGTTTAGAAAAATTAGGATTCCTACGATATGTGACCACCAAAAAAATCTTTCAAGAAAATTCAGGGTTTCTAATGAGAACTCTTCAAAAAATGGGTATATTAAGCCACTAATTACATTTCCATTACTCATATTCTGAAATTCAACATCGGTAGCATTCATTAGCAGAAATAAACTCATCAATACTATTTCAAAATATAGTATTAAATCTGCATCTAACTTTGGCCAACCCATCATTTTTGTTTCGTAAAACCTTTTAAGTCTTGCCACATTTCTTCTCGTCCAGAATATTAATACAGCAATCAAAACTAAAACAGCAAAAATTTCAAAAAAACCGATTAATAGCCCATATGAAGATCCGATTGATGAAAATATTCTATGGGTTCCGAAAACACCATCAATTATTATCTCAATTAATTCAATGTTAATAACTATAAAACCTAAATAAACGATTAAGTGTAATATCCCAGCAATTGGTCTTCTAACCATTTTAGACTGACCGAAAGCAATTCTTAACATGTTTTTCCATCTTTGTGGTTTGTTTTGTATAGGTTCTGTTTGACCTTTACCAAAATTTACATTTCTTCTTAATCTTTTAACATTTTTGATAAAAAACCCTAATGAAAGTATCAGAATCGCACAGAAAATTATATTGGGAATTAATTTCAATTAATTATTTTTTTTAAATTCTTTATTTTTTTTACCAAAAACAGAAAAGTTAATATACCTATTTGGGTTAAGTTTAATATCCTCAATCAATATATTTAGCTCGTTTGTGACATTTTCTAAATTTCTATAAATAGACTTATCATTAATTAACTGACCTGCAGTGCCTTCGGAATTTTTTAAATTAGTTGTTACTTCATTTAAATTTCCAGTAAGTGTATTTAAATTTGATATTATATTGCTAATTTCTTTTGATGAAATTGAATCAGAAATGGTCTTTATATTATTACTTGTAATTTTAAAATCACTAATTGCATCTGACAAGTTTTCTGAATTATTTGAAATTAAATTAGATATCTCATCTGATGTTTCGGAAAGTCTATTTGTAAGATTAGAAAAATCCTGAATGCTTGATTTTAATTCTCTCTTAGTTTCCTCATCAAACAAGTTGTTTATATTTCCAAGCACTATTTCAGCACTTTTCATTACATCTTCAATTTGAAGTTGAACTTGAGGTAAAATTTGATTAACTAATTCTGTTAGACCTGGTTTTATAACACCTTTTAAAAAATCACCATCAATAGCTATTGTTGAATCATTTTTATAATCAGGAATAATAGCAATTGCCTTTCCCCCTATTAAACCTGTTTCATATAATTCAGCGAAACTTGTCTTGGGAAAAATAACCTCATTTTCTATAATTATATCAACAAGTAATTCGCGAGTGTTTTCAGGATTGAAGTTTATTTTTTGAACTTTTCCAATTTTAAAACCATTGAGTGTAACAGGGTTTGAAACAGAAAGGCCATCCACTTTTTCATATTTTATAACAAACTTTCTGTTTTTTTCAAAAAGATTTATGCCTTTCAAATAATTATATGAAAAAATGCTCATCATTATACCAATGATAGCTAAAAAGCCAACTTTTATTTCTTTTGAGTATTTCAATTATTTACTTCTTTATAAAATTATGAATTTATATTAAATATCTAATCAACTTCAAATAATTTACCATTTTTAAATCCAACAATATATGCATTGGGAAATCCATTAGCTCTAGCATATTTTTTCATTTTTTTAATTTCTTCTAGACTTTTAGAGTTTGAATAAAAATATTTATAAATAGCACCTTGTTTAATTCTTGATAAATTTGACAATCCTTTAAAGTTGTAAGGCTTTAATTCTAACCTTCTTTTACCGGCGGCAATTTGTACTTTGTAGAGAATTGAGTTTTTGTTTTTTGGTTTGACCTGAAATTTACCAGAATAATTTATAGCTTTTTTATATTTTTCAATTGCATTAAAAATACTATTTGAAATTTCCATTTGTCCCTTTTTTGAGTTTAAGTAAGCTCCCTCATTTGGATTAGTCATAAAACCAGCTTCTATTAATATGCTGGGCATATATGTATTGTGAAGTACCCAAAATCCAGATTGTTTTACACCTCTATTTTTAAGTTTTAATTCTTTTGTGAAATTGTCTTGAACATAACTTGCAAGTAATATACTCTGATCTAAATACTCCTCTTGCATCAAAGTAGTTCCAATTAAAGATTCTGTTGATGTTGGATTATATGTTTCTTGGTCATCTTGATAGTGGTCATCTAAAAATATAATTTCGTTTTCTTTTTTAGCTACATTGAAATTGGCATCACTTACGTGTAATCCATACACAAATGTTTCTGAGCCATAAACCGAACTATCATGAAAAGCATTGCAATGTATTGAAATAAATAGGTCTGCATCAACATCATTTGCAATATTTGCTCTTTGTCTAAGAGTTAAAAAAATATCCTTATCCCTAGTATATATAACCTCATTACCACTATTCTCTAGCTTTTTTCCTAAATCCAATGCTATTTTTAATACAATATCTTTTTCCTTTATTCCGCTTTTATTAGGTCTGCCAGGGTCTTTACCCCCATGACCTGCGTCAATGACTATTTTAAATCGTTCTTGGGAATAAATTTTAATCGAAGATGTAGAAAGCAAAAGAAATGTGATAAAGATAACACAGGCTGTTAAACTATGGTTAAAAAAAGAGGGGATTAAACAAACTTTCATCATAAATTATGTATTATAGCTTCAAATTATACGTAAATTTATATCTGTTCTGAGATACACTAATATACATTCAATAGGTTGAAAACACACTTCTTCAAATTATTTTTATTCTTAAGTTATACATTTTTTATAAACACTAGTGTTAATGCTGGCAGCTATTTTCTTTCTAATGACACTATTCAGAAAACAGATTCATTAAAACCTGTTAATAATGTGCTTTTAGGAAAAATTTTGTATCAAGCAACAGATACAACATCTATTAGTCCAAAAGAAAAACTTATAAGACTTTACAATAATGCAAAGATAACCTACCAAGATATGGAGATTACTTCCGGTATAATTATAGTTGATTATGATAAAAACGAAATTTATGCAGGGAGAATTAAAGATTCTATGGGAGAATACACTCAGCTTCCGGTTTTTAAGCAAGGTCAAGACGAAATCAGGCCGGATTCCCTAAAATTTAATATGGATACCAAGAAAGCAATAATATTCAACTCAAGAACAGAAGAGGCTGGATTAAATATTCTTTCAAATAAAACTAAAAAAGAAAATGATTCTGTTTACTATATGGATAGAGCAAAGTTTACTACTTCTGCTGATATTGAAAATCCTGAATATTATTTTCTATTAAGAAAAGCTAAGGTAATACCTGGAAAAAAAATAATAACAGGTCCAACTAATATGTATATTGCTGATGTTCCAACACCAATCGGTTTACCATTTGCATATTTCCCAATATCAAATAAAAGAAGTTCAGGAATAATTTTTCCTTCATTTGGTGAACAAAACTCAAGAGGATACTTTGTGCAGAATGGAGGTTATTATTTGCCAATTAACGATAATTTAGATTTAACTCTTCTTGGTGATTATTATACCAATGGCAGCTATGGTTTTAGGGTTGAAAACACATACCTTTACAGATATAAATTCAGAGGTAATTTAAGTTTTAGATTTGAAAATTTAATTCAAAGTGAAAGAGGTTTTCCAGATTATTCAAAAAGTTCTATCTATAATTTAAGATGGTCTCATAGCCAAGATTCAAAATCAAATCCAAACTCTAGATTTTCGGCATCAGTGAATCTTGGTAGTAGTAAATATTATCAGCAGTCAATTAATCAGATGAATGCTGCTAATTTTTTAAATAATTCACTTTCCTCATCTATTTCTTATTCAAAAACCTTTACAGGTGAACCTCAGGTAAATATGAGTTTATCTGCTACACACTCTCAAAACACTAATACTCAGACAATAAATATGACTTTGCCAACTTTACAAACAAGTGTATCAAGGATTTACCCTTTTGCACCTAAAGTAGGGACAAAAAAAGGGATTATTCAAAATATAAATTTTCAATATAATTTGAGAGGTGAAAATAGAATACTAACTACTGATTCTCTATTCTTTAAAAAAGAAATGTTTGAGAAC
>MDTC01239030.1_pt1 | contig 10237 bp, 12 predicted proteins | sample 811181 | NCBI WGS metagenome assembly MDTC01 (sample SAMN05326644, study PRJNA326480) | marine metagenome | isolation source: seawater | place: Pacific Ocean: North | collected 2011
TAATATCCAACTTTTTAAAAAGATCCATGATGTAAGTCTTGGTCAAATTACTTTTTGGTAAGTCATGCTTGTTAGTAAACAAGACACAATTACGTTTAAAAAGATCAGCTTGACCTTTTGTCATGTCGCATCGAACTTGAAATGTGGTCAATAATTCATTGGTTGCATCCTCTGAAATATTGCCGGTATCAGTTCTTGCAATCTGATTAATTGGGATCATCGCTGTAGCATATTGATCTAATCTAATCGCACTCATTTCAGAAGAGTTCTGTTTATTAGATCCCTTTAAAACATTGTGCTGTTGCTCTTGTTCAGCAATTTGTTTAACGATATCGTCTGATATCAAAGTTTTGTTTTTCTGCATTAGTACCTCCTTGGTTTTTAATGTTGCAGTTTGTTGGTTGTCATCCAATAGATCCTTATCAATGATAGGATTTATTAAATCTCTTCTTAAATATCTGTAGATTGCTTTGAAACAATCTCCATGAGGCTTACGATAATTGCCCTTAAATCTTTTAATATATTTTGCCTTTGCATATTGCACATGATGGGCAACCTCATGACTAACACTAACTAAATAAGAATGATCTAAGTTGAGGCATTGTCTGCCACCAATATGAGGATCATTATTAAAGCTGTCATATTCTTTATGAAAATGCTTTTCGTTATGGTGTTGCCAATAACTAAGATTGATTTGAATTTTACTTCTGCATGCATTAGTTGCACCGGCATGCTTAGTATTAATAATTTTTGTTACAGCTACAGCCTTATCAACATCATATTTAGTGATGCCTAATTCATATTCTTTTTTCTTTAAATGGTTCATGCATTTTCTAACCATAGATTTAATAATCTTGGTATGTTCAGCTATTTCTTTTTTTGAATAATCATATTTGTCATAAGTTAAATTTATTTTATTTTTAAGCATTTAGTACTCCAATATATTGATTAATTTAGTTCCCAATGAACTAGCAAGAGCAGTATTAACTACTGCTCTAATTAGTGCATTAGATATCATAAACGATCTTGGGCAATTCGACAGCATCATCGTATGCTTTTTGGACAGCCTCATCTTTTGAGTTCGCCTCAACTGTATATGTGAGGTATCCATTAAATCCCTCGATCTTTACTTTGAAAGTATATTTTTTCATAGTCTCTCCTTTTTTTATTTTGGTATTTCCCAACCACCAATATCATTTGATGGTTCAAATTTTGAAAGATTAACAACCTCAATATCTTTAGGCACGTTAATTAACTTTCTAAATAACTTATCCTCAAGCTGACATAATTTGTCATAATAATTAACAAGATTTTGTTCAGCTTTTTTTAAATCTTTATCATCCGGAAAGTCTTCAGTTAATCCATCAATCCTCACTAAAGTACAATCACATTCATTTCTTTTTGATTTAACTTGAAAGTAAATTTTTTTGTAATCCATAATAGTCTCCATTTTATTTTGATTATTTTTTTGATTGAATTGTAACAGCCTCTATAGGGCAAAACCTTAGTAGTTCCTACCTAGCCCATAGAGCAATCTCATCGATCTTCATTGTGGGGGCTGTGAGTGTCTTTTGTATCCTTGCCAAAATTCGAGGAGCATCCCAACTCCTACTGATACCATGTTTCACTAATCAGTTCAGTTTTGCCGTACAGAGGCTGTCTTCTTATATATAATAATTTTCATTCTAAATAACAAGTATATAATTTACTTTATTTAACATTATTTTACTTTATTTTACCTAACCTTACCAAAGTCAATGTCACTAACAAAAACGCTGAAATAAAGAAATATGTAATAACATACATGAATATCGTTTCGTGGCTGTATGACGCTTAAAACGCCATTAAATGCCATTCCATTATTTTAATAGAATTTTGTTACCAAATAGCCTACACGAATAGATTATTAAATGTTAGTATAGGTTAAATGTCGCAGGTCGTTGGAACATAAGACCAAAAGTTTACGTAAAGTTTTAAGAGGTATAAAAATGTCAGATAAAAAAAATAAAACAAAATTAACTCTCGTTTCAAATAACGATAAAGATAAAAACAAGACTAAAAATAATAAAGTTATGGGATCAGATTTAACTGAAAAAATGCGTGGCTTTTGTCATGACGTTGTAGGGCGTAATGGGGAAAAGGGCATGAGTTTAATCGATGCATATCGTAACAACTATAATGTAAGTAAAGATATCAAGCCTAACACTCTAAGAATGTTGGCAAGTAGATTAAGATCAAAGGATAACATTGGGATATTTATAGAACATCTATTTCAGCAAAAACAGCGTCTACATCGCATGAATGAGGTCAAACTATCTGAAAGTAAAATTGAAACAATATTAAAGAAGATAGAACAGATGGCAGACGATACAAATATAACTGATCACGTTAGATTAAAAGCCTTGGAAATGTTAGGTAAGAATTTAGGAATATTTGAAACTAATATAAACATACAAGATAAAAGAGATAGAACATCGACAGAAATTGAAAGTGAATTATTAACAAAGTTAAACACAATAATTAATAAATAAAAAGTTACGTAAACTTTTACAGCTAGTCACGATACATTTATTATTTCTATTTTCGATTATAATTTTTTTTTGATTGTGTCCGGTCTAAAATTTTTTTGTACTAGTCTTGACCCCACCTACCCACACCCACCCATGTGACACAGCCGTGGCTACACACAGCCGCACGTTATTCTGCACACTCAAATACAAAATTTTAACAAATTTACTTTTTTTATATTGTCAAAAATAAAAAAGCCAGTATAATAAATTATAATATATATAAATATTCTAAAGAAGTTTATATAGATACTAAAGAAGTATATAAATATTATATTTATATATATTGCAAAGGAACATTATTTGTCAGACAATGTAGTATCTTTAGACGATTACAGAAACCCTCCTGAAAATCTAGAAGAACGTGAATTAGATGAAGCTATCATAATTGGCTGGTCTACAGATGAGAACGGTGATAGAATGCTCTATGTGTCTTCTTCGGTTGAAGACGAGGAGAGTTTATGGATGATAGAGTTGGCAAAAAACATTATTGAGAACCGGCCTCCTATCAATAGAGATATTTATGAATGATCTTAGTCATCTATTAAAAGGGAATCTTGAAAAGATAAGTGGACTGCCGCCGGACCAGCAAAAAGAGATACTTGCCCTAATCGAAGAATATGAATCTGTAAAAGAAAAAGAAACAGCAAGAGAAAACTTTCTTCCGTTTGTAAAATTAATGTGGCCTTCTTTTATTCATGGAAGACATCATGAAATTATGGCAGAGGCATTTGAAAAGGTAGCCCGGGGTGATTTAAAAAGATTGATAATCAATATGCCACCCCGTCATACCAAGTCAGAATTTGCAAGCTATCTTTTTCCTGCGTGGTTTTTAGGTAAATATCCAGAAAAGAAAGTTATTCAAACAGCTCACACAGCAGAGCTTTCTGTTGGGTTTGGTAGAAAAGTTCGTAACCTAATACAAAACACAGACTTCCAAGAAGTATTTCCGGGCATAGAGCTGTCTGCTGATTCAAAGGCGGCAGGTAGATGGAATACAAATAAACGTGGTGACTACTTTGCGATAGGTGTAGGTGGTGCAGTAACGGGTAAGGGTGCTGATATTTTAATTATCGATGACCCCCACTCTGAACAGGAGGCTACAATGGGTGATTATAACCCGGAAGTTTATGACAAAGTTTATGAATGGTACACATCTGGACCAAGACAGAGACTACAGCCCGGTGGTGCTATCATTTTAGTTATGACAAGATGGTCCAAAAGAGATTTGACAGGTCAAATTATTAATAAATCTATCGAAAGAGAGGGTTCTAACGAGTGGGAAGTGATACAACTACCTGCAATACTGCCTTCAAACAAGACTTTATGGCCTGAATTTTGGAAAAGAGAAGAATTAGACGCATTAAGAGCTGAATTACCCGTTTCAAAGTGGAATGCACAGTATCAACAAGACCCCACATCCGAAGAAGGAGCGTTAATTAAGCGTGAATGGTGGCAAGAATGGGAAAAAGACGACCTTCCGCCTTGTGATTCCATCATTCAGTCGTGGGATACAGCATTTTTAAAGACACAAAGAGCAGATTATAGCGCCTGCACCACTTGGGGAATCTTTCATCACCCTGATGATGAAGGTAATGAGAGGCCAAACCTCATTTTACTTGATGCATACAAAGAAAAACTAGAATTTCCTGATTTAAAACGTGCAGCTTACGAAAAATACTGGGAATTTGAGCCAGATCAGATGATTATTGAGGCTAAAGCGGCAGGATCACCCTTAATTTTTGAATTAAGAGCTATGGGAATACCAGTTACTGAGTTTACACCGAGCCGTGGACAGGATAAGATAGCAAGAGTTAACAGTGTCACGGATCTATTTGCAAGTGGCGTTGTGTGGTGTCCACCTACACGTTGGGCAGATGAAGTTATAGAAGAATGTGCATCATTTCCATCAGGAGATCATGACGACCTAGTTGACTCAACCACACAGGCACTGTTAAGGTTTAGACAAGGTGGCTGGATAAGAACAACTATGGATGATTGGGATGATGAGCCAAAATATAGAAGGCCTGTAGAGTATTATTAAATGGAAATGACGCATATAATAGATGGATTGATAGGAATAATTGTTCTTGGTGGAGGATGGTTTCTTGGAACACAGTCAAGAGAAGTTAAAAGGATTGATATATTGCTAAATAAAACAAGAGAAGATTATGCAAAACGAGATGATGTAACAGTTGCAATAAACAGATTAGAAGAAAAAATAGATAGAATTTTAGAAAGAATTAAATAGGAGCATCTAATGGCTGTAGAAAAAACAATGACACCCATGCAGACTTTCAAAGAAAGTGCAGAGCCTGAGATAAGTATAGAGGTTGAAAACCCTGATTCAGTATCTGTTGAAACAGAAGACGGAGGGATGATCATTGATTTTACAGGCGAACAGGTAGAAGAAATATTAAGTGGTGGATTTGATTCAAATTTAGCAGAGCAAATTGAAGAGCAAGATCTAAGAGAAATGGCTGGTGAGTTAATATCAAGTTTTAATTCTGACAGACAGTCAAGAAGTGAATGGGCAAAGAGTTATGTCAAAGGATTAGATCTTCTTGGAATGAAGATAGAAGAAAGACAGCAGCCTTGGGCAGGGTCATCTGGCGTGTTTCATCCTATATTAACAGAGTCAATTGTAAGGTTTCAGGCACAAGCTATGGGAGAGATATTCCCTGCATCCGGACCGGTAAGAACTAAAATATTAGGAAAAATGTCTGTTGAAAAAACAGAGCAGGCTTCTCGTGTAGAAAATGAAATGAATTATCTTCTTACTGAAAAGATGACAGAATACAGAGATGAAACAGAGCAGATGTTATTTAAGTTGCCTTTAGCTGGTTCTGCTTTCAAAAAGGTTTATTATGATCCGATCATGGAAAGGCCATGTGCAATGTTTGTACCGGCAGAAGATTTTGTTGTTTCTTATGGCGCTTCTGATCTTATGACATGTGAGAGATATACTCATGTCATGAAAAAATCATCAAACGACATAGCCAAGCTACAAGATAATGGATTTTACAGAGATATAGAATTACCTGACCCTGAGCCAGATATGTCAGATATACAAGAAAAATATGATGAGCTTGATGGTGAATCAGCAACAATAGAAGATGACGACAGACATACTCTTTTAGAAATGCATGTAGATATGGAGATGCCAGAACCATTTGATGAAGAAGATGGCATAGCCAGACCATATGTTATCACGATAGATAAATCATCAAGAACCATATTATCTATCAGGAGGAACTATTATGAAGATGATAAAAAGAAAAAGAAAAGGCAATACTTCGTACATTACAGATATCTTCCGGGCCTTGGTTTCTATGGTACAGGCCTCATTCACCTCATTGGTGGGTTGGCTAAAAGCGCTACAAGTATTCTCCGTCAACTTATCGATGCTGGTACTTTATCTAATTTACCGGCTGGTCTTAAAGCTAGGGGTTTACGCATCAAAGGGGATGATTCGCCTCTCATGCCGGGTGAGTTCCGTGACGTTGACGTACCGGGTGGTGCAATTCGTGACGCTATTACTTTCATTCCTTACAAGGAACCAAGTTCGGTCTTGTACCAATTACTCGGAAACATTGTTGACGAGGGGAGAAGGATTGGCTCCGTTGCGGATATACAAGTTGGAGACATCAACGCGCAAGCGCCAGTAGGAACTACACTGGCTCTCATGGAGCGTTCTATGAAAGTTATGTCTGGGGTTCAGGCTAGATTACATGCTGCCCTTAAAAATGAGCTAAGATTATTATCTAATGTTATTCGTGATTATATGGATGGAACTTATGCTTATGAAATGGAGGGTGATTTTGATAGGAAAAAAGACTTTGATGATAGAGTTGATGTAATACCTGTGTCAGATCCTAACGCAGCAACAATGTCACAGAGAGTGATGCAGTATCAAGCTGCTTTACAATTAGCTCAACAAGCACCGCAGCTATATGACATGGGTAAACTACATAGACAAATGTTAGAAGTTTTAGGTATACAGGATGCTAAAGATATTATTAAATTACCTGACGACATAAAACCGGCAGATCCTGTAACTGAAAATATGGCAATATTAAAACAAGAGCCTGTAAAAGCATTTAAATACCAAGATCACGAAGCACACATTAAGGTTCACCTTGCCGCTGCTAATGATCCAAAGTTAAAAGAGATTGTGGGGCAGTCACCATTTGCAGGAGCAATACAAGCTGCATTATCAGCGCATATTACAGAACACGTTGCTTTCCAATACAGAAAAGAAATAGAAAAAAATCTTGGTGTGGCTATGCCTAATGAAGAAAAGCCTTTACCAGAAGATGCAGAAGAAGAGCTTTCAAGATTAGCTTCAGAGGCAGCAGAAAAGTTATTACAACAAAATACAGCAGAAATGCAACAACAAGAAAATCAAAAACTACAAGAAGATCCTTTAACGCAGATACAGCAAAGAGAACTAGCTATTAAAGAAAAAGAACTTGAGCATAAAAAACAAATGGATTTAGCAAAACTAGAGCTTGAGGCTCAAAAGGCAGCGATGAATCAAAAGGTTCAAGAAGAAAGAATAGAATCAGAAAATCAAAGAGAGGGTGTTAGAATTGCTGCTAAGTTAGCAACAGATGCTTCTAAAGACCAAAAGGAAGAAGCAAAGATAGTTATGCAGGCAGCAGAACAATTACAAAATGAGCAGAAATGAGACAGTTTACACGCCTGTTATAAAAAAAATTCAAGAAGAAATGGATGCAACGACAGATCATCTTTCTTCTGGCAGGCCAAAAAATTTTGAAGAATATCAAAGACTTGTGGGAAAAATAGAAGGCTTGTCCATAGCTAGAGAATTTTTACAAGAAACGGAAAAAAGATTTATTGAAGATTAGGTCTTCCAAAATTGTCAAGACTTGTGTATATTTATAATAACGACAATCAGGTGCTTAAGCCTGCAAAGGTAACTGTGAACCTCAATCACTGCAAAAAGGAACAGGGATGTACTCTGCACAAAAAGTAAATTATGAGGAAGATTTAAAATTAAAACTTCCTGAGCCGAAAGGTTATAAGCTGTTAATAGCTATCCCAAAGGTTGAAGAAAAAACGAAATCAGGCGTATACATGCCAGATAATACAACTAAATTAGAACAAACTGCATCAATCGTTGGTCTTGTCATTGAGATGGGAGAAGACGCATATAAAGATGATCAAAAGTTTCCTAACGGGCCTTATTGTAAAAAGGGTGATTTTGTAATATTTAGATCTTACTCTGGAACAAGGTTCAAAGTTGAAAGTGAAGAATTTCGTTTAATTAATGATGACACTGTGGAAGCAGTTGTCGATGACCCTAGAGGATTTACAAGATTATGAGTGATAATACAGCTGAAAAAATTGAATCAGAGATTCAAATAGATGAAACTATAGAGCAAACTAAAGAACAACCTATAAGTTTAAACAAAGAAGAAGTAGAAGTTGAGGTTGTAGATGATACACCTCCAGAAGATAGAAATAGACCAAAAAGAACTGAAGGAACACAACCGGATATACCTGATGATGATGAAATCAATAGTTATAAAGGCGATGTTCAAAAAAGAATTAAGCAACTAAAATACGAGTATCATGAAGAAAGAAGGCAAAAAGAAGAAGCCAAAAGAACAAGTGATGAAGCCGTAGCTCATGCTCAAAGATTAGTTGAAGAAAACAAAAAGTTAAGAAAAACTCTAGACGATGGAGAGTCCGTTCTTGTAGAGCAGGCTAAAGGAAGAATTGATGCTCAGTTAGCTAAAGCAAGACAAGAGTACAAAGAAGCATATGAATCTGGTGATCCTGATAAAATAGTAGATGCACAGGAAAAGTTAGGCCAAGTTCAAAATGAGAAGTTTAGAGTAGATAATTACAAGCCACAGGTAAGAGCAGATGAGCCTGCCGCTCCTCCTCAGCAGGCCTCTGCACAAACAAAAGTTAAAGAGCCTACAGGAAAAGATAAAGAGTGGTTGGACAAAAATAGTGATTGGTTCAACAAGGATGGCTATGAAGAGATGACTGGATATGCACATGGAGTGCATGCGAAGTTAGTAAAGGCAGGAATAAATCCTTTACTAGATCCAGAAGAGTATTATCAAAGAGTAGACAGTAATTTGAGAAAAGCATTTCCGGATTACTTTAAAGATGATAATGAAGACAAGCAAAGTGCTGAGACAGAAGAGGTAGAAGCACCTCAGCGCCCTGCTGGTAACGTGGTTGCCCCGGTAAACCGAAGTGCAAAAAAACCACGCAAAGTGCAATTGACCTCTACCCAGATTGCTCTCGCAAAGCGACTTGGGCTTACCCCTGAACAATATGCGCAACAATTATTGAAGGAATCATATAATGGTTAATCGAGATTCACGCACTCTTGAAACAAGAGAAAATACAGAACGTAAAGTAACATGGAAAAGACCATCTGCTTTACCAGATCCAGCACCACAAGAAGGAGTTGAGTATCGTTGGATACGAACTGCATCACTGGGTCAGGCAGACATGACTAATGTTTCATCTAAATTTCGTGAAGGCTGGGAGCCAGTAAAGTTAGAAGATCATCCTGAGTTAAAGATTATCTCTGACGTTGATTCTAAATTCAAAGGTAATGTAGAGGTTGGAGGATTGTTACTTTGCAAGAACTCCAAAGAAAACATGGAGGCCAGAAGAGACTATCAACACGATCAGGCAAAATCACAAATGCAGGCTGTGGACAATAGTTTTCTAAAGGAATCCGACCCCCGTATGCCAGTTCTCAGACCGGAGAAAAGCACACGCACTTCGTAACGTAATTTTAATTTTAAGGAGACAATTATGTCAGCAACAGCAGCTCCTTTTGGATTAAGACCGGTAGGTAACTTAGGCGGAACATACAATGGTTCGTTTCGTCAGTATCCTGTACTTTCAACATATTCAACAAGAATATGTTTTGGTGATGTTGTAAAGCTAGTAGATGCTGGTTCTACAACAACTATTGAAAAAGATGCAGGAACATCTTCCGCTACTCCAATAGGTATTTTTTTAGGGTGCAGATTCATTGATATCAGCACTAAACAATTAACTTTTAGTCAACAGTGGTCAGGTGCAGCACACACAGAAGGCATGGCTTACGTATGTGATGATCCAAACGTATTGTTTGAAATTCAAGCAGACGGCACTGTTAACGATGATGATATTGCAGCAAACGCAGCATTAGTACAAGGAACATCAAGTGCAGCTTTAGGCATTTCTAGAGTTTCATTAGATATTAGTACAGCGGCTAATACAGCTTCCTTACCAATCAGAATTGTAGATTTCAAAGGCGGTTTTGATGGTGATGAAAAAGGAACCGCTTTTCCAATTATGCTATGTAAGTTCAATACAGGTCATCAACTTGGTATTGGTGTCGTGTCTGGTAACGCACCATCAGCAGCTTAATAAGGAGATTGAAATATGGCTATATCAAGAGCGCAACTCCTTAAAGAGTTGTTACCGGGTTTAAACGCACTGTTTGGCTTGGAATATGAAAAGTATGAAGACGAGCATACTGAAATTTATGAAGTAGAAAACTCAGAGCGTAGCTTTGAAGAAGAAGTGAAGTTATCTGGTTTTGGTGCAGCTCCTGTAAAGCAGGAAGGTGCAGCAATTTCATATGACACTGCACAAGAGTCATTTACTTCAAGATACAACCACGA
>MDTC01108160.1_pt1 | contig 10235 bp, 5 predicted proteins | sample 811181 | NCBI WGS metagenome assembly MDTC01 (sample SAMN05326644, study PRJNA326480) | marine metagenome | isolation source: seawater | place: Pacific Ocean: North | collected 2011
AAAATAATATTGATTATCTAAAAGATAATCTAGATAAAAATATTAATAATTTTAATACTTTAATAAATGAAGATATAATTATACTTGAAAAAATTTTTTTTGAAATTGAAAATTTTTATAATAATTATTTAGAGTATAATAAATTAGATATTGAAAATTATCAAAATAGATATGATGAAATTAAACAAATATATAGTCAAAAAAAATTTTTAAATTTAGTTGATAAATTTAAAAATTTTAAAATAATATTTACACAAAAACATTTACACAATTTAATAAATAAAAATGATTTTAAAAAAAAATATAATATTGATGACAAAAGTTTTAATGAAGTTGATAAAAGATTTAAAAAAGATATTCATCTTTATAATATTTCTTTTAAAAATTTATCTGACTTCTATAATAATAACAAAATTTTACAATCAGAAAATAATATATTCATATTTAATAAATGTAAAAAAAGATTTTCATATTTCAATAATGCAAATATAGATAAAAAAAATGATTTTTTAAATAATATTATTTTTAATTTAGAAGCTTATTTTCATGATAAAAGTTCATTAAATTTAATTGATATGAAACAAGATTATATTGATTATATTTTTTATCTCCCCGATAATTTTTTTTACGAAAAAAATGTAAAACTATCAAATAAAGAAATTAAAGAAGATTTTTCTAAGTTTTTTAATAAATATGATATTACATATGATGAGCACTTAAAATTTTTATCAATAATACCATATTTTTTCAAAAAACAATTTTTAAAGAAAAAATAATAATTATAACAAAAATTTATATATATAATTTTATTAATATTAGTATTTTTATTTCATAAATATTAAACAAAAAAATTGAAAAAAAATAAGTTTGGATTTAAAAATATTTATTAACCTATCGGTAAGAGAAAAAAAGTAAAAGCTATAAAGTACAAATAATTCAAAAAATGAATTCAACTAATGAAATAATTGATCCTAATTCAGGATTAATACCTGATTTACAAAATATTAACAGTAAGGATATTGAAAATAACAGTAGAAAAATAAATATTCATCCAAATTTTTTATCAACTGAGCCAAAAATAAATACTCATCCAAATTTTTTATTAACTGAGCCAAAAATAAATATTCATCCAAATTTTTTATCAACTGAGCCAAAAACAAATTTTGATGATTTTATTAAAGAAGAATTTGATATTAATTCTAATTTTACTTCATTTAGTGATATAATGGAAATAATATATAATAAAATAGAGAGAAAAAAATTTGATGAAGGTACTAAAAAAACATTAAATAATTTCTTCAAAACATATGAAAATAATTATGTGGGATTTAAAACAGCACAACATTATTTAGGATTTGATAAAACTATAATTAGTGGGATAATATATTTTGTTAAATTTGTTGATAAATGTAAAAAATCTTTAAATTATTTTTTAGATTATAATGATCAAGATGATGATGATCAAAGTATAAAAAATATGTTCTATTGTTATTTACATGGAATTATATTTAGTTGGTTTTATTTAACATTTACAAATACAATTAATTCTGATTCATTATCTAAATCATTAGTAAATCCGGAGTTGGTATCATTTTTTAAATGTTGTAAAAAACATTTGTATCCAGCACATGCAGGATATTTAGATGCAGTATGTCTAACTTGTAATAAGAGATTTGAATTAAAATCTGTAGGACATCAATTTGATGAAATAAGTGATATTATTAATCATGAAATCCCTGGGGGAACAGTACATGAAAATCGCTTTAAAGAATTACAAGATGGAAGTTTACGTCCTGACTTATTAATTAATATGCTTTTAAGTAATGAAAAATATAAAAAAATGATAAAAATTAGTCCTTATAAATTTTCAATATTAAAAGGGAATGAAAATAAAAAAAAAAATAATTATGTTCCGACAATAATTAAAGTAAATAACATTGATAATTATATAGAACAAAAAGCTGATTATGAAATTGAATTTCTAGAAAATAAAAAAAAACTAAATGATGACATAATTAAACATATTAATATAATTATTGAAAAATTGAAAGAAACACTTAGTTCTCGTTTAAAAAATATAAAAATTAAATTAAACGATACATATTCGTCTAAGAATATGCATAATTTTGAAAAAAATTTAGAAAAGATGAATAATCAAATTGAAGATTTCGAAAAATGTAAAAAAAAATTAAAAATAAGTGATATTAGAAATTTTATATTAAATTGTATGACAAATTATAAACAGAAAAAAAAGGGTTTATTAGAATTACCATATTCAAATATGGTTGAAGAAAATAATATTGAAACTAATAATTATGATACTAAAAAATTAAATAAATCAAAGACGGAAGATTCACGTCCTATAAAAAGTGGAAAATTATCCAGAAGGTTAAAACCAATCAAAAAAAATAAATTAAATAGTAACAATATGATAAAAAAGTGATAAATTATCCAGAAGGTTAAAACCAATCAAAAAAAATAAATTAAATAGTAACAATATGATAATAGAAAATAATATTAATGATTCAAGTAATAATATTAATGTATAAGAAAATAATTAAATAATATTATGAAGTCTTAATCTGTTTTTTTAATCAATATCAAGAAAGTTTAAATTTAAATAATTTTTATATAAAAATATGTTAATTAGAAATGATCTTATTATCTTCTATAAATTATAATATTATAATTGGCTTATTAAGTAAACTCATTTAGATTATAAAAAAAATTGAAAAATAAACTTCTTAGTATTTCCTTTAGAATATGATGGTAACCCCCAAAAAAAAAAAATCAAATCAAATCAAATCAATAATTAAAGCAATAATAGTCTTTAAAATACCATGAATCAATTCGATAATATGGATATTATAAAATCTAGTACAGTTAGTTCAACTAGTTCTTCTAATCAAAAATCTATAGAAAATAGTTATGGAAGAATCAATATAAATGAAAGATTTGGTACTCCTGTACAGAATCTAACTATTACTGATATATTTGAACAACAATATAATCTACAAATTCCTAAAAGTACAAAAGTCGTAATGAATCTTTTGTTACGATCTTTTTCGGATGATGAAGAGGGATTAAGAAATCTCATGTACTTTTTAGGAGCAGATCAAGAAACAGATCAAGATATAGCATCTGACTTTTTTTCATTTGTTCAAGAATCAGAAATTGATCTGAACGAACTACTACAGTACAATGATTCTTTAACTCAAATGTACATGTGTTCTCTATTCGGAATCATTTTTTCATGGTTACGAATAGTTAACGATGAATTTCTAACAGAATACCATAACAAATTGAATTTTGTAGTAAATCAACCAGTGTTGGTTTCGTTATTTCGATGCCAATGTGGAGGTTCAATCTTTCCTGCAAAAGGCTGTTATGTTGATGGTGTATGTACTGAATGTAATTGTCAGTTTGAACTGAAAGATCATTCTGGTAGACAATACACGAACGAAAGGCAGTTGTTGAATCAACATATTCCTGGTGGATCAGTAAATGCTCATAAATTCAATGAGTTACAAAATCAGAGACCATGGTTGTTACTTTTTATCAGAAAACCTAATAGTAAATTCAAAAGACTCTTAAAGATACCACCAAATTGCTATGAGGTGAATTACGACGAGACTTTTAATTCTAAAAAAGAGTACAACAGTACCTTCGTAAGAGTTCATACTTTTGATGAACTTATGATAGAGGAACCTATTGATGAAACTATTCAATTTTTAATGAATAGTTTTCAAACTAGAGGTAACAACCCCTGCTTAAAAAAAAAAATTAGAAAAGATACACCAAGTAGTGTTTGTCTTAAAACAATTTTAAATAATCTATTAGATAGATTATTAATAATTCTGCAAAGACAAGATCGAAATGAAACCCTTCAAAGGGTAATCTTGGAGAAGAAACAAAAATATTGTCAATTAAAATCTGTCATACAAGGTATTATTACATGTATGACAAATTCAGAATATAAGTAAGGAGATATAGTTTCTTGACTAAAATTTATTGATAAAAAACAAAAAAGTATTTAAATGAAACAATCATGAAACAATCAAAGTATATAGATATATAAAATGTCTATTCTACAAATTTTTTTTATATTTAAATTAATACTAATTAATTATTATATTTATAATATTTAATTATTAAAAAAAATTGATAAAAAACAAAAAAGTATTTAAATGAAACAATCATGAAAAAATCTAAGTATATAGATATATAAAATGTCTATTCTATAATAATTTTTTTATATTTAATTAATACTAATTAATTATTATATTTATAATAATTAATTATTAAAAAAAATTGAAAAATAAATTCCTTAGTGTTTTCTTTAAAAAAGTAAGGTAACCCATCCCCAAACAAAAACAACAAACCAGAGCAATTGATTTACAAATAAGTAAACCTACTTTTTAAAGTTAAACAAGCGTTATTTCCATAATATGGATAGTATTCCAGAAAATACTAGTTCAACAACTAGTACGACAAGTTCGACTAGTTCAACAAATTTAAAATTAACAAAAACAAATGAAAATGGAAGAATAAATATTGATAAAAGATTTGGTGATCCTTCTCTATTATTTAGCGTTCCTACAAGCACAAAAATGTCAGAGTTTGAAGAACAGTTACCAAGTCATGGTAAAATTAAAAATTGTAAACCAGCAGATTGGTTTCATTTATTGTCTAGAAGACAAGAATCACTAAATATCAATGAATCCAATGTGATAAATGAAATGTTTTCAGATTCTATTATCGGTTATAACGAATTTAAATCGATATTAAATAAATTATCATCAGAAAGATGTAATTCAGTATGTAATGATTTCATTGAATTCATTATATCCTGTTCATCAGAACTTGATTATCTATTGAATTATAATGATACAATCAAAAATATGATGTATAACTCAGTATTTGGTGTTATATTCTGCTTGTTCAGCAACGTAAATAACTTGCATTATAATAATGATAGAAATATAATACAAAAAAAAATTACTAGTACTATATTACAACCAGAACTAGTATGTTTATTTACATGTTGTGGTCGTCCAGTATTTCCATCACATAAGTGTTATGAAGATGCAAAATGTAAGGTATGTTCTAAAACATTCGAGTTAAAAGATCCTGGAAAGTTTAATCTCGAAAACTTTAAACATATTGAAAACAAAGCAATTCATGGAGGAAATGTGTCGGAAAGTAAATTTAACGATTTACAGGATAACCAAACCAAGCCAACTCTTCTCTTGAAATTAAGACTACGAGGGGATGAGTTCAAAAATCCTTACATGGTACCTCCAGAAAATTATGAGGTTATAAAACCACAAAATTATTTAAATCAAAATGGGACATTTAAAACAAATATAATAATAAAAAATATTGAAGATTCCCATAGACAAGAACAAATTAATGATAAAATTACAGAAATATCTGGCATAAAAAATGCCATAAAAAATAATCTGTTGGAAACAGATGGAACAACTTTAGTAGATAATATAGATAAAATATTATATAATTTGAAACGAGTCTTAATAGAAAGACTACGAAACGATTATGATAATATTGATGATATTTATAAGAAATCTCTTATCGATTTGAGAATTAATGAATTAGTAGATTATCATTTGAATACATCTAATTTATTATCAGGAATCATTAAATGTATGGAAAACTCAACTGAGAATTCTACAAGACGTACTATATATTCTAAATACTATAAAAATTTTAAAGGTAGAAACTTTAATAATAGAAATAATTTTAGATCAAATTTTAGAGCGTCTTGTAGAAATAAGAGAAATGAAAAATAGTAAATATTAATAATAAAATTTAAAAAATTAAAAAGTAGTAAAATTTTTTACTAATTATTTTTTTTTTATATAAAAATTCATTGTTATTAAATTATTATCTAATTTTTCATAATATTTTTTTTTATCAAGAAAGTTTTTTAATGACTTTTTTACATCTAAGTGTAATACATCATCAATTATCATTAAACCGTTTTTTTTTAATATTTTATCTGCACCATATAGATCAATCATTGTGCCTTTGTAACTATGATCTCCATCAATAAAAACTAGATCATATAATTCATTTGTTTTTTTAAAAAAGTCATTAGAATAATTTTCTATAAATTTATGCATTGTTTTAGGTAATTTTTCTTCTTCTAATAAATTATTAACATTAAGTAATCCAAATTTATTCCACTGAATTTTTTGATATGGATCTACACTAGATAAAACAGCTTCTTTTTCTAAAGCACATAACATAAATAATGTTGATACTCCAACTGCAAAACCAATTTCTACTAATTTTTTTGGTTTATATTCTTTTATAATTTTAAATAATTCGATACCTTCATTTAAAGAAATATTTGAATTTACTTCTCTTAAATCTTTATTTTCATCATTATAATAATGTTTATATAGTAATAATTTTTTTAAATATTGAGATTTAATTAATTCATCATAAGTATTAAAATAATTTTTAAATAATTTTATATTTGTAATATAATTTGTTCTATAAATCCAAAATTTATCATCGAATGATAAATTTTTTAGTATAAATAAATTATTCTTCAGAATATCTCTTTTATTAATCATTTTATATTTATTATCATTTAATATATAAACTTTTTTAGAATAATTATTTTTATCAATTATTTCAAAATTTGGAGTTATAGATAATTCTATATTATCAAATATATGACAAAGAAATGTAGAATAATAATGATTTAGAGATCCAATAATATATTTTGCTTTACTAGCTAAAATAGTGATATTAGTTCTATTTAAATGCTTATTATTAATATATATTATTTCTCCGTATTTTTCTATTTTATCATAATAATTATGTAAAGCATCTATATTTGTGTCAGTCATAATAATAAAATATAATGGTAAATTTGATTTTTTAGAAATTATTTTTATCGCTTCTTCATAATAATTTATAGTATGAATATAATGGTAATTATTAAAATTATTATATATAGCATCATAATATTCACTAATTTGTAAATTTATAATACACAAATTTTTATTATCATTTATCCAATTAAATCCAATTTCATCTATAAATTTATCATATGATCTATATTTTTTAACATCTTTTAACCAATCTTTTATTATATGAAAACTACTATTTTTATAACCTCTAATATATGAATCAATTATAACAGGATTTTCTTCATAATTCAATAAAGGAAATTCATTTGGAATTGTATCTAATCTATTAAATCGTTCTTTATCATAAATATTAAGAATTTTTCTTGATATTTTTTCTTTAGATATTTCCTTATTTTTACTGTTATCGAAAAATTTAATTTTAATTTTATTTAAATTTAATTTAGGAAAGTTATTTAATACTTTTTCAAAATCTTCATTATATAATTGATCCATATATTGATTAGAATACCATAGCTCTATATCTTTATTTGTTTTTTTTTGTAAATCAATTGCTCCTAATAATGACATTATTTTATTACATAAATCTCCATGAGGAATTATAATAATAGACATATATAAATTGAAAACAAAATATATTTAAATAAATAAATTATTTTATATATAAAAATGTCTCTTATATTAAAAAATGATAATTGTGATCTTATTAATAAAAATCCACCTGTTTGTTTTCCATATGAACTAGATATTTTTCAAAAAAATGCAATTAATTCTATTGAAGAAGGAAATAATGTTTTAGCTTGTGCACATACAGGAGCTGGAAAAACAACTATTGCTGAATATGCTATAGCTTTAGGTTTATCTAAAAACAAAAAAATTATTTATACTAGTCCAATTAAAACTTTATCTAATCAAAAATATTATGATTTTTCAAAACAATATGATTCTGTTGGTATTTTAACTGGTGATATTAAGCAAAATCCAGATGCTAATATTATTATTATGACTACAGAAATTTTAAGAAATATGTTATTTAGAAATAATTTTTTTCAAGACTTATTTTGTGTTATTTTTGATGAAGTTCATTATATTAATGATCGTGATAGAGGTCATGTTTGGGAAGAAACACTTATTATGTTACCTAAAGATATACAAATTATAATGTTATCAGCTACAATTAATAATCCAGAAAAATTAGGAAAATGGATTGCTTCAAAAGGAAAACAAGTTGATATGGTTAAAACAAATTTTCGTCCTGTTCCTTTAACTCACAATATTTTTTATGAAAATGAATTAGAAAAAATAATGGATAATAAAAATAATTTTAATTATAATAAATATGTTGAAATCAGTAATGATATGAATAAAATTATAACAAAAGGTAAATTAAAAGTTGTTAAAGAAATAAATAAATTAGTTAGATATATGGAAGATAGATTAATGTTTCCGAGTATATTTTTTTCATATAGTAGAAAACGATGTGAAGAATATGCAAAATTAATTGATATAGATATTATTAGTCATTTGGAAGTTAGAGAAATTAGAAATATAATGGATAAATATTTGACAGGTATGTTTAAAGATTATCAAAAATTAGGTCAAACACAACAAATTTATAAATTATTAACGAAAGGTATTGGTTTTCATCATTCTGGTTTAGTTCATCCATTAAAAGAATTACAAGAAATATTATTTTCAAAAGGATTAATTAAAATATTATTTGCTACAGAAACATTTGCAGTTGGAGTTAATATGCCAACTAAATGTGTTATTTTTACTGAAACTAATAAATTTGATTCAAATTGTAATGGTTTTAGAAATTTGAATACTGCAGAATATTTGCAAATGGCTGGTAGAGCTGGAAGACGAGGTAAAGATAAAGAGGGTACTGTTATATTTTTACCATTAAAAAATATGCTTAAACCTGAAGAATTTAAAAATATGTTAACAGGAAATGCTGTATCTATTCAATCAAAATTAATTTTAAATACAAAATTTTTATTAAAAGTTGTTCAAACTGACGATTATAATTTAAATAATTTTTTAGATAAATCATTATTAGGAGATGAAAAGAAAAAAATTGATATAACTAAATTTGAAGAACTTAATATTTTAAAAAATAATTATAATTTATTAAAAGAAAAAAATGATAATTCTAAATTAAAAGAAGAAATTGATAATTTAATCAATTTAGAATATAAATATAATAATACAAAAGGTAATAAAAGAAAAAAATTATTACATCAAATTAATTTAATAAAAGAAGATAAAAAAATAATTGAAGAATATAAATTAAGAAATAAATTTATTAATGATGGTAAAAATATTGTAAATTTTGAAAGAAAACTAACTGAAAGTGATTTACTATTTGGTTTAAATATTTCAAAAGAATATTTAATGGATTTAAATTACATTCAAAAAAGTGATAAAAATGTAAAAGATTTAACTAAAGAAGATTTATTAAAAAAAGGTTTTATTGGTGCTGAAATTAATGAATGTGATGAAATTTTATTAACTGAAATTATTGAATCTGGGATTTTAGAAAACCTAAGTTTTGAAGAAATATTTGGTGTTATCGCAATATTAGTTAATGAAAAAAATATTGAAGAATATAATTATGCTAAAGAATTAGATATTACACAAAATATGATTAAATCAATTAAACAAATTGAAGATATTAAAGAAAAATTAGATACACAAGCTAGTAAATATTATGTTGACTCTACTGATAATTTGAGTTATGATTTTATAGAATCTTGTTATTTATGGTCAAAAGGAAGTACTGTTGATGCAATTTATAAAAATTGTGAATTAAATTTATATGAAGGTAATTTTGTAAAAAATATAATTAAAGTTTTAAATATATGTAATGAAATCAAATATGTTTGTGAAACATTTGGATATATAAAATTACTTGAAAAATTAGAAAATATGGAAGACAAAATATTACGAGATATTGTAAGTTTTGAATCACTTTATTTATAAATTATATAAAAAGATAAAATTAATATATTTTATTAAACAATTTTAATAAAATGTTTTACTGTCAACAAAATCAAGATTATGTAAATAATATAAATTATCAAAATCAGATGCATGTACATGAAAATTATGTAAATAATGTAAATTATCAAAACCAAATGCAAATACATGAAAATTATTTAAATAATGTAAATTATCAAAATCAGCTACAAGTACAAGAAAATTATTTAAATAATGTAAATTATCAAAACCAACAAATACAAATTAACAATTTAAATTACCAAAATCAACTGCAGGTTAATAATGTAAATTATGTAAATTATGAAAATCAACAAAGATTAAATAGTATAT
>MDTC01155535.1_pt1 | contig 10234 bp, 1 predicted proteins | sample 811181 | NCBI WGS metagenome assembly MDTC01 (sample SAMN05326644, study PRJNA326480) | marine metagenome | isolation source: seawater | place: Pacific Ocean: North | collected 2011
GCATACATAGCATATCGGAAATCGGTACGTTCCTCCCAAGGTCGTATCAGGGGGTCAATCTCCACCTTCGTCGGCATAAAAGGTGTTGTCAACAAATGCGTGTAGTAATTTAATCCGATGAAATCGCTGCTGGATTTTAGGCCTTCAATGGCAACACTACGAAACGCTGAAGGAGGCTTAAATCGGCCATTTTTCAACCCCTTGAGCCAGCATCGATTGAACATTCCATCGAGGAGATTTGCCTGTATCCTGTGCAATGGATTCCAGCGTCTGTACGGATCGAAAATGTTGATGTTTTTGACCAATCCAATGTTTGCTTTCTGTCCGTTTTCCATGGATTTTAGCATACGATAACAACGGGCATGAGCGCGCATCAAATTAAGCGACACGTTCCGTGTCTTTCGGAATGAGCGCTCGCCTGGGGGAAATTCACCGAGCACATACCCCATTGAAGCATAAACGGCGGGCTCGTTAATTGTGCACCACCATGTTACTCGATCGCTCAAAACCTCAAACATCTTCGTACTGAATCGAATCCAATAAACAATGTTCGCCTCCTTTTCGAATGCACCTAAATCTTCCCACCACAATGGATTGGTAAAATGATGAAGTGTGACCATTGGTTGAATGCCGCGTTGCAATAAGTCATCAACGAGACCGCTGTACCACGCAATTGCGTCTTCATTCCAGACACCCATTTCAGGTTCAATCCGACTCCATTCAAGGGAAAATCTGTAATGGGTAACCTTGAGATTTTGAATAAGTTCCATATCTTCAGTCCTACGGTTCCAATGATCGCATGCATCACCGCTGTGTTGGCCGCTCTTGGAAGAAGGTTCAAATCGCGACCAGTTGTTGGTGTTACCGCCCTCAATTTGGTGCGATGCAGTTGCAACACCCCACATGAAATCTGGCGGGAATGCTTGACCGTTCAACAAGGGCGCATAATCCACGTTGCCCCAGTCTCGATGTTCTTCAACGCCCATAGCACCACAGACCATCACTGAACTCGTGTCCATGACCCATCGCTACCAACGTTCCAGTATTGCAACTCAGTGTTTGCGTCAACGTACCATCCTGTTTCGCCTTGACTTGTCCCAGGCGCAGCCTGCATGACACCAACTTGGCCTGCCTTTGTTGCAAGCTCTTGTCGTACGTCATCGGCAATTTCGGGTTGGTTATGTTCTGCGGACTCTTGCACCGTTTGAACCGCATCGGAATGTTCTGTCTGAGGTTCAGTAGAATCCGTTTCTTCGACCTCGGTATTGATTTCTTCAGAATGCTCTTCAAGATCATCATCGTCGTAATAATCCTCATCGTCCCAATCCTCATCCTTTTGGCTTCCTTTGCGAATGAGGACCACCAGAACGATGAAAATCATGAGCAGCAATCCTATGATGATGGAAACTGCGGTGTTTGTTGAACCGAGTGCACCACTCAGAAGAACCGAATCAACATCAAAGAATTGTTGCGATATCAATCCGTTCCATTCCACTGTACAGGAACGGTCGGAACCCGCTTGTTCAAGTTCGATTTCCCATGTATCTGATTTCACATGACTTGCCTTCCCTGAGGTGCAACTAACACCTGTCTTGTCTGGGTTGACTTCGACTCTGTTGCCTTGGGAATCCTCTGCCCAAACAGTGATGAGGGCAACTTCACCTTGGCTTCGAGTCTCGTTGGCCATACCTGTGATCACACGGACGGCCTGACCTGGAACAATCGTTAGTGGAATGGTGTGTTCAGCATCACCTTGTGCAATTTCAAGATCGTAAATCCCACTCGTTACACCCGTTAATTGCCAATAACCTGGACCGCTCGATGATGCATCAAAGAGTACAAAATCGCCTGTCACCAGTTCCACGCTTTCTGCTGGAGCCCTGTTTTGATGAACGTCTACCAATTCAACGAAAATGTCGAACGGAACCCCCGCTTTGATGACCAAACCTGCATCATCAGCAGTGACGAGAGAGGACCCCTCTCCGGGTACAACGTTGATGCGAACTGCTGCAAAGACGCCATCCGCATTGGCTCGTATTTCGTGTTCACCCACTTCAGTTGGGTACCATTTTCCATCGGCCATACGAATCTCAAGAGTACGGTCGACACCCGCTACAGTCCAGTTTACAGCGACATAGGGGATGGTATTACCGTAGGCATCCTTGAATTTCGGATCAAAATCAATGTAGGAATCAGCAGCGACCTGTGTCCCCGGTTCAGGCAATTCAATGAAAGCCAGTCGACCTGCTGTAACCTCACCCGACCATTGCGCCTGATGGACAATTCCAGTGGACGCATCAAAATAGGACGAACTGAATCGAAGAACTTCCAATTCTTTCGGCATGATTGAAACATACGAGTCAAAAATTTCAACCGCAGCAAATTCACCCTCTGTCTTGGTGATGTTCGCTTCAACCTGCCAAACATTTCCAAAAGTGTCCATCGCCTCATGAACCAACGCCAATTGGGTTCCTGAGGAAACAGAGGATTGACTTGAGACCAATTGTGTAGCATAAGCGGACCCGTGCACCACATCCACGTTAATGGAAGCAGGGACATCTGAATCGATCACATCAATCGCAAACTGGCCTGACTGACCGGGAGTCCAGTGCACCTCATCCCCAACTTGTGAAAGTATGCCGTTGTCCACAGTCCAATTCCCTAAAGGAATTGGCACAGCAGAGCGGTAGCCTTGCGAATCGGTACGAACCGCATCAAGACGGTAGGATTCTCCAGAAACATACACGGTTTCATCGGGTGTAATTTCAATTTCAACAATCGAAGCATCAGCAGGTACAACACGGATTGTGCTGTTCCCCCAAATGGCACCGGCTCGAACCGAAAGATTCCAGATACCAGGTGCGGAAGCATAGTAATATCCAACTGGGGTTATGGTACCGTTTTCAACGGTCCATACCTTGTTTCCAGCAATCGTATTGTTCATTTTCTGACCGTACGAGTCAACTAGATCGGGATACAACTGCAAACCTTGTCCACTACGCAAGATGAGGTTGCTCGGAAAAACAAATTCGTAAGGATCACCCGCTGTGGCTTCCATTGTGACCGTTGTTTCAAGTTGGTCGTAACGGGCAACAACCTCGTACAGTCCGAGCGAAGGAGGGGTCCATGAGGGCTCACCCTGCCCGACATAGATACCGTCAACGGTCCACACCACATCTTGACCTGAACGAGGGTTGTCGTGTGAGTCAATGAGATCGGCTTGCAAGACAAACGGATATTTTGCCCGCGGTTGATCGGTTGTGTTGATACGAATGGATTGACCCCAGCCAGCTTCAACCGAGACAACAACCGTATCGTTGAAGCCAGCATGTTCTGCACGAATGGTTACCATTCCAGCTGACCACGGGAAAAACAACCCGGTTTCTTCGATGGTTCCATTGCTTGCTGACCACGTAATTTCACCATCGACGACATTGTTCAACGCATCGTATAGTGTCGCTTCCATTTGCAACACACCATCGGATGAAATGACTGTTGACGGAGTTGAAATCACCACTTGAGCAGGAGGGCCATTCGCACTAACGGGAATCGATGCAAAGGATGAAGCAAACAACACGACGCACAGCGCAACTGCGGTTTGTCGTCGTCGCATGGTTCCACCTAATCCTGCCATTCATTCCAATCGCTTTGACCAGGTTCACGGTAATACCATGTCTCATCTTCGCTTTGTGCCCATTCGGTTCCGTCATCATCAACACGATGCTCAACCATCCAACTGGTGTCTTCCTTCTCCTCTTCTTGAGGTGGAGGACCTGAAGGTCCTGAACCGGGCGCTGGGCCCGATGGACCTGGTGCTGGTCCAGACGGACCGCGTGCAGATGGTGACTCATCGTCATCATCTTCGTCCTCATAATCATCATCCCAATCATCATCATCGCCAGATCGGAAGGCCATGAACAACAGTACCAAGAGGACAGCAACTATCAGACCTAGAAGTACTGCTCCAACGTAATACAGGGCGCCACCAGCAGCAAAGAAACCACCAATCGTTCCCGTTACCTCGATTTGATAATCTTCGCTTACTTGACCCGCTGAAACTGTAATGGTTTGTGGACCGCTTTCCAGAGTCGTCACTTTCCACGTACCTTGGCCCGTGCTCTTAACAGTCCCACGTCCAGTAGAATCTACACGTGCACTGCTCGGAACGGGAATCTCATTGGCGTAGCGATCGAATGCTCGTACTGTTACATCAATCGAAGCTTGTTGGTCAACGGTTTCTGCTGACAGATTCACCTCGATAAAATCAACGATCATTTGGGGTGAAATTTTCAACTCAAAGCCGTTCGAGACAGCATTCGTTGAGTATTCCATTGCGTGTGTACCAGCAGCAGATGCTTGGTATGTGTAGGCACCCTTGACCGATTTAGGAATAACGCGATCGGATGTCGAACCGTCCTCAGTCCACTCGACGTCTTGTGGGAATGTGTTTCCGTCGCTATCGGTACCTGTAATGGTGATGTCGATTGTTTCACCGGCATCCTCATCGAAGGTTTCGAGGTCATGCTCAAGGGAAACGGCGACACCGTGGTACACTGAAATGTCAACCGACCGCGTGTAGTTGAAGCCTTCTGCGTTCAGAACAAACGCAAGCATCCGGTAATTCCCAACTGTGGTTGCCTCCCATTGATAGCCATCGGAAACAAATTCAGTCGTCACGTCGGTAACATCACCTGTATCAAGATCCTCAAACATCCACGTTAGGGCACTGGAATCAAGCGGGTTCAAATCACCATCACTTAAGGCGACCGAGAAGTCAATTGAGTGGTCAGCGCTGATGTTGTAAACAGACCCAGTATCGCCATTGGATGCTATTGTGTTCATCGTAAAGACCTGAATGATTCCCTCAGAGACCTCTACATTGACCACCTCACTGAACAATTGTCCATCGAAAGTGTATTCTGCTCGCATGACGTAAGCGGTTGTCGATGCCAAAACCGGCATGAACTCGGTCTCATCAGAAAGCATGTACAACAGGACCGATTGGTCCTGCCAATCAGGATGCGCAATCGTCCAGTTGACATCGATGGTCCATCGGTTTCCTTTTCCATCACTGGCCTTCGCTTTCACCACGAGGGTTTCATCTGCTGTGATGGAATACGTCATGCCGTCGGCATCTGCGGAATCAACAATGAGCACCATATCGACCATGACACCTTTTGTGACGTTGATTGTTATGGATTGGAAGATGGTCTCGTACTGTGCGGTAATTACACGACCACCCAAACCGTTTGGTATCCATTGAACAGGATGATCGAGGGTGATGTTTAATGCACCATCAGAAATGGATGTCCAATTTTCAAGCGGAAGTGTCACCGGTAAACGGTTACCTTGTACGTCGATCCGTGTTGTATTGAGGAAGACAACATCGTCTGCAGTGATGTCCCATGCGGATGGTGTAATCTCAAGCGCTGCCATTTGACCATGCCCCGTTTGAATCGCAATTGAATCAACCAAGCCGATTGCCGAAGTTAGCGACAATTGCCAGGTTCCAACGGTGTTTGCAAAGTACATGTTCGTTGCCTCACTGTACAATCCATCGTTGACGGAGTACGACAGTGCCCCCGCTTCACTGAGTGGGATAACGTTTCCAAATTGGTCGTACAGTGTCGTTGTGATTTCACATTCGGTTCCAGCTGGAACTACTCCATCACAACCCGTCAATTCAATGCTTGTTGGAGCACCCAATTCGACAAGTACGTTGACGACGACCGAAATTGAACCCCATGTGACCGTCACGGTTTGTCCACCAACGGCGTATGGCTGGAAAACGTCGCCGAACGTTCCACCCATCGTTCCATTGCTTGGTGTGAACGTGATGCTTTGACCAGGCACGGTGTTTCCATGCTGGTCAACAACGTTTGCAGTTATTTGCAACGTTTCATCGGAAGTTATTGTTGCTGTAAGTGGTGAAACGCTTAGGTCGATAGGTGCACCAGGTGTCACGGTTACCAACTCGTCCTCGCAAATCACACCATAACACGCAGTAATGGTGTGCGTTCCAACAAGTGTCGGCGAATACAATCCGGTCGAATCGATCGTGCCACTGCTCACACTCCAAACGATGGGGACACTGGCTACCAATCCGTTGTAATCAGAGGTCGAAGCACTAAACTGAACCGTCGAATCGGCATTGACAGAAGTCGCCGTAGGTGAAATCGTAATGGAATCAATATCGGTGTAATTCATCATTAGCAAAGGACGAACTGCAGCATTTGATTCGCTGTTATCGGCAAATTCGGCTTGCATCCAACCTTGTGTTGGTGTTCCGATAATCACCCAACTGTGGACACCGTCAATGTACAGCATTCGATGTCCTAAATTGAAGTAAATCCATGAATCTGTAACCTGTGAATTGCTGATAAACACTGTATCCAGTGGCGTCGAGTTGTAATCAACACCTGCTTGCAGACCGGGGGCATTCCAAGTCGTGCTGCCAGTGCCGTTCCAGGTCGCAGTCGTTTCAGACCAACCTGTGGAATACATGCGATGGACGGTAAAGGTCATTCCCGTTGCACCCGAGCCGTACTCCAAATCTTGGAGATACATGCCGTAGGATACGGAATGAACGTTCATGCTCGGATTGAATGGAATTTGACCAAAGTCAACATTGACCAACAATCGGTACTCATCCTGACTGGGGTCGAGGCCAACGGTGTTGGCACCGCCATCGAGATTGGTCTCGGTCAATCCGCTGTAAATGGAGGTATCTTGCACGTTCGTGTGCGCCAGTTCATCGATTTCGTTGCCCGTCTGGAATTCGTACGTCCACGTGTGATCGAAGTTATCGGTGGTTTGAGGGTCACCCATTCCAACAACCCAACGGGAAGAGGAAGGGCCGGGTATGGAACCGTTGACTGCCTGTACCCACCATTCAAATGTTGATCCCGGAGCAACAGCATTCGCAAAGGTGAAACTCGTGCCTGAAATTTGGTTTGAGGTTGCCGACTTGAAGGTATATTGTCCCGATGCGTTTCGAATCGTTACAATGTAACCGGTCGCTCCAGAGACGGTATTCCAATTGAGCACCGGCTTGTCAAGTGATTCAAGCAAAGTTGTTGTCGTGTTGTACAAAATTGCTCCATCCAAAGGTGAAAGGAGAGCGGGTTGGGCAGGAGGAACAATGCCTGCGACATTGTCAACGTAATCCATTCGCAACGTCGGTCGCCAGGAATCTGTCGGGTGTTCACCAGATGCAAAGGTGTGGAGACTTGCTCCCGTACCAACAACAGTGAGTTTGATGGTCATGGTCAGGTTTCCACTTGCGATGTTGGATTGAGCAAGAGAAGTTATGTCCCACTCAAGCCAACCAGAGGGAGGTGTAACCGCAAGTGTGGAACGCGTGATTTCTGCTGTACTGCAGGTCGGAGGTTGCAGCGCTGTTACACTCACCTCGTTGAACGTTGAACACGCATGTGCGCTCACTGTTAACGGTGTAACACCAGCAACTTGTGTCCGATACAATCGAAGCATTGTCGATGTCGGTGTCATGGCAGACGGCCATGGCATCTGGGACAGGTCGAATTCAATGTAGATTTCATTATCACCCGAGGAACTTACACCCAATTTGAGCGTCGAACTACCACCATAGTTGGTGTTTAATGCAGAAGATACGGTGTATGTATCTGGAGCACCCGGCAACAACCCGGTTTCCGCAAAGATGGAACCACTCGAGAGATTCACGGTGTGGTTACCTGCACCGTCGTCCGAACCTTGCGCATCGGGTATCCGGAATTTGTTGACTTGCGACCATTCCCCAATTCTAGCATATTGTCCTGCATTTATATCTTGGAATGAAAGAACTCTCCAGTAATTCCAATGATCGCCGGAACCGATGTCACCAAAGTTCAGTGTTGTGGTTGTTGGATCCCAGGTTACTTCTGCATCAACCAAACCTGCTGAATCCGCAGTATTGACACAACTGAGATCGTAGACCATCCGTGCGTCCGATGCTCCGCACAGGACGTATCCAGTGAAGTTGGAGGACGGAGGAGTCCAAGAGGTGTTGAGATCGTCAGTACCTGTTGGTCTTGGCGCTGACGTATTCCACAGCGTTGCTCCGTCAACCGGTAGCAAACCTGTTGGACTTGGGTCGACGTACGGGTTCGTCATTCGGAAGGTAATGTTGAGGGATGGACGCAGGTCTGCACTGGCTTCGTTGCTTGAAAACATATCAACTCGGCCATCGACACTGCTGTCGTTTTCTTCAGCCTGAATAAGGAAATCCAAACTGGTTGAACCACCAGCAAGGGCTTGTTGAAGCATCCACGTAATATCGCCAATTTGTGCAGTACTGCTGGAATCAATGAGACTTTTACCCAACATGGGTATGTCCGTATCGGTTGAGTGATAGGCGCCGGGTGCGTTCCATTGTGTTGAATTGGTTGCATTGTTCCAGTTGGCGTCACCATCAAAAGCGGTGTTGAGTGCAGATGCACTCCAATAGACCTCTCCATAACTTGTGGATTTTGTTTGCAGTGTAAAGAAGGCATTCATAATCTCATAACTTCCGTTGATTGGGAGTTTGGTCAAATCGACGGAAACAATGAACGATGAACGTTGGGATTGACCGCCGCTGATAGCTGAGCGTCCAACACTAAGCGTGTCGGAATTAAAAAGGTTGGAAGTTGGTGCGCTTGAATCGATTGTCGTATCCGTTATGAAACCGGACGGTTCGTTGTAATCCGGAAGGAAGCCTCCCTCTGAGACGTTGATGTAACCCCATGTGTTGTTGATTTCGTTTCCAATGTCGTGAGGAATGTGGAAGAGAGAGCTCGTCGAGCGAGGGCCGAGCATGCTGTTGTTCACGGCCTGAACGAACCAACGAATGCTTTGGTTGGTCGAAAGATCACTCGATGGCTGGAACGAAAGGTTTTGCAAATCGAACAAGGCGGGTTCTGCTCTTGAATCGTAGACAGTAAAGCCTTGCATGATGTCCGAGTCGTCGTTTTGAATGAAAACCTTCCAATCGTCAATGTTGGCGGCGTTTGAATGGCTCCAAGTCATAACAGGGCGGGTCAAAGGTTCTGGAACGTGTCCGCTCAAATCCCATGCGATTGTGCCGTCTGCAGGCAGTACATTGCTTGCTGCAACTGTAGGGATTGGAGATGCGCCTTCGGTCCATGTAAGGTTCAACCAAGGTCGTTGGGTGGCAAGTCCGTCTGTGCTGGTAAAGGTAACCAAAGCGTTGGATGCGTCGCTGGTCATCAGTGCAATCGAAAGGTAGGAGTCGCCGTTGGCGAGAGCCGCTTGAACCAATTCTGTGACATCCCAGTCCATCCAATCAGCGGAAACGGATGCGCTCAAATCGCTCAGGGAACCAACATCTGATCCAATACCTCGGCCGCCGTCGGCACTCCAGTTGTTGAGACCATCATAGCTTGAATTGTTGACAGCCGTGGTCCATTGTTGCAACACGGGGCGGACCGCAACTTGTGCATTGGTATCCGAACCGGATTGAGCCCACATCGACAATTCAGCGTTCGTAACTCTAGCATTGCTTGGCGTTGGAAGTTGATTCAAGGGTATTTTCAAAAGAGCGCTGGCATGATAACCGCTGCCCAATTCTCCGACCTTGAGGTCGGTTGAGCTGGAATGGTTTTGTTGTCCTTCAACACCGCTCTGCGCAACCCATGTGTCAATGAAGTGCGGCAGTTGTAGCTCGGGCATTGCCTCATGATGTCGAACCTCAACTGCTGCACTGGTTGAGGATAGATTCCAGGTGACCAAAGACGGGAGATTGAAATGGAAGGTTTCGGACCAATTTCCTAGTTGATTGGTCGTTGAGACTGCACGAACACGCCAATACCACGTCTTACCGGCGTCCAAGTCGCTTGTCGGTGTGAAAGCGTTGTTTGCAAGATCAAATCCGGAATTGGACCATGATGTCTCTATGCTCATGTCACTGCTGTCGAATGTGTCGACAGTATCCATTTGCACCGCATAACCACTTACTCCGACACCAGACGTGTGAGTCCAACTCATGTTTGGACGCAGAACCGGTTCAGGGTTGATGCCCGAGGCAACGCTCCATGTTCCATTGAGAGGAAGAACTGGAACTGGCTCGACTGGAATTGCATTGGAACCTGGGACGTAGACAAAGGAGAGTTCCGGCCGCTTGGCATCCGCAGCGGAACCTGGATGGAACAAAACATCACGAATTTGACCACTGCCTGCACCAACAATTCCAAGAATGAAATCTGCAGAATGGTTGTTA
>MDTC01231147.1_pt1 | contig 10234 bp, 6 predicted proteins | sample 811181 | NCBI WGS metagenome assembly MDTC01 (sample SAMN05326644, study PRJNA326480) | marine metagenome | isolation source: seawater | place: Pacific Ocean: North | collected 2011
ACGACCTGTTCTAGCAGCACCTGTAGTTGGTGCAAACTCTGATTCTTCTTCTGCTCTAAGTCTTTGTATTTGTTGTAATTCCTCTGGACTTTGGAATACTGCTGCTTCTGTGAACTCTTCTAAACCGAACTGTTGTTCTGTTTCTACACCTCGTTGTGCTTGTATTTCTTGTAACTGTGGTAACTGTGCTTCAGCAGAAGTGAAGATTTGTCTTGCTTGTGCTTGTGTCACACCAGCTCTTTGTAATCTCTGTGCCAAATCACCTGTAATACTAAACCCTGCTCTTGCTGCTTCTCCACCAATTTGTGCAGTAGTTATTCTACCTGCAACTATCTCTTCACCTACATTAGGGTCTAATGCTCCAATAAATATAGCTTCAGGTGTTAAGTCTAAGCCAAAGTTTTCTCTGTAATAAGTCTGTACTTCAGGTATGTTTTCTTGTATCCCTTGGAAAGTAGCATCAATTCTTTGTGCAAATTCTCTAGCAGATACTTCACCTTCAATAAGACCTGTAAATCTATCTGTTAGTAAATCTACTGATGTATTTCTTGGAATACCATACTCTTGCAATGTACCTATGTAACTTTCTTTAAGACCTGTGTATGTAACTTCATCAAACTTAACTGTTCCATCTGGTCTTTTATTACCAGGAAATGCAATTTCATAAACAGGACTTCTTCTTACTTCTGCAATAGCAACTTGTGGATCTCCTGTTCTTGCCCACTCACTAGAGAATAATGCTAAAACATCAGGTGGCATATTAGGATATAAACTCTGTGCTAGTTCAGCGTAAGTAGCCATTATACATTAACTCCTGTCTGGCTTACAGAACCTTGTCCTAATGCTTGTTGTAATGCTTGTGTTGCATCTGTTGTAACCTGTGTTACATCTTGTTCTAAGCCCTTTTCTCTAAGTGTAGTTTGTGCTTGTGCAAAATCGTTAGTCTTAACCATTTCTTGCCACCAGCCTTGTGTTTCATCTGCTGTTTGACCCCATACAGAAGTTGTTAAGTTTCTCCAAGGTCTAGCTATATCTTCATAAGTAAGTTCTGGATTAGTATAATTACTAAACGCAGCGAGTCTTGATTGTTTAAGTGAGTTAACTAATTGATCTTGATAATCAGGATCATCTCTTAATCTACCTGCTATCTCTGCTCTTTCACTGTCAGTTAACTTTCCGAGAGAAGGTCCTAACCATTTGTTGTATAATTCTGTAACTTCTCTTTCTCTCTCTGTAGTTCTATCTACACCTGTTAATGCAGTAGAAGATAAGTAGTTTTCAAAACTTGCATCTCTTTTACCTGTAGCATATGGGTCAGCAAATAAATTTACTTGTTCACTTGTATAAGTTTGTGACCATTCACCAGAAACATATTTACCAGCAACCCAATTAATCAATGCTTCAGGAGCATCAGATACACCTGCTGCTTGTAAAGAATTAGCAACTGCTATTTGTGAATCTGTTGTAAGTTGTGCAGCAGTTGATGGATCAGAGTAATAAGTTCTTAACCATTCTCTTTCGCCTTCATTGTGTGTTTGATACCAATTAGTTGATTGCCATTCAGCATCAGTTACTTCTCTACCTTCTAATGCAGCTTCAGCAATAAGACCAATAGCTTGGGTATCTGTAATCCAAGGGGCAACCTGTGATTGTTCTGTAATGGTTTCTGTAAAACTAGCAAATGGATTTCTGTTGTCTTGTGTTAATTGATTAGTATCACCACTAAATAATATTGCTACCCTATCAAAATCTTCTTTTCTTATAGGACTAATTGTAGGTATTGGAGCATCTTTTGATATTAAACCTGCTTCAACTAAATCGTTTCTATACACTTCATAAGCCATATACATTGGTGGATTGTCGTAAACATCTCCTGCACCTGGAACTTCATAAGCAACATATAACTGATTGTCAACATTCCATATATAAGAATCTCTTGGTACATTGTTTAAATCAACTAATTGTATCCCACCTGGTGGTGGTATTGCTGCTTCTCCTTCTATTACATCAGGTATAACTGTAGTTGTTTCTTCTTCTAATTCTTTTTCTTCTTGAACAACAATATCAATAATTTCATCTTCATTTTTTGTTGTATCTTTTTCTTTTTCAATTTCTACTTTATCTACAACATTGTTAACATAATTTTTTATATAATTTGTTTCATCTTCTAGCTGTTTTCCATAATCAATATCTCCTGGGTCTGCTGGTTTAACTATCTCTTCAACAAAATTTTTAATATAATCAGTTTCTTTTTCTACTAAACTTCTTGTATCTTTATTTTCAGCTTGTGCTTTTCTTATCGCTTGTTGATTCGCAACAAAGTTTTTAATGTAATCTGTTTCAAATCTTATATCTGATTGTATTACTTGTGCAGCAGCAGCCATAGTTTTTGTTTTATCTATTACAGATTCTTCTTTTTTTACTTCTGGTTGTGGTGCTGGTTCTAGTTCTGGTTCTGCAAAAGAGGTAGTACTTAGATCTTGTTTAGGTTCAGATACAGGAATAGCTGTAGTTGTACCACTAACAAACTGTGCATTTAGAACATCTCTAGTTTCGTTTGCTTGTTGTTCAGACATACCAGATTCATAATCTTTTTCTCCTTTTTCAACGGATATAACTGTATATTTACCAGGAGAACCTACAACTAAATATTTTGTCATTGTATATCTCCACGCCTTACTTGTGTTTCAGCAACTTTATCAGCAAAATCTCCTGCTTCAGCTGGTACTTGCGATTCAAAACTAGGTCGCATACCACTACCATTAGCTTTAGTCATAGCATCTAATATCTGTGCAGCAAAAACTTGTTGCATATTTCTTTGATTATCAACAACAGGATTTGTTTGTGGACCTGAAATCATTTGTGGAGGTGTAAATGTTTGCATTGGAAGTTCTATATTCATAAGTTCTTCAGACAAATTATTATTCATTTTTGCCACATATTCTTTTATTGTCACACCATTATTATCAGCTTCTTCATAATTTATAGTTCCATCTTTAACTAAAGTATCAGCTTTACCAGGACCTGCAAACCAAGCTACAGATACTGCATCCCAAGAATTATATTTATTAAAATATTCTTGTACTTTATATTTAGCTATTGCATCTTGAACTTTTGGATCTTCCCAATCATTATCTGACATACTAAAATCTTCTAGTCCTGCTTGTTTAGCCCAAACAGGAAAATTAATATCTAATATTCCATATCCACCTAATGCTTGTACTCTTATTTTTTTTCCTGTATTTATATCTGTTATAACAGATGGTTTGTGTACTGCATTGTAATTTTTAGTGCTCTCTTGTAAAAATAACGATTCTAAATACATATCTAATAATGCTGGGTTACTGTCATTTGTCATATCATTTTCCATAATACTACCTTGGAGCACCTGTAATGCTATTAAGAATGATACGATTAGTGGCTTGAATATCACGATTTGTACCTAACCTTTCTTGTTCCTTTTCTGTAATCTCATCAAATTTTTGATATAAAGCTCCAGAAGGCGATACTTCAGTAACGCCTGGTTCTACTACAGGTGTTAAGTGATTGCCGTATGTTCCTGTAAGAAGTTGCTCTTGTGTAACTTGTGCATCAAGATCTGGTTGTAATTCTTGTTGTAGTTCATATGCTTTCTTGGATTCTGATTGTAATAAATCTCCTAGTAGTTTTAATTCATATCCTTTAGGATCACGATTTAATTGTTGTCTAAATAAACCTTTTACTTGTTGCTGTACAGCATCATAATCTGGAGGTAAATACACAGATTCTGGTTTAGGAACAGTAGTAGGATTTTGTGAATAATCTATTAATACTTCTTTCCACCTTGCTCCATTTGCTTTTTGCTCTGGAGTAACTCCTAATCTATTTGCTCTTGAAAGGATTACAGTAAAAGCTCGTTGTGTAGACAAATCCCAGTCACCAGGTCTAAATGTTCCTAGCTCTAGCAATCCTGAATTAATTAAATCTGCTTGTATTCCTGCAATTTCTTCTGTTGATTTACCAGCAAATAAATTAATATTATCTTCTTCAGTATAAAAATCTGCACCACCTTGTGGTGATTCGTAATCAGCTGTAACTCCTAAATAATTAGGTCCTACATTAAAACCACTTAATACTGATGCTTCTGCTGCTGCATAACTAGCATCAGTAGTTGCAAAATCTTGTAATGTATTTTGTGGATCAGAGGCAAAGTCAGCATATATACCTATCGCAGGGTTTAATGTTTTAGCTCTTAGTATTGCATTATCTATTGTTGTTTCGCCTCTAAGAAGTATCTCATCATCTTCAGATAAAAATAAAGTATTTTGTCCTTCTATTTCTTCATTATTAGCTAACTCTAATAATTGTTTTAATCTTACAATAAATTCTTCTACTGTCATTTACTTAAACTTTCTATCAATGCTAAATCTTGATATTCTTCTCTTAACTCTACTTCTAGTATATCTCTATACATAGCTTCAAACTCTGGATATCGTAAAAATAATTTTTCTGCAACTCCTCTTAAATGTGTTCTAAAAGGTAGCAAATTCTTACTTGTTTTCCATCCTTCTCCACTGTAACCTAATTCAACACTTCTCTTTATAATTCTATCTCTTTCTTTAGCATATACAGTTAATGCTTTAGCAGTATCGTAATCTTTTACTTCATCTATTAACTCATACGTAACAGGGTCAAACCAAGTATACAATTCAGCAATTATTTCTTCGTTCTCTGGTTTTCTAATAGATTGAGGTATTGCTCTACCATAACCCCAATATTTAGACATCAATTCTTTTTGTTTGTTAGCTTTTGCTGTTGATGCAACTTTATCACTTCTATTGTGTAATTCATTTTTTCTTAAAAAGTTTTCGTATTCTATAGAACCCAAAAGTTTGTTTTTTGCTCTAAGCCATTCTTCACTTGATCTTGGTTGTAAGTCACCTCTAATTAATGCGTTATAATACGCATCATATGAAAACTCTGATTCATCAACAGGATTAATGTACCAAGCAGTTAGATCAAACTTTTCATACAACTCTTTATTATCCCTAGCCCAGTTAGCACCATCTACTGTCATAGGTCTTTTTTTAATACTTTGTGATTTAGAAGTTACAAGAGCAACAGGGTCTAATCCAAATCGTTCTATAAATATTGCAGTAGCTTCACTATCATCACCACCAACAGCTGTTTTAATATTTCTATATTCATCAGCTAATTGTTCAAATAGATACAAAGTTCCATTGTCATCTGTTAATTCAAATTCTGGAGTTGCTATACCTGATGGTCCTAATAATTGAGAAACACCTCTTATGAGCATTATTTTTTTTGCATATTCTGATGCTTGATCCAATGAAATCTGTGCAGCTTCAGGGTTACTATCATTAGCTAAACCTGAATACAACATAGCTTTATATACATCAATAGTTGTATTTGCATATTGCCTTTTTGCTTCATCACTTTCTTGTACATATGCTCTACTTATTTTTGTTAACCAAGATGGAAAAGGAATAGCAGTTCTTCGTAAATCAGCTAATGAACCTAATCTTGGTGGTGCAAAGTCACCGAATATTAATGTCTGTAAAAACCCTTCTTCTTTTAAAAATTGTGAACCTTGTGCATTAAAGTACGCTGCTGGTATTTGTATAACAGGTCCAAAACCAGGAATAACATTTGCTGCAATATTTACAGAACTAAGGTAAATAGGCATATTTACATTTACTCCACCTTCTTGTAATTCTTTAAAGAACCATTTTTGTAACAATCCTTCTCCAGGATAACCAAATACTTCTTGTCCATTTTTAGGATTTTTATAAAAGAAACCTTTTTGTCCTGTTTCATCAAATACAGGATTAGGTTTTCTACCTGCCTCTATTACTTGTTGTACTCTACGAGCAGGTCTGCCTGTTTCGGCATTTAGTAATCTAGCCCAAGTAGTAAAAATTTCTACATATGCTTCACCAAATGGAAATATTGATCTAGTTGCATTACCTAATCTTGATTTAGTTGAAATATCATAAAGTAAATTTTTAGTTTTATCTAAAGCATCAGCAGAAGCTATTTGATCAAATATTTTTACATCATTAATACCATCAGGATTACCTTTTGATTTAGTAATTTGTTTATATAATTGTTTTAATTCTTTAGGACCTTTTGCTAAACCAGCTTCATCTGCTTGTTTAATAATTGCTTGTAACACATCATCACTTGCAAACTTTGCATTTTGTGCAACGCTCTGCCAATAAAAAGATTTAAAAGCAGGTGCTCTTGATAATTTATTTGTAGGAACAGCCATTAAACCATTAAATAATTTATCAACAACAGCATTATATTTGTTTTCTATACCTTTTGTTATCTGTAATTCACCTCTAACTTTTGTTGGTAATAAATCATCAAACTCACTTAAAAATTCTTTTATTACTTTGTTTTGATTTGTAACAAGTCTTGATGATATTGCATTGTATGTATCTGTATCTAGTTCTCCTGCCCAGTATTTTGCTTTATCTACATCTGTAAGATTATCAAACTCTTTTTTTAAAAACCTTGCATCATCACTACCAATAAAATCTAGTAATCTTTTATCACCTCGTTGTTTAATCCAATTAACAGCTCTTACTGCATCATTAGCTTCTACTACACCACCAGCAGTAGCAGCTATGTTTGCATTAAGGTAATCTATAAACTCATCTGTTATATTTTTGTCAATACCTGCACCATTAAAAGGATGGCTTTTTGATGCTGTAACTTCTTGCACTTTTTTATTTAAAGCAGTTGATTGGTCAAATACTTCATCTTTCAATGCTTTTAGTGCTGTTGCATATTCTGTAGTGTCATCTATAGTTTGTACTTTTGCAAGTCTTTTACTTAATGGATCAAAATATAGTTGCATAACATTTCTAAATGCTGATTGACCCCATTCTTTATCTATACCTTTTTCAAGTATTTTCCAATCACTTGTCTTACCCCATTTTCTTCTTAAAGATTTTAACGCACCTACTTGTGTATTTAAGGCATCTGCCATAGCTGCATTGTTTTCAAAAGAACCTAGCAATCCTACTTCTGGGTAAAAGAAACCTTTTTCTTTTCTAAACATACTTGCAATAAAAGATAAAGGGTGATTTATACCTGATGCAACACCTGCTGTAATTAAACGTAATTGTTCCTCTAATATAACTCTTGTTGTCCAAGCAGGTCTAAGTAACACAAGAGGTTTCCATATGTTACTGTAGTAACTATCTAAAAATCTTGTTGTTGCTGCTCTCGGCAAGTTGTTTATAATATTTGCACCATACTTGCCTAATTTAGAATTTAATATTTTTGTAGCTTTGACTATTTCATTTGGGTTAGGTAAATATACTTCTGTTGCTAATTGTGTTGTAGTAGCAGGTCTTGCAAGAAAATCTGCTTCTATTCCGTATTGTTTTTTTAAAAAATCGTTTATAGGCAAAGCACTACCAGATGAATCTTGTACATATCTACCCATAACATCTCTTGCTTCATCTACATCATCTAAGTAACTAGAAAATACACTTGTTGATTCTTTAATCCATTGTTCTGTTCTACTACCTACTTCTGGTTTTAAAACATCTGTAAGCTCTACACGCATTGTGTTTTCTAATGTATCTACTAACAAATTGTTTACAGCAGTTACAGAATCTTTTTCATCTAATGCAACCATAGCTTTTGTTAAAAAATCTTTTTTAGTATCAGCATTTTTTGTAGCAAGGTTTATAAAACGATTTAGTTGCACCATAGCTCCATCTTTGTCTGATACAACTATGCGAGGACCATATGCTTTTTCCATAGCTTTTGTAAGCACATTACCTTCTTTAATTTTTTTAGGTACATAACCTTTTGTAACTTGTAGTAATGTTGCTTCATCTAATAAATCAGTAACAATATTATTTCCTACTTCATCAAAAGAACCAGGATTAGCTTTTTTAAGAGTATTTAATTCATTTAACAAAGTATGACTTTTTATACCTTCTCTTGTACGAGATATTATTTCACTAGGATTATCTGCGTTTTCCCATAAAAACTCTTTAAATTTTCTACCATCATTACTTGCTAAAAATTGTTGTGTAGTAGGACCAAGTAATGTTTTTCTTACACCATTTACAAGTCCTGCTTGTTCAAAACCTTTTATTTGATTTACTGTTGCAAATACCTGTTTTCCTTTACGAAATAAACTTATACCTCGTGATGCAGCAACAGTAGGGTCTAAAAATAATTGTGCTGCTGCATCTATAACACCTGTAATAATGTTATATGCTTCTGTTCCTGGCTCAACTATTCTGTCAAAAGGTTTAAAGAAATATCTACCAATAGTAACTGTTGGGTCTAATCCTGCTTCTTTAAATTTTTCTGCTCGTTCTCCAACAAACTGTACACCTTGTTCTGCTCTTTGTCGTGCAAGTTGATATACATTTTGATCAAGAACGTTATTTAATACAAACTCTCTTGCTGCTTGTGGATCAGTACCATTTATAATTAAATTTTTATATTCATCAGTTTCTTCTATGTCTGTAATACCAGGAAGTATTCCTGTGCCTAGTTCTGCATCTAGCCCATCTTTAAGTAAAGCAGCACCTAGTCCTGTGTATGTATTTTTTCTAGCTTCTTCGTGTGATTGACCTTGTTGTCTTGCTTCTAAATATCTTACAAGTCTTGGTGCTCCACCTTCCCAAGCAGCTTGAAATCCTGCAAAAGCATATCTAAAAGGTTCTTTAATTTTTTCTTTTGTTTTTTCCCATAACGATTCTTTTAACTTATTGTTTTCGCCTTGTTTTGTAAAATAATCTTTTAGTAATATTTCTTGCACTTTAGGGTCATTAACATCTACACCTAATTTAGATAAACCAACTACAACAGATGGAGATAGGTTTGGATATTGTGTAACAAGATTAGAGGCATAATCTGCCTGTTCTTGTGTTACAGATACTTGTCTATTATATTTTCTTTTTGCCTGAACAACTTGGCTGTCATCATACAAGTCCTCATCATAAATACCATATGTGTTCATTGATCAATAAGGTTAAGTAAATAGCTATCACCTGTTAAGCGATACATCTCATAAATTATATCGTTTGTGTTTTCTAAAGGTTTAACTGGTGTTTGACCAGGACCAAATGGTAATCCTGATGTAACAGGTTCACTTGGTCTTTGTGTCTGTGCAAACACATCTACTTCTGGCATACGCCTACGCATAGGTTGTGCTTGTGGCAAAGTATCTTTTGGAAGTGGTGCAGCTTTTTGTTGTTCTGTTAATGCTTGTTGTTCACCATAAGCGACATCAGGCATTCTACGCACAGCTTGTGTATTGTCTTGATAGTTTCTTGCAGGTGGTGGTACATTTAAACCTCTATTACTAGGACTTCTCGTTGCCATCTTGCTCCTCATCATCATAATACATAAAAGTTGAACTGATAATCATATATCCAAAAGGAAATGTAAGTGGTGGCATTTGATCTGTAAACATTCTAGGTTGGAATACTTCTTCTTCTAATAAAATATCATCACCTAATTCATCTACATCATATAAAGAGTTATGTACAATATCTGCAAACTGTTTGTTTATACTCATTATCCACCTAAACCTTGTAATAACTGTGCTATGCCTGGTGGAGCACCCTGTGGTGGTAGGGAAGCTCCTCCAAGCAATTCTTGTTCTGCTTCAGGTATTGCAGGTTCTTCTGCTGTGTAAAACTTATCTAAAATACTTTGCATATTATCAGGCTGTTTTCTTATCTGTATAACAGCCATAGTTGCTTTAGGATCGCCTTGTTGTGCCTGTGCTAGTAAAGAATCAAATAAAACTTTCTCTGCTTTTTCTTTTGTAATTCTACTGTTTACAGTTGTAAGATTATCTAACCCATCAAGGTTTTCTTGTAGTGTTTGTGTGTCTATGATACCTGCCTGTAATAATTGCAGCCCTGTTACAATTTTTTGTGGCTCATCATATCCAGCCATAGCACCATAAACTCTGCGTGTTTTGTATGCTCCTTGTATATCTGTATTTGGGTCATACTTTTCACTAAAGAATTGATTGTTATAATAACCTGATAATTCTTTTGATGTACCACCATACATTTTTTGATCCCATTCTAATCTTTTAGCATCAATCATCTCTATAGCATCAGCCATAACTGTGTGATACTCTCTAATCATAAGTGACATACTTGCACCTAATTCTTCTAATCCTCTACCTGTTGCAAAGCTAAGTGGGCTTTGTGAATCATCAGATACAGGATAAGAACCA
>MDTC01245204.1_pt1 | contig 10234 bp, 21 predicted proteins | sample 811181 | NCBI WGS metagenome assembly MDTC01 (sample SAMN05326644, study PRJNA326480) | marine metagenome | isolation source: seawater | place: Pacific Ocean: North | collected 2011
CAAAGAAATCTCTTAAAAAGTCATCTCCCCAAGGACGAGAACGGATTGCTTCTTCTAACGCATAAGACCTGTGGTGCAGGTCGTCTATTTCCCACCTGAGTTCCTCGCCGCTGTCACGGTCAAGTTCATCAATCCATTCTTCAAGGGTTTCTATACGTTCATCTATTTCGTCAAAACCCTCTATATCAGCAAGCTCATCGATTTTTTTCTCTAAAGAGTCGAGTCTGATGAGGATGGTGGGGTCGGTTTCGATTTGTAGTTCACCCATGTCTTGTTCTACACGGTTAACTGTGTCTTCTAATTCGCCTATTCGGCCTGCTACTTGGGCTGCGTTCCAGACTATGACGCCAGAAGTGACTGCTACAGACATTATTAGTCCGAGGGTTAAGCGGCTGACCTTTATTTGTTTAAAATCGTTTTCGATATCTTCAGCCATTAGTCACATTCCAGCGCTCGTTGCGACGCCTCAAAGACGCCCCATTGTTCTTCAGACCAGTTTCGCACACTCTCATCGTTCAATGATGCCAGCAAAGCCACACAAGCTTCATCCGTAATAGGAGCAGTTGGTTCCGGTTCGCTGCTAGGCCAAAACGCCCAAACACCAATAATGGCTGCAATGAGCGCTCCAACAATAGCCTTAACGTTTTTAAGGATGTGTTCTATGGAGTCTCGCCAAACATCTGAACGTTCAGCTATATCTTCAATTGTCATAGCTAGCTGCGGTCAGGGATGACCCTTTGACCGTCGTTAATGCGGGACTGGTTTCCATTACCTCGCATCAACCGCCAGATTTCGTCACGATCAATAGGTGCAGAAGGACGTTCGTTCATTACTTGTTCAGCCATTACTTGTTTCTTTCTGTTCCAAAGGAATGCATACGTTTCCCTGTTTTCGGGTTAACTCTATGTCCCCCAGAATCAGTAACAACAGGTGGGTTATTCATTGAAATATCCGCAGCATTACGACGTGCACTAACTCGACGCTGCGCCTGAACCTTGCCAGTCCTAGCAGCAGCAGCTAACCGGGCCTTCTGCCCAGCCGTAGAGGTACTACGGGTAGACCTTTCCCGAATAACAGACTTCACAGGAGGATCACCACGACGCCCAGTTGTTTCGCTAATGCGTGGATTTAAACCGCCGACATTACGAATTACATGGCCAAGAGCTTTTTCAGCCCACGAACCAGTCAACGTCACATTGTTTCTATCTGGCTTGTAATTACCTTGACCATATTTCGCCATCAGACAACTCCACCCGAACCAAACTGTTTAGAAGTATACGCTCTTCTACGCTTTTGGGCAGCTTCTGCTTTCCGCATAATCGAGCCCCACTGACGCATTTGTTCAGGGGCGTTGGCTTTATAAGCCGATCTATTAGGAAACGCCGCCTTTACCATCCCCTGCATCTTACGAGCCTCAGCTTCCGCTTTAACGGCCTGCCGATTAACTTCAGGTGGGTTATTTGTAGAAACATCCGCAATAGAACGCTTCATAGGGCTATTAGGATTCCGATTAGTGTCGTTGCGAGGCATAAAAAGATGTTACACTACAAACGCACTCGCCGCTAACAACGGTCCGATCGCCCGTCAGAGGGGCTTCTGACTCTATGTCCAGACACGACGGCCCACACCACACGGGGGGCATAGAGCGACCAGCACAGAGAGGCTCGGTCAAGGCGAGAGCGGCCTCAACACTCGGAGGATACCAAGGTATAAACCACCCACACAGCAAACACCTGAACCAAACTCACCAAAACAACGATATACACGACAAATAAGGGGGGAGGCTCGGCACATACCCGGTTGTTGACCCCATAAACCAACCAGACCACACGGGGGAGGTTAGACAATCACGGAATGGGGTGGGGTGGTGTGGTTGTTGACGAGTAACGACAAGCGTTTCGCCGCTTGACCACGACTCGGGTGCTCCCGAGAGAGCCTGAGTGGGAGTCTCTTATGGTGGTGGGTCGTCCGGCCAATTGGTGCTGGCAAGAGCAAGAGAGGGCCAGCGCTCAAATGGCCTCGTTGCTTGCGCAGGTTATTACAAAGTAGCAATCAACGCTTCACAGTTGTCTGGCAGCGTCAGGCCCACTGTGCTATCTGTATGGTTGTTCTGGTCGGGGCCTGAGCGACAACTGCTTGCGCCCGCTCAGCCGTGTTACTTGACAGGGTTGTTGGTGCGTGGTTCGTTCCAGTCAAGTCACCTCCTTCGGATCTCGACAACATAATCAGGGGCCCAACGAAGGGCCTGCCATCCTGCTTAGGTTGCTCTTTCATTACAGAGGGGAGAGAGGGAGACTCTGTAATAAAAGAGTGAATCGAGACTTCGGGTAACTTGACAGTTCCGAATTGATCGCTTCTTGGATAATAACCTGCGATGGTCGTAGGTATGAAAGGTAGACATGGAAAAGAAAAGCACACTTAGGTCCGAATGGTTGACGATGCGGGAGGATCGGTACCGTCCAGATTTTATTCCGTCTGAACATCCGAACTTGCCTCCAGAGTATTATGACGCCTGTGTTGTAGAGACTTTCTCACAGAATTTTCTCTCTCGCTTCAGTCGTACTCGTAAGGAAGCATCGACGGCTTGGCCACTCGAATGGTTTGTAGCCGTTGAGTTGGAGAAGGGGATCTATGGTACCAACCGTAGTCTCATGCACTTGGTTGAGGTGGATGAGGAAGGTAGGCCAGCACCCACCGAGGCGACTATGAAGCTCCTTGGTACTGCCTATCGCTCCGAACTTTGGGGCGTGGCTAACTTGTTCGACATTCCAGAGGATTGGGATGAGTCGAAGCCTTGGGATGAGGAGCCGGGTAACGGGTTGATACTTCAGGATAATTGGACGTATCCAGCCGTTGAGATGCTCCTCGACTTGAAGCCCGGTAGAGGTAAGGGGGCTGACATGCCTCAGGTTGGCTACCAGCTTTGGGTTGGTTATGAGGGAGGTAGCACCATTGAGGTTGCAGCAATCACCGAAGATGGCACCTACTCATCGGATGCTCAGGCGACAGTACCAGCGGTTGAAGTAGTGATGGCCTTGTTCGGACCCCAAGCGACTAAGCAGAGGGCGTCTAAGTTTGCTCCTCCTACTCCCCCATTGCCCGGACGTTACGACCTCTACCAAGTGGAGAGAGTGACTGTGGCGGCAGGAGAGATAGCCTCTGAGATTAATGAGGCTCTTGCATCTATGGGTCGCATGGAGGCTGAAGCTCGTCAGTTGATTGGTACGAGCACGGTGATGAACCGCAGCGATGCCGCCCTCTGGATAGCAGAAAAGGAAGAGGGTCGTACCCGGCGATTCCAGCAGCGTAATAAGGGCCAAGTGGTGTTCGGCTCCTAGAGCTAACCGTCACTAGGGAGGGGGCAGCAGGTCGTAAGATCTGTTGCCTCCTCACCTTTTTTTTGCGCAGGGGGGGAAGGGACGGATTAAGATGCTTTCAAAACTACAGGTTTTTGTTGATAGAAAAGGGTGAAGAATGAACTATACGATTGGTAATCACGACCTCATTACTGCCGAGAATATTATGGGGTACCTTCAAGCTCGGCGTGATGAGTTAGAGGACGAGATTGTGACGCTTCGGATGAAGCCAGCATTCTATGTAGCTAAGAATAAGTTGCCGTATCTAACGGCTCGTCTTCACGAGGTGCATGAAATGTTGGTGCATGTTGAAGGTGATCTTGACAGCACAATAAAGAAGATGGGTGTGCGCTATGAGGAAGTGTAAAGGGAAGCCATCTGCTAGTTGGTATGGCAATGGTTGTAGGTGTGCTGGTTGTCGTGAAGCGTGGCGTGGGCATGCTATTGCGTTGCGTGACGATCAACGTAAGGTTGGTAGCGATAAAAAGAAATCTACTAGTCGTGATAAACCTATTGTTTATCCTGATGCGTTTACTCGTGAGGAGATTCTTAAAGAGAGAGGGATGGGTCATTTAATATGAATCTTTGGTTAGTAATCTGGTCGATACTTGACTTTGCTGCGATCAACCATGAGCCACCCAACCCTGAAGTTGCACCGATTGTGTGTGAATACTTTGCGGATGATTGTGTGGATGCCTTGGGGATAGCGTGGTGTGAGTCGTTGCATAATCCACGGGCTTATAACGGTGCGGATCATGGCTTGTTTCAGATTAATAAATACTTTTGGTATGAAGTCTTTAAAGATAAGTGGTCCGACAGGTTTGATGTTGAACAGTCCACTCGCTTTGCTTTTCATATTGTTGAGAACACTGAAGCTAAGTGGAGATTGTGGACGTGTGGTCGCTATGGATAAAGGAGAAAGAAAATGAAATACCCAGAGATAGAGGTCCAGTTAACGGGCCAAGATGGGAATGCCTTCGCAGTTATGGGGGCAGTAATTAGTGGGCTCCGTCAAGGAGGGGTAAGCGCAGAGGAAATAGATGCTTACCGAACTGATTCTATGAGTGGTGACTACAGTCATTTGCTTAACGTGGCAATGGATTGGGTCAACGTCCAATAGAACGTGACTCTTCGGATGATTAATCCCGCATAAACACTGGCTCGAAGGGGTTATTGTGTTTGTTGTTGGTACAATATACTGAAGGGTTACAAGAAAGGGAGAGGGGACAACGTTCAAGAGAACAACAACGTCCTCTCTCCCGAAGATCTCAAATGAAAAGGAGAATGCGTGAAATATTTACGTGTTAAGACAGATGTTCACAACGACTCATGTCAAGAAGAGCGTGAGCTTGTGTTCAAAAATAAAGAAACGTTGACAGCTACTGTGCGTTTCAACGACGAGAAGCCCGGTTATGTATGGGCTGCCCGTTTCAATGACCGGACATGGCATCTATCTATTGGTGGTTTATCTCTGGAAAATGTATGCCAAGAAACCATGTTGAAACTATTAAAAGCTATCAACGATGAAAGTGAGAAACATAATGTCACATCAGATGTCAGCGCTTGATGCGAAGCATGCTCTATATGCAGTGACTCCTTGGCACAAGCTAGGCAACGTTGGGCATATCAATTGGGAGGAAGCACGTAATGCTTTCGATTGGTGTGAAGTTCAACGACATCCAATACACATTGAGCATGATGAGATAGGTGTCATCCTTGAAGACAGAGATGTTTTAAAGATGGTGAATTATCCATACGCTCATGCAGAAGTAAGCCCTAAATATAAAATAGTTCAGCATCGGTTTATGATTGATGACTTAACTGGATTGCTTATTGATACCGGGCTTGTAGAAACTATTGAATCAGTTGGCACCTATGACAATGGTGGTGTCGGTTATGTATCTCTAAAGTTTAAAGATGAGATAAACATTCCGGGCTGGTCCAAGGTTGAGTCGATATTCAACATCGGCAATGGGCATGATAAGAAAGTTCCATTGATCGCTACTCAATCAGCTACTGCAACTGTGTGTGCCAACACATTTAAGTGGAATATCTTAGATAAGGAAGCTGTCTTCAGATTCAAGAAGATGGGTGATCCACAGGGCATGATGCAAGAAGCTGTTGAACAGTTGTGTGCAGGCTATGAACGTCATACAAAGTACGCTGCACAGATTGAGCGAATGGCTAACCAAGAGTTTGTTGATGTCGAATGGGAAGAGTTAGTTATGCAACTCATTGGCGAAGTACCTGTGATGACTAACTCATCGACTATGCAGGGATACAACAACACCTTGACTCGTTGGCTTAATACTAAATCAGATATGAACAGGAGATTCCATATTGATTCAGATATAGATGGTGTTCGTAACACTAGATGGGGTGCGCTCATGGCTGTTCAAGCATGGGAGCAGAAAGATAAATCCCTTAAAGGAATCAACAACAGTCGTGACCGAACACGCAGGCATCAAGCCAATGTGATGTTTGGGAAACTACCCATGACTGAGAAAGCTGCCAAGATTCTGGTAGCTAGCTAGTTTGAGGGAGGATGTGCTCGTACGGGTAACCAGAGCAGGCCTTCTGTGTTTCTGCCTCATAGCATCCTCCCTCTTTAGTTCTTTGATAAAGGAGAAAAGATATGTCGGTGAGTGACGGCAAAAAGCAACGTGATATTGGGATGGCACGAGCAGAATTAGGTGCACCTCTATCTCAAAAGTTTGCTGCAAAAATGGCGATCAAAAAATGTGTCGTCAAGAATGGACCGTGGAAAGTGTGGACTACTGATGAAGTTCATGTTGAATTAGAAAAGATGGGGGTCAAGTTAGATAATGCTCGGCTCTTGGGTCCATTGATGAAGCGAGCACAACGAGGCGGGATGATTGAAGCTGTTGTGTGTGAATCATGCAACAGACAAGAGACTCGATTGTCAAGGAGAAAGGAACGTCATGCTGGTCCGCAATATATATGGCGTTCGACTACTGATTATTACCACCAATATTGGGAGCATGAATAATGTATCTTAGCGATGATCCACCCGACGATCCGTATGCAGATTTGAGTGAAGATGAGTACGAAGAAATGCTCGAAGCTAGAGAGGCTGCTGAGTCGGCTTATTGGGATAGCCGCATTGATGAGGCCCGAGGCAACTGATAAACTGAGCCCTGAAAGGGAGAACAATGCAGTACGAAATAGGCGGAGGGCCTGCGGAGCAGACTCTTCGTGAATATATACGTCACCCTGATAACAAACCAACGGCAGACGGATCGTTCCTAAGGGTATCTAACATCACGACGTGTGATCGTAAACAGATATTCGATGCGATGGGTCTGCCTCGGATTGAAGCTGGTGAGAATGCAGTTAATGGGTTCGTTGCTAGAGAACTTGGCAACACTATGCACGACCACATACAGCAAGCGTTCAAAGACAAGGTGTCTAACTTTGAATGTGAAGTACCTGTAAGTATCTCTGACTGTATGACTTCAGGTCATGCTGATGGTATTTATCATGCATCTCATAACAACCCGAGTCGTCGTGAAGGAACTGTCTTAGAAATTAAGACCATGCGTAACTATGGGTTCCGTAAAGCAAGACAAGAAGGCCCAAAGGAAGAGCACCTATTCCAAGCGTGTGCATATGCGCTAGGGCTAGGAGTCACAAAGATACACCTCGTGTATGTGTGTACTGATGCGACGCCTTCTCGTTGGAAAGACAGTGCTCGTGCAGGTGACATGGTTGAGTGGTTGTATGACATCCACGATCCGATTGATGAAAGCGGAACCTCGATTATTGTAGCTACTACATATTTCTTGGAACAGCACGCTCAAATGGCTAAGAACTATCTAGCTACAGGTGTTATACCTGAAGGGTTGAAGGCATGGTGGGAGACAGAAGTCCCTTGGGAATGTAATTACTGTTCTCACTATGACATCTGCGAACAACATGGTGACGTAGATATTTTAGACATTATCGATTTAGTAATAAAGGAGACTGATGAGTCAGTTAAGTAAGTTAGCAACGCCATTCTCGGAGAGGTTTATTGAAACTAAACCGGGCAAATTTGCGGCAGCGTACGTGCCACACGGGATAGTCACACAATTTCTATTAGGAATACTGGGGCCATATGATTTTCATATTGATGATGTCGTTAGGGATGCTGATGGTACTCTCACTGGTTGCCTCTGCACTCTTACTGTTGAGATTGATGGACGAGTTACCTCGATACAAGAGGTTGGTGAGTGCGAAAATCCGAACAACTGGAAGACAGATGGAGCACGGTTAAAGGCTTGTGCTTCAGACGGTATTAAAAGATGTGCAATGAGATTGGGCTTAGGTCTGCATCTCTGGCATAAACATGATGGGAACTATGTTCTCGCAGACATTCTCGGAAAGAGAGAGGAAGAAGAATAATGGAAATATCTATTGCTGGAAACATCGGACAAGATCCAGTGTTGCGATTCGGTCAGAGTGGGAAAGCATTTTGTACTCTGTCTGTAGCTGTGACAACAGGACGTGACGATACAAAAGAAACACATTGGTTTGACGTTAAATGTTTTGAAGATTTAGCAGAACAAATGGCAGAGCTTCCCAAAGGACAACGAGTTCTTGTTAAGGGACGCATGAAACAAGACAAATGGCAAGACAAAGAATCAGGACAGAACCGCAGCAAGATGTGTATATATGCAGACGAAGGTGGTCCTTCATTACGCTGGAAAGCACGAGAAACAGGTGGACCAAGGAGTGATACAGTTGCAGTGGAAACAGTACAAAGGGGCTTTGAAGACGACACAAGGCCTTTCTAATGAGCGAAGAAGATTTTCCAGAATCAGTAGTAGTCCCAATTCTCAATGAAGAATTAGGGATCTTGACGGTGGTAGCACCGAAAGACTGGATAAATAAAATGGAATTACATGCTCTAAAAATCATTGATGCTTTCGATCAGCACCCGGCTGGGGCGATGATGGATAAGAACAATCAGATGATGCAGGCCATGTCATTTCTAATCCAGAATGCTGGTAACGAATACTTATATCACAATGAAGATGTGATCCCCCCAGATATTGCATGAGTAAATCAAAGCAGAAGGGGACGGCATGGGAAACCGAGTGTGTCAGGTATCTCACGTCGTACATCAAAAAGAAATTTAATAGGTTGCCGTTAGTGGGAACCAAAGATGTTGGAGATATAAGAAGTGAAGCCTTTCCTGAATTTGTTTTTGAATGCAAAAATAGGAAGGATGCATTGTCATCGTTGTCTCAAATCATGCGTGAAACGGAGCAAGAAAGAGTTAATGCTGATGCCAAGTTTGGTGTGGCCTTAGTTAAACGTAGAAATTTTGGGACAGGCGGTGCGTATGCGGTTATGGAATTACACACATTTGCTCAACTTATAAAAGAAAGGTTATGTGATGAGCGAGATAATACGGATGGAGGAACGGTTACCTTCTTCTAACTGGAGTGACATGAGAACCATGTTGAATGATTGGTGGGTGGTCACTGACCCGAAGCCAATGACACCTCCAAGAGAGATCAAGAAGGTAGTTCAACGAGCCATCGATGCAGGATGGGGGTTAGATGATTGCTACAAGGCGTTGGGTATTACGTGGGCGTTTACTGATCGAGCTTTTGAAACAGCTTTACGTCGTGCTAAGGATGAAACTTCAACCCATCTTGGAAGAACCGGAGAAAGAATACTCCAATTACGAAAGGAAAGAAATGAGTCCCAACGTGTTAATTAACACACCACAAAAAGATTTAGTTCATATAGTTATTGAACATCCAAGTGGTCAACCAAGTTCAGAATGCTGGATAACAGATGACGGGCAAGCTCATTATGATTTCGAAGAAGCTTACGCAAGAATGCTGAACATCAGAAAACATAATGATAATGTGATACGGATCGACTCCTACATTCAGAAACGTGAAGATGACTGAAGACGATGCCGATGAGCTTCTATTGTTAATGTCACAATTATGGTGGACAGGTAGCTTGATACCAGACGGTACGTTAAAGATATGGCACGCATCACTAATGCATTTAGAGAGAGATGCAGCGATTGAATGTGTGCATGAACTGGCTACAGAAAAACCATTTTGGCCTGCGATATCTGACTTTCGTTCACACTACACAGCTAGAGTGCGAAGGAAGCAGTCGGAAGTTAAGCCGATAGAGAGAGAGTATCTTCCACGGGAAGAGAATGTGAAAAGATTACGGGAATTGCGTCAGTCTTTAAGGGCAAGCCGGTAAGTTAACAACCGGTTGTGATGCTGGGGGGTGTTTTCTCCTTTCTACCTCCAGCATCACGCCCTAATCCTCACTAAGCGTGGTAAAATAAATACGGCATCGTGATTGGAGATAACGATGGATGTTACAGTCAAAAAAATACCAGCCAGAATAGTCGGGGGACCAAGTGTGGAAGGTTACGCAGTGATATGCGATAGCCAGATACGAGACTGGTTCCGTACTGAAGGTGAAGCACGACGTATCGCAAGCATATTTAAGGACGATGCTTCCAACCCAGAAGATTACTAGTGTGGGTAGATGACCTTGGCCACATCCGATGGGGCAAAGGTGACTTCAAAAAGCATGGGACAATAGCTAAGTATTTAATTGGAGAATGTCGTTGCGCTAAATGTAAGAAGCGTATACTGCAACCAGATTTTTATTAGACAACTTCTGGACGCATCGATGTATCAGTCAGTCTCTCCCTGCAATAAGAGCGACAACGTTGGCACTGGTAACTCTGGTAAGTCATTGTCCGAGTACGCCTCTTACCGCGCTTTTGCAGCTTATTGTTGCCGCAGGTCGGACATGCATGTGAAGTTGCGTCGATCACGTTTCTATTGGGATGATTTGTAGCCCAAGGACGTAGCCGTTCATAGACA
>MDTC01221212.1_pt1 | contig 10233 bp, 12 predicted proteins | sample 811181 | NCBI WGS metagenome assembly MDTC01 (sample SAMN05326644, study PRJNA326480) | marine metagenome | isolation source: seawater | place: Pacific Ocean: North | collected 2011
TCATCAAATAACCAGACATTATAAATATCATCAATTATTATTCTTTCATCCATAAATATAATTTCATATTGATTAAATTTAAAAGCAAAAAAGATATAAAAAAATAGAATTAAAAAGGGTAAAGTTTTGATTATTTTATTGTTATTATCTAAGAAATGATTACTAAATTTCGTCATACTTCATACAATGATACCAATAATTCATAGAGTAAATAGCATTGAAAAGCTAAACAACTTACCTGAAGATGTTGGTGTTGAAATAGATATTAGGCAAAGCGGTAAAAAACTAGTTCTTTCTCATGATATTCAGGAAAAAGAAGAAAATTTTGAAGAATATTTAGATAATTATAATAAAAAATTCATCGTAGCAAATATTAAAGAGTCTGGAGTCGAATATAAAGTAGAAAAAATTTTATCTAAAAGAAAAATTGATAAATTTTTTCTTTTAGATGTTGAGTTTCCATTTATATTACAAAATTATAAAAGACTAGGGGATAATTTAAGTGTTAGGTATTCAAAGTATGAGAGCATAGAGTCTGTATCTTATTTTGTTAATAAGGTTAAATGGTTATGGATAGACACCTATGAAGATTTTGAAATCAATGAAGAGATAGCAGAAATAATTAGTAGCTTTAAAATTTTTCTAGTATCACCTAGTAGATGGGGAATGCCTGAAAAACTTTCATACTACATTTCACTTTTCAAAGATTACAAGATTGAATTAGATGGAATAATGGTTGAGGACGGGGAAGCGATTCTTTAGTTATGATTAGTCTTGTTACTTTTTCCATTAATTTATATATAAAATACATTCTTATATTTTTATTTTTTTTATTCCTAGGTAGATCTTGTGTAATTCTAATCAATAAGTTGATAATAAAAGAAAATATTATTACTCAATCAATACTTGAAACTAAAAGTATTATTTTATATCCAATAATAGGCTGTGTAATCCTTGGAAATGTATTAATAGTTTTAAATTATTTTGTTGGCCTTAAACATGGATTAGTCTACTTAATCTTCGTAATACTTCTAATTCCAAATTTATTTGAAATTAATAAAGTTCAACTTTGGCCTAAAGAAATTATTAAATTAGAAAATGTATTTTATTATTTTATTATTCCAGGCATTTTATTAATTAGTTCATCAGATATCAATTTTCATTATGATGCTGCTTATTACCACTTAAATCACCAAAACTGGTTACGTGAATCAAATTTAATTATTGGAATGGTAAATATATTTTGGCCATTTGGAATGTCTTCAATTTATGAATATATTTCATCAGTTTTTTGGTTTGAAGATTCTTTAATTTATTTACACTTAGTTTCTTTAATTTTCATACATTTCTTTTTTTCTTTCCTTTATTTTCAATTATTTTGTTCTAGAAACAAACAATTAAAGTTTGCTTCTTTGTTTATAGTTGTTTTTTCTTTTTTAGACAATTTTGGATTTAGTGGAGGACGAAATGGTTTTATATACATTCAAGAAATAGGCAAACAAGACATTGCTGTCGCAATACTTTTTTGCTTCACAAGTTTGGTAATCATTAACAGTATTTTGAAACAAGATATAAATAAGTTAGATTTTACTATTTTATCTTTAATCTGTTTTTTTATATTTCAATTAAAAGTAAGTGGTGTGTTTATATTTTTTCCTTATTTTGTACTAATTTATTTCCTTATAAATAAAAAGAGATATAGTCTTAAAAACATAATTTACTTTCAATTGCCCACAGTATTTTTTGGAATTATATGGTCATTGAAGAGTTTTCTAACAACAGGATGCTTAATTTTTCCACTTTCTTCAACCTGTATAAAAAGTTTAAGTTGGTATGAAATGGGCTCAACAAAAAGAGTTGAAGAATACACAACTAGTACAAGTTTTGCTTATATGGAGTATTTCAAAGACCCAACACGCTCATTTGCTGACTGGTTCAGTGATTTTTTTAATTCAAACAACTATGCGGTTTTTTCAAATTATTATAGGTCAGTTTATCTAAACTTTTTTGTTTCATTTATAGTCATATATATAATAAAAAAATTATTTTTTTCTAATAAAAGCTATGAAATGAAATTTAATTTATTGATAGCAGCATATATTTTTTCAAGTTTATCTTATTTAGTTTTTTATGGTCCTATACCAAGATATTCAATAGGTATTCTCTGTACAATTATTGGGGTTCTAGGATTTTTTGTAGATACTTATAAAGCTAGAGTTCCTAGGTTTTTGTTGTTGGGGCTATTTATGTTCTCTTTAGCTTTAGTTCCTAGAGTAAATTCATATCTCAATATGTTTAATAACAAGTCGTACACATTATTTGATCCAAGGATAGAAGCACAATATACAGAAATAAAAAGTAATCCAAATTGGATTCAACCTGATAATGGAGATAGGTGCTGGATAAATCTTAAATGCACGATGGAAGAAAAGAACATTGTAATAAATGAAGAAAACTATTTTAAAATAGCATACAAGCAAGGAAATTAAATATGACCAAGAATAAAAACCTTAAAGAAATTAGAAAATTTAAGTTTTTTGTTATCCATAATAAAGACCCCGAAAGAAAAAAAGTAATAACGGAAGAACTTCTTGGTAATGGTGTTTTTGATAAAGATATAGAGTTAATTGATTACCCCAATAAAGAAGATCTTACATATAATTTAAAGAAAAAAATTGTTCAGAAAAAGAGAGAAAGGCATAATTTTGGATTTCCGAACCAGAAAGGTTCTTTAAAAGATGGTTGGATATGCGTGTCTTATAAGCATTACTTAGCTATTGAAAAAATGGTAAAAAATAAATATCCATTAGGAATAATTATTGAAGATAATGTAGGAACTATCAATGAGAACATAATTGAAACCTTAAATAAGTGTTTGGATGAGCTACCTAGTGATTGGGATGTTTTATTTGACTCAACTCGTGCTCATTCTTTTGATATGATGAAAGAGGGTCAAGTAAATAACAAAAATATAGTTTATAAAAAAAATTTAGGCTACTCATTTAATATAAGTGGAAATATTATTGCTGGAGGTGGTACGAAATCTGCCCAATTTTATATGTTAAATTTTAACTCCGCAAAAAAACTTTATGACCATTACTTACCCTTTAATCACGCTCCTGATGTATGGATGAATGAGTTATTTCGACACTTAGATTTTAATTGTTATTGGATAGAGCCTTCAATTACAGAAAATAGAAAAAACCATACATCAAGTACTAATTTTGAAAAAAAATTATCTTATAACCAGATAAAATCAAAAATTCATAATTTAATCCTAGGAATCTAATTGAAGATATTATTTATTTCTACTAAAAATAAGAAGTATCAAGGTGATTTTTTAGAATTAACAATTCTTCATGGTTTAAAGAAAATTTTAGGAGATGATTGTTTTGATCTACCAAGAAAAAAAGTACTTTACCATGATTTCTCTGAAGTAAAGAAAGACGATCTTCATGGAAGGGGTTTCACACTTCTTCATGAAGCAGTACCAGATATTAAAAATAGAAATATCGAGTTAAAAGATAAAGAATTTGACTTTGTTCTTTATGGTTGTGGTCATGCATATGGAGAGGAGGTATTTTTAGAGAAATATGATTCTTTGTCTAAATTCGGATCCTGGGTTCTGGATGGTCATGATTTATATGGTTCAGCAAGTATAAAAAAAATATATAAAGGTGAAGAAATAATAGCTAACCAATTTGAAAAGTCATTTAAACGAGAACTAATTTTTAGGCAAAAGAACGTTTACCCAACTGGGTTTGGAGTTCCTGAGAAAGTTATTAAACCATTAGATTTTACAAAGAAAACTAAATTATTTCAGGACACTTATCCAAAAGATGCTTTTTTCGAGAAACCTACCGATTTAGGTGGGAGTAAGTCTCACCATTTGTTTAAAACTGAAGAAGAATATTATAAAGACCTTTCAGAATCATGGTTTGGATTAAGCTGCAAGAAAGGTGGATGGGATGGGTTAAGACATTATGAGATAATATCAGCAGGTACATTGTTACTTTTTAAAGATTATAAAAATAAGCCTAACCATTGTTCCCCAGGTGATTTACCGGCTATAAGTTATTCGTCTAAAAAAGAATTAATAGAAATAATGAATAAACTTGTTGTCAACAATAAGCCAACAGAGGAGTATATGAAACTCTTAAGAGCACAACGAGAGTGGCTTTATAGGTTTGGAACAACAACATCCCGTGCTGCATCAATACTAAGGGTTCTTTCAAGTAATATGCCTACATCTATAAAATGAAAATATAAACTCAAAAAAAATTAAGTACTAAATTAAACATCTGATGTATATAATTATTTTATGTCTGATATTAAAAATTTAATTTTTTCACCTCACGTTGATGATGAGCTTTTGGGGTGTTTTAGTTTTTTAAATAAAAGTACCCATGTTATTGAAACTGGTGTTGATGAATTTCATGTTGTTAATCGTGAAGAACGTTTAATTGAGTTAGATAAATTAGCAAGTCATTGTGGATTTACATACAGTGTTCTAGATAACGACGTTAATAGATATGATTTAAAAGATTTAATCGATCAATATGAAGAGGCAGTTAACAAGTATAAGCCCGAATTAGCTTTGCTTCCTTATCCATCATATAACCAGGACCATAGAGCAGTTTATGATGCTGGGTTAGTTGCTTTAAGACATCATGATACAAATTTCTTCGTAAATAAAGTATTGGTTTTTGAACAACCTCATAGTTATATTTGGGATTATAACCATGATATATCGGGCGCCTTTAAACCCAATTACTATAATCCTTTAGATATTGAAGATAAGTTATTTTCTTATAATTTGCTACAATCCCAAGTTCGAGGACACAGAAGTCCAGAGATATTAAAGTCACTTTCTAAAATGAGGGGTTATCAATCTCAAATGGACTACGCAGAAGCATTTCAGATTATTCGTTGGATTGACTAATAATTAATGATAAATCTTTCAATCTGTTCTCATAGGGAATGGTCTAATAGTATTTGTGATGAATTATCTAAAACTTATAAAGATAAAAATATAAAAATTGAAAAGTTTGAAAACAATGATGAACTATTAAAAAGTTTAGATTCTAATAAAAATTTTGATGCAATACTCTTCATTGGTTGGAATGATATTTTACCGAAAGAAATAGTAGACAATAATCTTTGTATTTGTTTACACCCATCCTTATTGCCAAAATACAGAGGGGGAAGCCCCATTCAGCATCAGATGATAAATGGAGAAAAATACAGTGGAGTTACAATTTTTAAAATGGATGAAGGAATAGATACCGGACCAGTCTTTTTTCAAGAGAAGTTTTTAATAGAAGACCTTGAATTAAATGATGTATTTATAGAAATAATAAATATAGGAATAAAGGGATTTAGCAAACTAATTAATGTTTTAATCGATGGTGAAGAAATCTTATTTGAAGGCCAGAACCATAATGAAGCAAGTACTTACAAGAGACGCAAACCAGAAGAAAGCGAAATAGACATTGAAGATTTTGATAATTTTACTTCTAAGCAGTTGTCAAATAAAATTAACTCATTACAAGACCCATATCCCAATGCTTATATAAAGTGTAAAGATGGGACAAGGCTTTATATAAAATCTTCTTGGTATGAAGAATAATAAATAATAATGAATTATATTTTAATTCTTATTGACTACAGTCCGGATTATATAAGATACACAATTAACACTATTCTATCTATTGATAAAGATGCGCAAATTTATATTTTATCAAATAAAAAATTAGATTATAAAAATACTAAATATATAAATCTTAATGATATTAAATCTGATAAAATTTCAGAGTTTTTATCTCTAGACATTTACGAAAATTCGATTTTTCAAGATAATCCTTTATGGAAAACTTCTGCTTTGAGAGTTTTATATTTAGCTGAAATAAAGAAATTATTAAATATAAATTCTTATGTTCATTTTGATAACGATGTCTTAATCTATAAACCTTACAATGAAATAAAACAGATTTTTCAAAAAGATAAATTAAACATAACGAGAGCAAGTTTCAAAAATATAATATTTGGATATTCATTTATTGGTGAAGGAGAATATTTGTCGAAGCTTTCTGATCTATTTTTAGATGAAATTAAATATGGTATAAATCACAATTGGGCATTTAATAATGGAAAACCATCAAATGAAATGCAAATGTTAGGGTCTATAAATAAAAAAAATAAAAATATTTTTAACCTATTACCAATTCTTCCCTATGAAGGCGATATAGTTTTTGACCCATCAAGTTATGGTCAATATATTGACGGAACGCATGCCAAACCAAAAAAGTTGTTCCAAAAAGGACATGTAGGTCTAGATACATTTATAGGTGTTGAAATAGTTGCTAAAAGGATAAAAGTTAAATTTAAAAAAGGTTTACCAACATTATTTTGGGACGGAAACGAATATGATATAGCAAATTTACACATCCACTCAAAAAGATTAGATAAATTTGTTCCTAATAACTACAAAAACTATATCTAAATTTTTTTAGAGTTTATTAAATCTTTCCAATAATTAAACATTGAAAATATTTTGTACTCTTTGTTAAAATTTTCCTTATTTAAATCATCGAGATCTTCAATTGATAAATTTCTTAATTCTTCCCAACTATCAATGATTAATAAAGGCACACCTAGTTTATGAAAGTTATTGTTTACGTGGTTTTTTAAAACAATTGGTGTAACCCCAAAAATTAAAGATTCCCAGATTCTGTGTGACTCAAAATTATTGCCCTCTGGGCATAAATTATATTTATAACTTGAAAGTTCATTTAAGTAATCAGTATTTTTTGTAAATTTTTTAATATCAACCTTGGGGTCATTTAGGACTAATTTATTAAGATTGTTTCTTACTTGAAAATTTGTATGTATATTAAATGAAGAAAGAACTTTTTCTTTTTTGTCCTTTATTGGATTTTTTAGTACTTCTTCAAAATTTTTAATATTTCCATTTGCCCTTAAGTATTTATTTTCTAAACCTGAAGGAACGGGTGAGATTTTATCATTAGACTCAATATTTAATTTCATTCCAAACCAATGAATAATTTTTGAATCTAAATAGTATAAATCACTCTCTTCAAGGCAAACATCTGAATTATGGGTAATAAGAATATATTCTGATTTAATATTTTTGTGATAGTTTTTAAAATAAATTTCTTTTAAGTCTGTTTTTAAAAAAACTATATCATTTTTTTTAATATTTTCAGGAATGACACTTCTTGTTTCGTCAAATACATGATCTGAAAATTTTCTAAGTGTATCTCCAGATATGTAAGGCCTACTGTCTGGTCTGTATATTGAAGGATATTTTTCACGCAGAATGTATTTGAATCTTTTTTTTATATAATTTTTAATCTTCATTTATATAATTTTTTTAATTTATCAATAAAGTAATTCTTATCAGATAACATAAAAATAATTGATGTTGTAAGAAGGTATAAAAATAAATATAGGCGAGAGTACCCATAAATCCTATAGGTAATAAATATTGTTGAAATTGATAGTAAATTTATTAAAAAATAAAAACTATATTTTAAATAATGAAGAAGATAAACCTCAATAAATGGTTTAAAAAAAGAAATAAGAAACAAAGTCAAGATTGAAACTGAAAAACCTATGAATAAATTTACATTACCCCTATTTATATATTGAAGAAGGTTTATTGCTTCAATATCAAAAAATAATTGATCAACGTCTATTGATCTACTTCTCTCTAAAAGAAAAAGATTTAAAATGGTTAGTAAAACGATATTAATAAAATTTTTAAACATAACTTAGATTAAGTTTATTAATCTTATATTTATTAGGGATTGTTTTTTTAATTAAAGATATATATGTGTTTATAAATTCTAATTTAAATAAAATAAAATAAGACACAAATGAATGATATAAAATTCTATAAAAAATTAGATGAAATAGATAATAATAATATTGGCCTTTTACTACATTTCGGTTTAGGCGATCACATAATTTTAAATGGTTTAATTAACTTTTTGTCCAGTAGGTTTAATGAAATTCATCTTGTAATTGAAAAGAAGTTGCTTTCAAATTTAACTTATTTGTATGAAAAAAATAAAAAAATTATTTTTCATATTATTGATAACCCAATGGAAGTTGATAGATCAATAAAATTTCAACATCTTAATTCTGAGTGTGAGAAAATTGGTCAAGAAAATGGAATAAACTTTTTAAGAATTGGATTTGAAAATGTTCAAAGCACACCTTTTAATCTAGCATTCTATGATCAAGTATCTTTACCTTACTCATACTCATTTAAATATTTTTCAAGTATTAACAATAAAGAAAAGGAAGAATCATTACTTTTACATTTAAAAGATTTTTATAATATCGATAAAGATTTCATATTAATTCATAACGAATCTTCGATGGGTCCATTCAACTTAAATAATATAGATAAAGATAATGCAATATACGTGACAAAAGATTCTGACATATATAATAATTTGTTTTACTACAAGAAAGCTATCCAAGAAGCTAAAGAGATACACTGTTTAGATAGTAGTTTTTTACATCTTGTTGAAAGAACCGATACAGATGCAACTTTATTTTTTCATGATTTATTTATTGCTAGTGTAAAGTTAACAAAAAATTGGAACTATATTTATTATTATGATAAAAATTGATGTTTCCGCAGGAGAACTTTTAGATAAGATTTCAATATTACAGATAAAGAAAGTAAAAATAAAAGATCCCGAAAAATTATCGAACGTGTCTAAAGAGTTAGATCTTTTATCTAAAACAGCTGAAAAATATAGATCAATTGATTCAAATAAATATGATAATTTTATGAACGCACTTCTAGAGACCAATAAAAAATTATGGGAGATAGAGGATCAAATAAGGATTCACGAAAAGGATAAACAATTCAATGATGATTTTATTGATTTAGCTAGAAAGGTTTATATAAATAATGATGAAAGATTTGAAATCAAGTCTTCAATTAATAAATTCTATGATTCAGGGATAAAAGAAGAAAAAGAGTATGTTGAATATTAGAAAATTCTTTAATTAAGGTTCTATTTTGCAGTTAATTAGTAAACTATTAAATCTTCTTGGTTTGAAAATATTAAAAAGAAGTACTTATGAGAGCTTAGAGTTATCAAAAGATACCATATCAACACTTCTTTTAATAAATTCAAAATTATCTGATAGGATTAGGGAACTAGATGGGTTCAGTAAAAAGAATAATATTTATAAGAATATTGATCTTATTATGCTATCCCTTTCAAATTTTTCAGAAATAGATCTCTATGTATTTGATTCTCAGAAAAAAGTAAATTTTGATACTGAGTATTTAGTTAATAAATATGGAGCGAATATTATTAATTTCGACTCACTAGATGAAGTTTTAAAATATGGAGCCAATTCTGAAAATAAGAGATGCTTAGTTGCCACCTATATTGATTCTTCATTAAAGGAACTGTCCAAAAAAGAATTTGATTTTATATATATAGATGAAATTTCTAATAAATCGCTCTCTTATATAAGAAAAGAACTTGGTGTTTATACATTAATTAACGATTATGATATTGGTTTTGGTAAGCTTTTTCAAAAAAAACTTACTAATTAATTTTTCTTATAAAGTCCCTAGAGAGCCCATAAAATAAAAGTAATAAAATTAAAAGATACATTAATGAAATCTCATCTGAATTTTCAATCAATCTTAAAATGTCTTCATTAGGTTCTCTAAATCTGGTAATAAACTCAACCGGTGAAGTAAATAGACCAAGGATTTTTAATATTAAAATTCCAACAAAAGAAGTAAAAACTACATTTAAATAAGAGTCAATTAATAGAAAGCTCTTAAGTAGACCAGCTAAATAATCTGGGTTAACAAACTTTGTTTCTTGACCAAAAGAATTAATAACATACTCACTATATAGGATGCTATTTGGTGATGCTTCAAAAAACAGTTGAGATATGATTGAAAAAATAGAAACAAAAAATAAATAATTATAAATAATTTTGGTGCCATAGAAAAATTTTGAATAAAAAATTATATATATTGGAGCCAAAGAAAACAAATATCTAAAGCCATATGAGTAACCAGTATTTTGTAATACAATAACTCCCATAAATGGTATAAAACTTATTAAAAAGACGATAAGACAATTACCAAACTTTTTCTGATATAAAAAAATTAGACTCATTACAAAACCTATGAAAATTATTGGTGAGAAATAAAGAAGACCA
>MDTC01046934.1_pt1 | contig 10232 bp, 13 predicted proteins | sample 811181 | NCBI WGS metagenome assembly MDTC01 (sample SAMN05326644, study PRJNA326480) | marine metagenome | isolation source: seawater | place: Pacific Ocean: North | collected 2011
GCACGTAAAAGTAGATTTAAAAATGCTATTAAAAAAATGAATTTGTTAATAGCGTCTAAAAAAAAAGCTGAAGCTGCAAAATTCTTACCTAAGTTGAATTCTGAGCTAATGAAGATTGCTAAAACTGGTATTGTTAAAAAACAAAACGCAGCAAGAAATGTGTCGCGTTTAACAAAAAAAATTGCATCTTTATAAAGACTTATACTTATAGTTGATTCAACTCAAAGCATACGCATCATGTATGTTTAGCTTTTAAATTTTTACAATATTTAGATTTAGTAAACTTATACAACAATTAAATTCAATTATAAATTTTATTAGTTCCAATACACAAAAAAAATTAATGTCAAAGTTTTATTTTTAATAATTTTATTTTACTCAATCATAGATTTTATTTTTTTTTTGATTTTCTAAATTATTTGTTGCAATAATTCTATTATGGTTCTAACTGAACTTTCCCCAAAAAAATGAATAATAATTTTACAAATAAAAATTTAACAAATTTAAAATCTGATAAATTAGATTGGAATTTAATTCAATCAGAAATGAAAAATAAATTGGGTATAGAGATTTATGAAAGTTGGTTAAAAAAAATTAATTTTGTAGAAGAATTTAATAATTATATTTTATTATCTACTCCGACAAGATTTATTCGAGATTGGATAACATCAAGATATTTAGATCAAATTTTACAGACTGTTAAAAATTATAAAAAAGAAATAATTAGAATTGAATTTAAAATAGTTGAACAAAGCATCAGAAATGAAGAAAATCAGGGTAACTTAAAACTAATCCAAAATGATAAAGAAAATATATCATTTTTAAAAGACTCTTATCTTCAGTATAACCGTATTGATCCAAATAAACGGTTTGATAATTTTATTACCGGAACAAGTAACAAACTTGCTTATGAAGCCTCATTGAAGGTTTCTGAAAATCAGTCAAATTATAATCCACTTTATATTTATGGTGGGGTCGGAATGGGTAAAACACATCTTTTAAATTCCATAGGATTCGAGTTAAAAAAAATCAATAAAGTAATGTTTATATCAGCTGAAAGATTTATGTACCAATTTGTTAAATCAATTAAAGCAAATGATATGGTCAAATTTAAAGAGTATTTTAGAAATACAGATGTATTGTTAATAGATGATATTCAATTTATGAATGGCAAAGAGGCTATGCAAGAAGAATTTTTTCATACTTTTAATGCCTTACTAGAAAAAGGATCAAAAATAATTGTTTCCGCTGATAGAGCTCCAAATAAGTTATCGAGAATACAGGAGAGAATAAAATCAAGATTTTCAGGTGGTTTAGTTGTTGATATTCAAAAACCAGATTATGAGTTAAGAAAAAAAATTATCGAAAAAAAAATAACAGAATTAAATAATCTTTACCCTAATGAAATAACAATTTCAAAAGAGATACAGGATTTTATAAGCAATGAAATAACCGCAAGTATAAGAGAAATTGTGGGAGCAATTAACAGAGTGATATCTTTTTCGCGAATTTATAACAAGATGCCAAATTTATCTGAAACTAAGGTTGTTTTAAAAGATCTATTAAACATAGCAGAAAACAAAGTCACAATAGACTTAATTCAAACTATAGTTTGTAAATATTTTAAAATAAGCAAAAATGAAATGCTTTCTTCTAGAAGATCTAGATATTTAGTTAGACCAAGACAAACAGCAATTTATTTGACTAAAATTTTAACATCGAAATCATTACCTGAAATAGGAAGGGAATTTTCAAATAGAGATCACACTACTATAATTCATTCAGTTAAAACTATTGAAAAAATAAAAGATAAGGATCCTGAAATGGTCGACAATATTAATAAATTAAAAAATCAAATTTTATACAATAGTAAAGAAAATGAAATTTAATGTAAATCAACAAGACCTCCAGCAAGCATTAAATTATTGTCAGGGTGTTATAGAAAAAAGAAGTACACTACCAATTCTCTCTAACATTTTATTAGATGCACGAAATTCTAAATTAACAATCACTGCAACAGATTTAGATCTAATATTTATCCATGAGCTTAAGAATATAGAAATTTTAGAGGAAGGTAAAATCACAACAACATCCTCTATCATGTATGATATAATAAGAAAGTTTGCATCAGGAAAAAAAATTAATCTAACTCTAAATGAATCAACAAAATTACATGTTGAGTCTGAAAAATCTGTTTTTAATTTAAATTGCATAAGTGCTTCAGAATTTCCACTTACTGAGGAAAACTTTAATCAAAATGAATTTTCAATTAAATCTAAACAACTCTTGAAGCTTTTAAATAAATGTAAATTTTCGGTTTCAAATGATGAAACAAGGCATTATTTGAGTGGAATTTATATACATCAAACAGAGGTGGATGATAAAAATTATTTAACAGCAGCAGCAACTGACAGTCATAGAATGTCAATATCAAAAATTAGATTAGAAAAAAAAATAGAGTTTGATCCAATAATTTTACCAAAAAAGACTATCTTCCAACTCTGTTCGCTACTCGATAATTATGATGGGGATGTTAAAATTTCAAATATAAAATCGAAAATAAAATTTGAATTAAATGATAGTATTTTAATTTCTAAATTAATTGATGGTAAATTTCCAAATTATATTCAAGTGATTCCAAAAAATAACCAAAAAAAATTAGAGATTGATTTAAAACTTTTTTTAAACTCTGTAGATAGAGTTGCGTCAGTATCACTTGATAAAAAGGATGGTGTAAAATTTAACCTTTCAAAAGATACACTAAATCTATCAGTTAATAATACAAATAGTGGAGATGGTAAAGAAACTTTGGTAGTCAAATTTGATCATGATTTAGAAATTAGTTTTAACTCAAGATATTTAATTGATGTCGCATCACAAATTGATGGAGAAAAAATTGAAATTTTTTTTAATGACACAGGTTCTCCTGCTTTAATTAAAGATCCAGGTGATTTTGACAGTATCTTTGTTGTGATGCCAATGAAAGGTTAGTTTAATAAATCAAGTTCTGAGTAGATTTTATTTTCCAAGTTTTGAATAAATTCGTTTTTAGATAGTCCAGGTTCTATTGGTTTTAAAATTGAAATTGTGATAGTTCGATTACTATTTTTCTCTCTTTTTTTAGGCCATACATAGCCAGAGTTTATCGCTAAAGGTTGGCATTTAATTTTTAATTCCTCGTAAATTCTTGAGGCTCCCTTTTTAAAAGGTGGTCTTTCATTTGGAAGGACTCTTGTTCCCTGTGGAAAAATTATTAGTGGTCGATTTGATTTTAATATTATCTTTATAATATCATCATAGAAACTTAAGTTGTCTTTTGAAACTTTATTCCTTTTAATTGAAATAGATCCAATTTTTCTTAAGTACCAACCAAATATAGGAATTGAAAGTAATTCTTTTTTTAGTATGAAAACCGGGGAATTAAAAATTGTTTGAAGATAAAATGTCTCAAACATCGATTGATGAGACGCTGCTATAAAGAATTTTTCATTTTCTATGATGTTTTCCTTTCCTTTAATTTCTATTTTTGTAGATAAAAAAAATTTAAGACAAAATCCTGCCCAATAACCCATCATTTTTCCACCAAATAAAATAATTTTTTGAGGTAAAAAAAAAGCAGGTAAAAAAATTAATGAAATAATAATTATCCCAATAAAAAAGAAAATTGAAAATATTAAATTTCTAATCATTTTTATTTAGAACTAGATTAAATCTCTGTAGCTTTGTCTTTTTTTTATAACTTTAATCTTTGATTTCTTAATTAATAATTCTATTGGTTTTGTTCTTAAATTATAATTTGAGCTTAATGACATTCCATAAGCTCCCACATCACAAATGACAACAAAATCTTTTTCTTTTAATTCTTGAAATTTTTTTAAAGTTTCAAATTTATCAGTACTTTCACAAATTGGACCTACAAATTCATAAATTTTATTTGATTTTTTCTTTGTTTTTATTGAAGGCAATATATTGTGAGATGCACCATATAAAGCAGGTCGCATGAGATCATTCATAGCAGCATCTAAAATAATAAAATTCTTTCTTTCACTACTTTTAATATAAATTATTTTAGAGATTAAAATGCCTGTATTACCTACAATAGATCTACCTGGTTCAAATATTATTTTTGATTTATGTTTTTTTAAAAATTTTTTAATTGCGGCACTATATTTTTTATAATTAAGTTTTTTATTTTTATTTTTATAAGGTATGCCCATTCCCCCACCAAGATCAATAAATTCAAATTTATAATCAGCTTTATCAATAATTTTACTTATCGTAATTAACATTTTCTCATAAGGCTTGTGGTCCAAAATTTGACTTCCAATATGAACACTCAAACATTTTAAATCTATATTTTGTGATTTTTTACAATAATTCACAATTTCAATAAAAGTTTTATTGTTAACACCAAACTTATTTTCCTTTTTACCTGTTGAAATTTGACTTAATGTTTTTGCATCTGTATTGGGATTAAATCTAATACCAATTTTTACTTTTTTTTTCCTCAATTTAGCAATTCTTTCAATTTCTTTGATTTCACTTTTTGATTCAGCATTTATTAGCAATATATTTTTATTGACTGCATAGTTAATTTCATCTGATTTTTTTCCCACCCCAGAAAATACAATTTTATTTGGATTAATACCTGCTTTTATAGCCATCATTAATTCACCAACTGATACTACATCAGCCCCTAAACCAAATTTTTTTATTTCTCTAATTAAGTTTATATTGGTGTTAGATTTTATTGCGAAACAAATAAGTGGTGAAAATGACTCAAAACTTTTCTTAAAATTATAGATATTTTCTTTTAATTGATTATAGGAATAACAATAAGTTGGAGTGCTATATTTTTTAACAATATTTTGAACACTAGTTTTTTCTATAGTAAGTTTATTATTAATATATTTCATTAAGCTTTATTTAAAAAAATAACTTTAATAGTGGCTTTTTTTTTAGGCTCCATATAAACAGGATCTCCTTTTTTGCCACAAGAAATTGTAACGAAGCATATTAGTAGAGCTAAAATAATTTTTTTTTTCATTTTTTACTTTTATATTTGATTATCATTTTTTTAATATTTGCAAAAGATGTTCCTCCATATGATTTTTTGGAATTAACGGAATTCTTTAAATCAAATACTTTTAGAACATCATTTGTTAGTTTTGGCTCAATTTTCCTTAATTCATCAAGACTTAATTCATTGAGGTTTTTTTTCTTTTTTTCTGCAAGATTAACAATAGCAGCTGTTTTTTGATAAGCTTTCCTGAACGAAATACTATTATTCTTAACAAGATAATCAGCCAAATCTGTTGCTGTGATGTATCCAGAATTGGCAAGTTCAAGCATTCTTTTTTTATTCGGGGTCATATTTTTAAGTATTTCATCAAATACTTTCAGACAATCTAAAAGAGTATCATTTGATCTAAATATAATTTCTTTATCATCTTGAAGGTCTTTAAAATATGATAAAGGCAAACCTTTTAAAATTGTAAGCATAGAAAATAAATTTCCATAAACATTACCAGTTTTTCCTCTTAAATATTCTAATAAATCAGGATTTTTTTTCTGAGGCATAATAGAAGAACCAGTTACTATTTTGTCAGATAAATTAATTAAATTAAATCCTTCAGAATTCCAAATTATGAGCTCCTCAGCAACTCTTGAAATATGCATCGAGCATATTGATACACAATATAAAAAATCAAGAACAAAATCCCTATCCGAAACTGTATCAATTGAATTATTGGTTGGTTTTGTGAAACCGAGCTTTTTTGTTGTGAAATTTCTATCAATGTTAAATGACGTACCTGTTAATGCAGCAACACCCAAAGGATTTTCATTCAAGTTATCAAAATTATTAATAAATCTTTTTTTATCTCGATTAAACATTTCAACATTCGCCATCAAGTAATGTGCAAAAGATATTGGTTGAGCGTTTTTGAGATGCGTAAATCCAGGCATTATTGTGTCTATATTTTTACTCGCTAATTTTAAACAGCTATTTAATACTTTGTCTAAATGTATGTTTATTTCTTTTGTTGCAGATTTAATCCAAATTTTAAAATCAGTAATTACTTGATCATTTCTAGATCTAGCAGTATGAACATAACCTGCCTCTTCCCCAATAATTTGAAAAAGCCTTTTTTCAATATTCATATGAATATCCTCATATTTCTTATTAAATTCAAATTTTTTGTTGGATATTTCTCTTTCGATTTTATTTAGTCCATAGATAATTTTATTTTTTATTTTGAACGAAATAATTTTTTGTTTAAATAACATCTCAACATGAGCTATTGACCCAGCAATGTCTTCTTTATAAAGTCTTTTATCTATTTCTATTGAATTACCTACTTTTTGAAAAAGTGTAGAGGAGTTATTTTTAATCCTAGTATTCCATATTGTCTGGTTGTTTTTATTTTTTCCCATGGTAATTAATTATACCTATTTAACATGAGAATTTTAATAATATTAATTTTTTTAACATCTTATTTATATGCTGATAATGGACTGGACATAAAAAATCTAATAGTAAGCAAAGAAGTAAAAAAATACGACAGTTTAACGTTTCTAGACGCTGATAACAAAAAAATTGATTTAAATGATCATCAAGGAAATTTGATTTTAATGAATTTTTGGGCAACTTGGTGTGCTCCTTGTAAAGAAGAAATGCCATCTTTGGACTCATTATTAGAAAATAAAGATCTAGATAATTTAAAAATATTTCCAATTAACGTAGGGCAAGATAAAATTGAGAAAGCCTCTGAGTTTTTCGAAGACCTAGGGATAAAAAATTTAAATTTTTACTTTGATAGTCCTGTTACATTAGCTAAAAAGTTTGGACTAAGAGGTATACCAACAACGATTATATTTAATAAGAAAGGAGAAGAATTTGCAAGGATAGTTGGATCTATTGATTTTAAAGATAAGAAATTTATAAAATGGTTAAGTGATTATAATTAATCTTTAAAAAAATAAGCAAAACATACTAAAGCTATAATTGCTATAAATTGTAGTAAAACTCTTAATTGCATTAGTTTATTTGAATATTTTTTACTCGTTTCTCCACCTTTAAATAAAGTGCCAATACCAAGAATAAGAACCACACCAACTGCAAGCAACAATGTTATAGATAATAATTTTACAAATATTCCAGATATCATAATTGTATTGTAAGGTGTTTTAAAAATAAAAAAACATAATTCATAAAGTATGACATTTTGCCTTGATACAGTTGTAATAAAACCTGAAGAAAAAGAAAAAATAAAAAATGCAATAATTTTACTACATGGTTATGGAGGAGATGGGAAAGATATTAGTATGTTGACCTATAATTGGAAGAGACATCTACCAAATACAATTTTTATTTGTCCTAATGGACATGAAACATGCCCAATAAATCCATCAGGTTTTCAATGGTTTGACTTAACAAAAGATGATCCAAATTATATCTTGAATGAATCCTTAAAAGCAGAAAAAAAGTTAAATAAATTTATTGAAGAAGTAAAAAATGAATATGATCTAGAAAATAATAAAATTTGTCTATCTGGATTTAGCCAAGGTTGTATGATGTCTATTAATTTAGGTTTAACATCTGATCAAAAGTATAATTGTATAATAGGTTTTTCTGGTAAGATTATAAATCAAGAAAACTTGAAATTAAGAAAAAAAGTTTCAACTAAAACTTTATTGGTTCATGGAGACTCAGATCAAGTAGTTCAACCAAATTTCATGCTAGAAGCTAAAGACTTTTTTATAAGAAATAATATAGAGATAAAAACTCATCTAATAAAAAACTGCGACCATAATATTCCTATTGAAGCATCAAGTATTGCTTTGCAATATATATTAAAAAATATTTAATTTATCTCTTGATATTGAAATTATTTTTTATTTAAGTTAAGGTTTATTCATGAATAACTTTCTCGAGACAGATGTTTCTTTAGAAAAATGTCCCGCTCTGGTTTTAAATGCGGACTATAGACCTTTAAGTTATTATCCTCTTTCGTTGTGGTCGTGGCAAGACACAGTAAAATCTGTATTTTTAGACAGAGTAATTATCGTGAGTAATTATGATAGGATTGTGAGAAGTCCATCTTTTAAAATGCAATTGCCTAGTGTTATAGCTTTAAGAGATTATATAGTTCCACAGTCAAAACCAAGTTTTACAAGATTCAACGTTTTTTTAAGAGATAAATTTTCATGTCAATATTGTGGAAGTGGAGATGAGCTTACATTTGATCATTTGTTACCCAGATCAAAAGGAGGAGAAACTAATTGGGATAATGTCGTAACAGCATGTTCAAGCTGCAATGTTAGAAAAGGAGGAAAATTATTAAAACTTTCTGGTATGAAACTTAATCAATTTCCCTATCAACCTTCAACAGAAGATTTACATCGAAATGGTAAAAATTTTCCTCCAAACTTCCTTCATAAAAGTTGGATGGATTACTTATATTGGGATGTTGAATTGGAAGCTTAAGTTTAAAATTTTTCAGAAATATTTATTGCAATTTTTGAACCAGTCTTAATCATTTTATCCATAATTGAATATAAACCCTTTTTTGATGCACCTTCATCATAAGCAATATTCTTATGGTGTAGTTCATCCAGTCTGAACTTTGTAATTTTTTTTTTTAATTCTTTTTCATCTGGACCTAATTGATTAATTTGATCTAAATAATGTTTATCAATTACTTCTTCAACAGAAGCTGTACATAACATCGCAGCTTTTTTTCCTAAAAGAGTTGAACCAAAACCTAAACCAACTCCCAAAAGATCCCAAAGAGGTAAAAATTTAGTTGGTTTTATATTTCTTTTTTTAATTTCATTTTCGAAAAATTGACAATGTTCTTTTTCATGAACCTTCATTTCTTCTATAGTTTTTTTTAAATTTTCGTCTTTAACAATAGTATTAAGTGCTAATAATTGACCTTCATAAATTTTTACTGCACCACGCTCACCAGCATGATCAACTCTTATAAATTCTTCGACTTTATTATTTGATATTGACATATTTTTTTAAAAAACTTGTTGAAATTATAATTATTATTAAACTTATCATCATATTAATACTAGTTAATGATAAACCAAAAACTCTAAATGTCACATCTTTACAGCTAACCTCTTTTTGACTTAATTGTTTTAATATTTCTTCTTTGGATATAATTTCTCCTGAATTTTTTAATCCACAAACTGCCGACTCTTCGAAATAACCTTGTTCAATTCCATAGTGATACACTGATATTGAAAATGAAAAAATAAATATTAAGATTAGTAATAAAATCAAAAATTTTTGATTAATCTTGAAATTATAATTAATGATGATTAATACTATGCTTAATCCATAAGGAATTCTCTCTAATAAACACAAATTACAAGGCTGATGTCCAAGAATATACTCTATAAAGTATGCAGAAATTATTGAGACTAAACTAATTGCAAATATTAATTTTAAATATGCCTCTAATTTTAAATTAAGCATGAAATTTTATAATTAAATAGATTATCACCCCAATAATTACAATTATTATTCCAATAATTGTGAACCATTTGGATCCATTTTTATCCATAAATCGTGTAAATAAATCCCCAAATTTATATGACAAATAAGAAACGATAAAAAAACGCAAACCTCTAGATATTAAACTTATAAATATAAAAATTATAAGATTAAATCCAATCAATCCGCTAGCAATTGTAAAAACTTTATAGGGTAATGGAGTAAAGCCAGCTAAGAAAAGTATACTTAGCCAAGCGAAAAAACCTTGATTATTAATCAGATTGTTTTTAAGGCTTATAAGTTTATCCTCGTAACCATAAAAAGTCATAACGTTCATAGCTATGTCAAAAAAGAAAGCCCCAATCAAATATCCCAGTATGCCACCCATAACAGAAAATAAGGTTGCAATAAGAAAGATTTTAAAAAAATCATCTTTTTTTGAGATGACCATAGGTATTACCATCACATCAGGTGGTATAGGAAAAAATGAACTTTCAATGAAAGATACAACTGCCAAGTAATATTTAGAACTTTTATGAGCTGCTAAATTTAAACATTTTCTGTAAAGAGTATTAAACATTTTTTGGTTTTAATATAATTTTAGTTCTTATACTATTTAATAAATTATTAAACAATTATGGGCGAATGGCGGAACTGGTAGACGCGCACGACTCAAAATCGTGTTTCGCAAGAAGTGAGAGTTCGATTCTCTCTTCGCCCACCA
>MDTC01043761.1_pt1 | contig 10231 bp, 4 predicted proteins | sample 811181 | NCBI WGS metagenome assembly MDTC01 (sample SAMN05326644, study PRJNA326480) | marine metagenome | isolation source: seawater | place: Pacific Ocean: North | collected 2011
CATTCCTCGCCGCCGCGAATGTCCGTCGTCGTCCGCGTCGCCCTCGCGTCGCCGCTCTCGCGTCGCGCGCATCCCACCCGCGCGTCTTCGCGCGCGCGCGTCGCCGCTCCATCGAGCGCGACGTCCCCGACGTCCCCGTCCCCGTTCGGTCCGAGTCAGCAGCGCCGAATCGCATCATCACCGTCATCCGTCCCGCATCGACGCGCGGCGACGACGTCGACGCGCGCAATGGTCGTCCCCGCGCTCGCCGATGTGCTCGCGTCGCACTGGGCGCTTCCCGCGCTCTGGGCGTCGTGCGCACCCGCGGTGGCGCTCGCGTACATCAATCCGATCTACGCCTTTAGCGTCGGATACGGCTTGGCGGTGGCGTTCGGGACGGCGTTCGTCTACGCCGCGCACGTCGCGTCCGGTGCGTACACGACGACGGCGTTGGCGTGGCACATGGCCGGTGGGGCGGCGTACGGCGTGCGTTTGGCGACGTTTTTGTTCGTGAGGTCGGTGACGTGGGCGGAATGGCGCGAACGCGCGAAAAAGGCACCCGAGGCGAAGGCGACGGGATTTTTGAAGCAAACGGTCGTCATCGCGCTGTGTTCGGCGTTGTACGCGATGATGACGTCCCCGATGTTGTGGCACGCGCAAAACGCGAACGCGATGAACGCGGCGAGGTTCGGCGTCGTCGTCGTCGGTTTGGCGACGCAGTGGGCGGGCGTCCTGTTGGAGGCGGCGGCGGATCACCAAAAGTACAAATTCAAGGCGACCGAGCGCGGGAAGACGCGATGGTGCGACGAGGGCTTGTATACGCGTTGTCGACACCCGAATTATTTGGGTGAATTGTTATTCTGGATCGGGACGTACGTCGCGGGCGCGCCTGCGATGCTCACGCGGCCCGTCACCTTTATCCCGGCGACGCTCGGACTCGCGTTCATCGTCAAGCTCATGCTCATGGCGGCCAAGCGCGGGGACGCGAAACAATCGGAGAAATACGCGGATAACGCCGAGTACAAGGCGTGGTACGACGCCACGTGTTCGCTCGTTCCCGGAAATTAATACCGCTCGGTGAAATGAAATGCGTACATATTAAAATTGAATCATTCGTCTCCCCGCGCTCAGAGCTTCCCCTCCTTGCGGAGCTCTTCCTCTAATTCCGCCACGGCCTTGGCGTCTTCCTCGCTCAGATTATCCAAATCAATGTTCGCCACGTCCTTCTTCGCCTCGGCGCTGTACATGGCGTCGTCGAACTTTTCCGGAAAGGCCACCTTGGCGATCGTCCCGAAGATGAAGATCGTCCCCACGACGGCACCGTAGAGGGGCAGACCGATGTTCAGGGCTTTGAGGAACATGGTGTCGAAACCGGTGGTGTCGATGCCGGCGAGATCGGCGACCGGAACCGCGCGCGCGGTCGTCGAACGCGGTGCGTCCCGACGAGTGGATAACGATACACGGCGCGAATCGATGCTGGAAGAGGCGCCGCGACGCGCGACGGACGCGCGCGCGGGGCGTCGCGCCACCGCGGAGACGGTGGCTGTGGCGAGAGAGACGCGGGGTGCGCACGCGTGGGCCATGGCGATGTGTGACGACGTCGTTTGAATGCATTCGATCGCCTTTCTGATATTTTTTCTCCGTTCGGTGGCGGCGACGATGATTCGTCGATTCGGTCGTTACAATCTAGTGAAGTGAGCATTTGGTGACGCACTATTGGTCCGCCGCCGCGCGTTTAGCCGCGGCTTCGGCTTCGATCTTAGCGTTGAGCGCGGCGTAGTCGACAGGGGCGCCGCGGCGGCGTTTGGACGGCGCGGGCGCGTCATCCGTCGGCGGCGCGTCTTCGGCGGCGCGCTTCTCGCCCGTACCGTCAGCGGGCTCGGCGGTGGCGTCGTCGGCACCACCGCCGTCGGTTTCCATCGCTTGGCGCTGTTCTTCGGCGAGACGCTCGAGAAGGGCGCGGTGTTCAGCCTCCTCCTCGGCTTCGCGTTTTTCACGAATCTCTCGGCGCTGGCGTAGTTCCTTGTTAAATTCAGCCTTGGACTTTTCAGCGTCGTACTTTTCGGCGTTGGGTTGGAAGAGCGTGCGCACGTGCGCGGCGACGGAGCGACCGAACGCGGAGACCGGGCCGCCTTGGATGCGGTAACCGCCCTCGAGCACGGAGATGACGCGTCCCTTGGCGTGCGCGTTGGCAATCTTCATCAACTCAGACGTGAGCCACTCGTAATCTTGTTCCTTGACACCTAAATTCACTGGACCTTGAATGTCATCCTTCGCGTGCGCGTCGAAACCGGCGGAAATGATGATGAGTTCGGGTTCGAACGCGTTGATGGCGGGTAAAATTTTTCCTTTCCACACGCGTCGCCACGCCGCGCCGCGTTCAGGCTTCTTCCCGGTGCCCTCCATGCCGACGTCCAGCACCCACGGTTGCTCGCCCTGCGCCGTGCTGACGCGGTTTTCGGCGTCGACGTGCATGGGATCCTCGACGACGCCGTCCTCGTCCCACGTCGCGGCCTCCTCCGTGTCCAATTCGTACTCGCCCTTCGTGCTCTTCGTCGGTCCCGTGCCCGGGTAAAAGTGGTGCGCGAGCTCCTTGCGTCCATATCCGTGCACGGAGGCGAACATCACCTCGTCAGGATCGGTCTCATCGAGCCACGGACGGTACATGTTCATGGAAAACGTCCCGCCGCCGATGGGCAGGGCGTACCTGAACTGCGGCGCGCTCGGGGCGGTGTTTTGCACGCACGCCTCGGTGCCGTTGCCGTGATGGACGTCGAAATCGACCAATGCGATGCGACGGAGCTTTTTGCGGTGCACGCATCGCGCGTACGCCGCGGCGACGGCGACATTGTTTATCAAACAGAATCCGTGAGAACCGGTGCCGATGGGATCGCCCGGAGTGCCCACGGGCCCGAGAGGTCCGCTGTGGTGGCCCGGCGGACGAACGGCGCAAAACACCTTGTTGGTTTCCCCGGAGACGATTCGCTCAACGGCCTCGATCGTCGCGCCCGCCGCGGAGAGCGCGGCGTTGAATGATTGCGAACACACCGCGGTGTCGCCGTCGATGGTACCGATCGCGCGCGGGGCCATGCGAATGTCGGGCAACTTGTCGCAAATCCTTTGCACCTTTTTGAGGTATGCATACTCGTGACAACGAAGCACGTCCACCCACGCCGCGGGCTCGACCTCGGAGACGTATTCCACGTTAAGGCTCTTGAAATCTTTACCTCGAAGCGTGCCGTTCGTCTCGTTCAGTAGCACGTTGAGACGATTGACGTTTTCCGGCGGCGGCTCATCCGCGGGAAGACGCGTAATCGGCGGACACGAGTGATGTAAAAAACACGTATCCGGCGCGATGATGACGCGCTTCAAATCTTCGTCCGCGACGCTTTCAACCGTGGTTTTGAAGTGCTTCGCGATGGCCGGTCTCCCACGCGCCGCCGCGACATCTTCGGGCGTCTGTTGCTGGACGTTTGTATCCTTGGCCAACGCGGGTTGCGCCTTGAGCAACAATTCGACACACTTCACGTCGCCGCCTCGCACGGCACAGTGCAGCGCGTTGTCCTTGTTATCGTTCCGCAGCGATGGATCGGCTCCAGTCTTCAAGAGAAAGTCGACGACGTCACTGCGACCGTACGACGCCGCCCAGTGAATGGGACGATTTCTCGTCTTGTCTCGCAGATTGACGTACACCTCAACGGTGTCCTCCTCGTTCGGTGGCGTGAAATCGTTCACGAGCGTCTGTACGATGGCTAACACGCCGTGCTGCGACGCAACGGAGAGCGCGGTGCGACCGTAATCGTCCTGCGTGCACTCGTTCTCCACGTGTGGTAACAACGCCTTGACCGCCTCAACGGCGAACGCCTCGTGCTTCTCAAATCCGCTCATCGCGCACGCGATGTGCAACGGCGGCGATCCCTCCAGCGTGACGTACGTCTTCGCCTCCGCCTCTAACAGCGCTCGCAGGCACTGAATCGACCCATACAACAACGCGACGTGCAACGGCGTGTGTCCCTCGCGGTCTTTGCCGTCGACGTCCACTTTTTGTCCGGGAGCGAACGCCCCGACGGTGCGGTGCCCGTCCTCCTCCTCGTCCTCCTCCTCCTCGGCGTCGGGATTGAAATCCTCCTCGTCGGATTCATCTTCTTCGTCTTCCTCGTTCTCTTCCTCATTCTTCTCTTCGTCTTCGTTCGCCTCCTCCGTCACCGCCGGCGGAGGCGCGATCAACGCCGCGAGCGTCTCCGCGTCATCCGTCTCGCAACACGCGTGCAGAGGCCTGGATCACGCGCGCACACGCATCATCGATCATCGTCAGTCTCTCCGTCGCGTCTCTCTCGCGCGATGCGTCGAGTCGAGAGACATTCGAACGCTTTGGATTCGCAACCCCGAGAAACGAATGCGCGCACATTCGCGTCGCGTCGCGTCACGCACAGCGCTCTCGGTTCGTCGTCTGAGTCCGAGTCCATTCCGAACATGTCTTCTCGTCTCACGCGCGCTCGTTCGCGCGCGCGCGTCTCCGAACGAGCGCGCAGTGGCGTCGAACGCGACCGCGCGAGAGCTCGGGGACGCGGGCGACACGAAATTTCTCACTCAAAAGCGACGCGCGCGAGAGAGACGGCGAGACGAGGGCGAGCGTGACGAGGGCGAGACGTGCGTCGCGTGGGGGGACGCGTGGAAATCAATTCAAATCACTAATCGGTGCGTGTGGGTGTCGCGCGGTCTCGGCGAAGGAGAAGAAAAGGGTGTCGGCGTCGGCGTTTTACTTTTTCTTGCCGGTGACGTTGAACATGAACTGAATGATGTCTGCATCCTTGACGACGTACGCCTTACCCTCCTGGCGATACTTGCCCGCCTCCTTGACCTCGGCCATGCTCGGTTTCGTGGCGATGGCTTTGAAATCGTCAAAGGTAACGACCTCAGCCTTGATGAAGCCGCGCTCGAAATCAGAGTGAATGACACCGGCGGCTTTCGGCGCGAGGGCGCCGTTGTACACGGTCCAGCATCGCACCTCCTTCTCACCAGCGATGAAGAAATAAATCAAGTTCAACTCTTTGTATCCCTGGGTGATCATCTTGGGAAGCGCGCTCTTGGATCCTTCGTTATCGGCGTAAAACGCCTCGACGAGTGCCGAATCCTCCCCTAAATCGAACAACTCTTGCTCAAACTCCACCGAGAATGGAATCATGATACCACCGCCGTGTTCCTTGACCCAGGCGTGAATCTTCGGCAACCACTTATTCTTTTTGCGCACATAATCCTTCTTGCTCAGGTTGACGAGGTAAATCATCGGTTTCGTCGTGATGAGCGTCGGCAACTTTTCCTTGATCATCTCCACCTCGGGTGTGTTCCACTCGCCCGTGCGAATGGCTAGATTCTTCGACAACATCTCCTGCACGCGCTCCATCGTGGATTTAAACAGCGCCGACAACTTCATCGTCGGATTCTTCTTCACGGCCAACTCCTCGTCCGCGATCGCGCGCTTCACCGTCTCCATATCCTTCAGACACAACTCGGCGGTGATAGTTTCCAAATCGCGCACCGGGTCGATTTCGTCGTCAACGTGCACCACCTCCGGATCATCGAACGCGCGAATGACGTGAAAGATGCCATCCGTTGCCATAATATTACTCAAAAACGCGTTCCCGAGTCCCGCCCCGCTCGACGCTCCTCGCACGAGGCCCGCGATGTCGGTCACCATAAAAAACGCCGGGTACTCGCTCGCTTCCACATGTTGCACAAATAATCGTACCGTTCATCAGGCACCGGGCATCGCGCCTCGTTCGGATCGATCGTGCAGAACGGATAGTTTTCCTGCGTCGGTCGTTTTTCGCGTCCGTCGTCAGTCGTCTCGAAATCCCATCGCGCGCGAACGAGCCGTCGGTGTATCCACACGCACCGCCGCGATCGACTGCTTGGTGAGAATGTTAAACAGCGACGATTTCCCGACGTTGGGAAGACCGACGATGCCCATGCGGAGGTTATTCTTCACGCGACCGAACTTGGCCGCGCCCACGTCCTCGACCGGGGTCTGATCCTTCTTAGGAGGCATGGCGAGGTCGCGCGAGGCACGGCTCGCAGTGGCGGCGCTTTTTCAGCGCTCGAGCGCGGGGACACGGATGCGCGCCCGTCACTCGTCGACGGCGCCATGTCGCTCGCGCGCGCGCGTCTCGACGCGACGAAAACGGTCGCGCGCGCGTGTCGCGTCGCGTCGTCGCGTCTCGCGTCGACGTCGACGTCGAGCGAGGACGCCATGAGACTCGGGTCGAATGGAAATGCCGCGCGCGTGCGCGCGATGGATGACGAGAGTGCGGCGCGGTTTCGAACGGTGGCGCTGAACTGGGCGAGGAAGAGGATAGGCATGATGATGACGTACGATTCGGCGACGGAGGAGGCGCTGCGACGGGCGTTGCGAGATGCGTTCGGGGCGGATGAAGGCGTACGCGTGGGCAGACGCGCCAAGAAGCGGTTCGACGCGTTGCGAGAGGCGATGCGACGATCGAGCGGTGGACGCGCCGTCATAGGCAACGAGACGAACGTGGGAGGTATTATCGAGAGCAGTGAACGCACGCGAGGACGGTTGGCGGCGAGTGAGACGCGAGATACGATCGTTGCGAGCGCGTGGGACGACGACATCGAGTGGGGCGCGCGGCTGAGCAAACGGAAATTACGACGCGTGGAGTCGAGTCTGTCGGTACATTCGGCGAGGGAAGACGGCGACGTCGCGAAACCAATCGAGGCGCCTCGGTACGACGAACTCGACGCCGCGGTGTACGCGGTGATGCGAAGTCCGATGACCATGGGCGCTTTGAAGCGGATATTTTACGAAACGCGCGACAGATTGGGAGACGAGTTTCAACCGAAAAGCGTGTTAGATTTCGGATCCGGACCGGTGCCGACGACGCTATTCGCGGTACGTGCGGTGTTTGGCGAGCACGTGGGCGCGTACGGGGCGAAGGAGGCTCGAAGAGACGGTGATATCAACGTCGCGTTCGTCGATAGTAATCCGGGCATGATGCGTTTTGCGAGACGCGTCGCCGAGTACGCGAAAAACATAGAGGAAGAGCGGCGAGCCGCGGAGGCATTAGAGAGATTGAGCTTACAGAACGAGATGAGCGAGGAGGACGAAACGGTGGACGAGGAGAACGACGAGGATGACTTTGAGCGTTTCGTGAAGGAAAAGGAGGTGGACGAAAACGGAGACGAGATGCTCAAGTTGGATTTTTCAGACTTTGAAGCTCGAGACGAAAAGCCCAGCACTCGACCGGCGAGCGCGCTGCGTTTGAAAACACCGCATCCGTGGCACGAGAGCGAAGGCATTCGGACGAGCGCGAGCTTGCGCGGTGCGAACAGACGCGGCGGTTTTGACGTCGTCGTGTCGTCGTATGCGCTCGGAGAAATTCCCGATTCGCACGTGACGAACGCGCGCGGTCGCGTGGTGCGACACCAGCGCCAACGGGACGTGGTAATTCGTCAGTTGTGGGATAAAGTCGCACCGGGCGGCATCTTAGTCATAGCCGAACCCGGGACGCCCAAGGGAAGTTTACTCGTTCGTCGCGCCAGGGCGATGATTCTCGAGGTGGCTCGACGAGACATGGAACAGAACGCGCGTCGACTGGAGAACGAACCCAAAGACGACGACATCGGTGCGTACGTCGTCGCGCCGTGTCAACACGACAAGGCGTGTCCACTCAAGGATTCACACAGCGAGGATGGCTTTTCGACGTGGTGTCACTTTCCCCAGCGAACCGCTCGCAGCGCCTACGTGCGAGAGATGAAACACGGATCGAGACCGTACCAAGACGAAAAGTTCTCCTACGTCGTCGTGCGCAAGATGCCTCGCGCCGTCGCTCGCGATCGAACGCAGCGCGCGGCGCAGAGCGCGCACGACAGACGAGACAGCGGCGGGCTCGACGCCGACGTCGACGAGGACGCCGCGCACGAAGCCATCGCGCGCGACTCCTCTGACGATTGGTCTCGCGTCATTCGTCAACCCATGAAGCGCAAAGGCCACGTCGTCTTTGAACTGTGCACGCCAGAGGGCGAGATCGAGCGCGCGACCGTGGCGAAATCCCACGGCCGACCCGAACTCATCGGCCGAGACGGATACAAGTACGCCCGAAAGCTCCGCTGGGGCGACCTCTGGCCCTTCGCCAACCGAACCGTCATCAAGCCCGGCGATCAGCGCGCGTTCGAGCTCGAAGCCGCGAGATTCGAATTCGAGTACTTCCGCGAGCTCGCCTCGCGCCTCCCGAACAACGTCACCGACGACGTCGACGTCCGCCGCCTCCCCTCCGCCGCCGACGCCGTCGAAGACGAAGAAGTCGACATTCTCGCCGACGACGGTCCCGACGATCTCCACGACCTCGACCTCGATCTCCTCGAGCGTCTCACCGCCGACGACGTCACCGACGACGATCGTCCTCCGACCTCACGCGCGGAGTGAGCGGAGGCGCGCGTTTTCGTCCATCACGTATCGTGTAATCACGTAATCATGTGAACGCTCCCAGCGCTCGAGCGCGGGACACTGTCCGACCGACCGCTATGATACGACGAGTCACGACTCATGGAAAAGTCCCCCCCCGCGCGTCCCTTCGCGTCGGAGGGATGCCCTCCGACGTCATCGATTCGGCACGCGTCGACGGCACACGTCGACGCGTCGACACGACGCGACGCGAAACGAAACGACTCGAGTGACGTCGAGGACAAGCACGAGTCGATCGGGATAGCGTCGCGTCGCTTAGCGTCCGTGGTTTCATCGATCGGGATCGCATACCGCGCGTCCGTCGCAACGCATCGAACGCGTCTCGTCCGCGCGCGCGCGGGGGTTGAAAAAACTCCGGGCGCGCGCGCGGACGATCGCGCGCGGGTGCGTTCGTCCGGTGGTGAGCGGGCGCGGCGCTAGGCGAACGGGCGGACGGAGAATCAGAGTCGGATCGCCGTAGAGAATCGACGATCGAGGGCTGAGAGAGAGAGAGACGATGGCGATGCTCAGCGTGCAGGATCTCGCGGCGGCGGCGGAACAGGTGGAGGGCGGAACGAGCGAGGGCGACGGCGGGGTGGCGGCGAGAAAGAAGAGGTCCGCGGGCGAGCGAAGCGGCGGGAGCGGAAGCGTGGGAACGCGCGGCGACGGGTCGGAGGACGATGGGTCGCGAGGGCGCGAGGCGAACGCCGGGAAGAAGGGCGCCAAGGTGAAGAACGGGGGCAAGGGTGGCGGCAAGCGAGCCAAGTTTAACGACAAGGGTGAACTCTTGTTGTGGTACTGTTGCTCGTGTAAACAAAGTTTGAAGCCTGAAGACTTCGATCCCGGGTTGGAGACGTGTAGAGTGTGCCTGGCCAAGCGCCGAGCGAAGGATCGCGCGAAGAAGCGGTTGAGAGGTTTGCAAATCAAGCACCACTTGTTGAGCGCCGACGAAAAGGACGTCGCCGCGTTTTTGTTGGGGCTGTATCATCCCGCGCTCGGGAACAACCCAGGAAACCAGTCGACGCAGATGCACGTGCAGGCGACGCCCGAGTGCACCGCGTTCGTCAAAGATATGCAAGACATTTTGGAAGATACGACAAAGAGCCAAGCTGACGAGATCATTCGCGCGTTTTTGGGTTTGGATGAACACGGCAACAAGCTCTATACAGAGATTCCACTCGAGAACGAGGATGTGCCGTGCGACGCGTCGTGCAAGAGTGAGAAGAATGAAAGCAAACGCGCGCGCAAATCGAGCGCGCGTCTATCAACCCAACAAAAGCAAAGCCTCGAGAAGAACTTGAAAAGAGTATGCAAGAAGTACGGCGCGCTGCTCGCGAACCCCAAAAAACAGACTTGGGTGCGGTTCGCGAAGGAAGACGAGGTTGAAGGTAGGGCTGATTTGCCGGCGCAAGGCATCAAGTTCTCATCTCCCGTGCACGAACAACGCGTCGAGATCGGCACAAACGAAGAACAAGTGGGCGACGTGTACAGCTCCATCATGCAAGGCGTAGATCCCGCGTGCAGTCACTTTCTCTACGAGTTTTTGTTCGCCGACGAGGCGCCCTCGTACAAGAAAAATGGTCAAAACGAAGACGTCGAATCCAATTCGAGCGAAGGCAGCGCTCGCCTGTCGGACGACGGAGATTTGGGTCTCAAAGGGGTTCAAAAACCCGCCCTTTTCGAACCAACCTTGGATGAACAACTCAACGGCAACGTTTACGTTTTTCACGGCTCGCTCGTCATGGGTTGGATTGGAAATTCCCGCACTGAGAAGCGAGAGCTCTTGGCGCA
>MDTC01259994.1_pt1 | contig 10231 bp, 9 predicted proteins | sample 811181 | NCBI WGS metagenome assembly MDTC01 (sample SAMN05326644, study PRJNA326480) | marine metagenome | isolation source: seawater | place: Pacific Ocean: North | collected 2011
AACACACTGTCGCCCATATCTTCCGCAAGAAGTCTAATATCCTTGCCCGTAGCATTACCAGTGTTCACTAGAACTAAAGCATGCTTTTCATAAACACCCGCCCCACCTTGAATTTTTCCTCTCCAGCCTAATTCATCAAGCAACCATGCGGCAGAAATCTTCTGAAAGCCGGGTCTTTCAGAAGGAAAACTTTGGATTCTTGGAAACTTAGCCTTTAACTGTTTTATTTTTTCAAGAGAAACCAATGGATTCTTAAAAAAACTACCAGCATTTGCCAAAGAGTTAGGGTCTGGTAATTTTCTCCGCCGAATGTTGCAGATTTCGAGAAACACATTTTTGGCAGTCACCTCTTTACCTGAAAATTCATTTAATAAGTCTTTATGACTTAAATTCGGAGCCCATGAGTCTCCCAATTCAAATGTAACCGTGAATATAATATAAGGACTTGAAATGGATCGTCTAAATAGACTGTCCCTGTAATCAAACTTGCAATCCGCTTTTGAGAATGTGAGCCATTGCTGTTGCTCACAGTCGAAAACTTCTAACTCTACAATATAGTCTTTAACCTCTACTCCGTATGCTCCAATATTTTGAACCGGCGCGGCACCTACCGTGCCAGGAATGAGAGCCAAGTTTTCAAGCCCATATAATTCTTTATCCAAACTTGAGACCACCAGAGAATGCCAATTCTCGCCAGCCGAGACCACCACTTGATGTTTCTTAGAATTTCTCCCAGCCTGCCAGATTATGCCTTTATTTGCGATATGAATTATTAAACCATGATAATCATCAACAAATAATGTGTTGCTTCCATCCCCAATTATTTTTACAGGAAGATTATTTTCATCGGCGAAAGTTAAAGCCTCTATCAACTCCGGCTTTGTTGTAATTTTAGCGTAATGAGAGGCGATCGCAGACACACGAAATGTGTTAAGTGAATTCAGCTCTCGCGCTTTTTCAATAATCATAAGCCAACATAATTAAGATAAACTATGTTTAGAGACGAGCGTCTTAAGAAATTCAATACAAGCTTGTTCAACAAGATCTAGCACCAATTCGAAATCTCGAGCTCCTCCATAATATGGATCTGGAACCTCTTTTTGTTCAGTTTGATTATAATCAAGTAACAGCCGGCACACGCCACCAAATCTGCGTGGCGCAAGCTTCTCTAGCTCTTTTTTGTTCCTTTGATCCATCGCTAAAATATAGTGAAAATGCGTAAAATCAACATCTTCAACTTGCCGAGCTCTCAGGTGATCAATGTCGTACCCTCTTAACCCAGAAACTTGTATCGCTCTTAAATCTGGCTTCGAGCCAACATGCCAGTCACCAGTCCCGGCAGAGTCTACTTCAATTAATTGGTCTAATTCCCTGTCATTTATGAGTTTAAACAATACCCCGTGAGCAATAGGGGATCGACAAATATTACCCAAACAAACCATCAGCACGCTTATTTTCTTATTCAGGAGCATTATTGGTCAGTGATAAAGCCTTTCGAACCACCTCTAGATCCTTTTGAGTATCAACACCCGCAGGAATTTTATCTCTCGAAATATCAACATGGATTTTTATTCCATTCTGTAAAGCTCTTAATTGTTCTAAGTTTTCAGAAGCCTCAAGTTCTGAAACAGGCCACCTTACAAATTGATGCAAAACTTTTACTCTGTATGCATAGATACCAATATGCCTGTAATAAGACTTCAGGTCTTTACCTGAATTATAGGGAATAGAGGCTCTACTAAAATAAAGTGCCTCGTTTTCATTATTCATAACCACTTTAACAGCGTTTGGGTTATTAATTTCCGAATTATCAGAGATCAGCTCACATAGTGTTGAGATCCCTGTGGCCTCCCTTTGTATTAAGCTATTAGCCACTCGATCAATAGCAGACGGAGGTATTAGCGGCTCATCAGCCTGAACGTTAACAACCACCTCGTTACCGTCGAGCTTCATTTCAGTTATCACTTGTTGAACTCTCTCAGTTCCTGAGCGATGTCGACTAGATGTCATAAACGCGTTAGCTCCAAACCCATGTGCTAATTTTTTTATACGATTATCATCTGTAGCTATAATAATTTGTTTAGCGCTAGTTTTGATCGCTTGCTCATAGGTACGCTGAAGCATAGTCTTTCCTTCAATGTCAAGACACACCTTTCCAGGCAGTCGCTTGGAGTCGTATCGCGCGGGGATAATGACATAAAAACTCATTGATATTCTTCACGCTCAGAGATAGGGATTTCTCGAGCAGATTCTCGCAACATGATTGGAATTTCATCTTTCACAGGAAATGCCAAAGCATCAGACAAGCAGATCAACTCATTCTTCTTTTTATCATAATATAGATCACCCTTGCATATTGGGCATGCTAAAATCTCAAGCAGTTTCCTATTAATCATGCCTTTGAGTCCCTTGGTTTACTTGAATTTCTCTCTTTTTCTCTTTTATTCTCTCTTCCAAGTTTGTTAGAAAATTTTCCGACACCGCAACTTCAGTCTCGACATACCAAAAGTTTTTAGTCGCAAAATCCGCACACTTTATTGCGTCTTTTTCGGTCATAACTACAGGTTGATGCTCGGCTATTAAATCGGATCTAAAATCTCTTGACGTAAATTGATAATGATCAGGAAAGCTAAATTTGGTAACCGAATACGGAAGCGACTCTAACATCGAATAAAAACGCTCTGGATTTCCTATTCCGCACACGGCTTGTATGTTATTTCCAATATTAAAGGGTGCTCCACCGAAGGGCCTCACTTCTCCACTTATCAGATTAACAAAACTCTTCGCCTTCATAGACATCGGTATATTAGGGAACTGAAGCTTTTCAATTTTATCTGCTGCCCCCGTGACAACTACAAAATCAACATTTTTGAGTCGCTCAACCGGCTCTCTCAATGGTCCAGCTGGCAGACAGAGTGAGTTACCGAACATTTCACTGCCATCAACCATGCATATTTCGATATCACGGTACATTTTATAATGCTGCAAACCGTCATCACTGAGGATTACATTAACGTCACATTGAGAGAACAGATATTTAGCGGCCTCGACACGATTAGGGTCGACAACCACTGGGCACATCGTTCGGCGGGCAATCAGCAGAGGTTCATCACCAACATAATTTGGATCGTCATCCAATTTCACTAATTGCGGATAGGAAGCAGCTTGAGCACCGTATCCACGACTAACGATGCCCGGAGAAAAACCTTGATTCCGCAAATATTTTGCAAGATAAATAATCAAAGGCGTCTTTCCTGTACCTCCTATGGAAATATTTCCAACTACGATAAGCGGGCCAGCATAATACAAAGGCCGAACTTTGGTAGAAAACCACAAAATCCTAATCGCGATAATCAGTCTAAAAATTAAAGAAAGCGGCCACAATGCAACAAGAAGAGCTGAATATGTCTTCCAAGAATCCCTTATCCATCTCATTCGATGTCACCAAATTCGTTGGTTAAAAAATCTCGCGTGTGCAATTGATAGTAAGCCTTATGCATAGAAAAAAGTTCAGAGTGTGTCCCAGACTCAATTATTTTTCCTTTATCCAGAACCAAAATCAAATCTGCATTCTCTACAGTAGAAAGCCGATGAGCAATAATAAACGTTGTACGGCCTTTAATTAAGTGCAACAAAGCTTTTTGAATATATTGTTCAGACTCTGAGTCTAGGGCAGACGTGGCCTCATCGAGAACAAGTATGGGTGAATTCTTTAACAGCGCTCGCGCGATAGCGATACGTTGGCGCTGCCCCCCTGACAATAAATTAGCATCATCCCCTACTTCAGTGTCTAAGCCGAGCGGGAGGTCATCGATAAACTCCATCGCATAAGCGTTAGTTGCTGCCAACTCAATTTTTTTATCTGTGACATTTTTTAGCCCATAGGCAATATTTTCCTTTATAGTTCCATTGAACAAAACTACTTGCTGAGTAACCAGAGCTATTTGATGCCGTAAGTTTTTTAGTTGATACTTTTTCAACTCAACATCATCTAAAAGTATTTCTCCAGATTGCTGCTCGTAGAAACGAGTGAGCAAATTAACGATACTAGATTTGCCACTTCCAGACTTACCTACTAAAGCAACGGTATGGCCAGGCCTGACATTAAAGTTAACATTAGTTAAGGCATCTCTTTGTTTGTCGTAAGAAAAACTAACATCCCTAAATTCAATTTTACCGGCGGCCTTTCTAACTTTATAAACACCTTCGTCTTTTTCTGAATCTTCATCAAGCAAAGCAAATACACTGTATGAAGCAGAAAGCCCTCTCTGAATAACAGAATTGATCTGGGTGAGCTGACGTATCGGCTTAGCCAATAAGCCGGCCGCACCTAAAAATGCTACAAAGTCTCCTGGAGATTTACCAGAAAAAAATTCTGGCGACATTGCTAACCAAACGAGCCACGCAATAGCAATCGTTACTACAAGCTGCACCAGCGGCGTACTTGCACTGCGAGTTATAGCCATCTTCATGTTTTGAATTCTGTTACGCTCGCTAGCTTGAAATAATTTCTCGTAAACAAATTTTTGAGCGCTAAAAGATCGTACCACCCTATGCCCTTTAATTGATTCGTTTGTGATTTGAGTTACATCTGCCATCGAATCTTGCATCTGCGCGCTATAACGACGAAATCGTTTAGAGGCTACACTAACAATTTTTGCAACGAAAGGTGCTATAAGAATAAAAGTGAGTGTTAATTGCCAATCAATAAAAAACAAATACGTTAGCAATCCTGCAACAGTAAATCCCTCTCTAACAATCACGGCAATAGCATTTGATGCAGCCCCAGTGACCTGTGTAATATCGTAGGTAAATTTGGACACCAGCTTGCCAGAAGGAGTGAGGTCAAAATAACTAACAGGAAGAGTTATCAGATGGTCCATCAACACGCATCTCAATCGATGAATTACATTATTCGCAATAACAGCTAACGAATAACTTCCCATAAATCCACCAATGCCTCTTGTAGTTACAATCAGAAGACACAACAGAGGGCTAAGGATTCTAAGCTCTTCATAATTTTCTGAATTTATTGCATCCACCGTAAAGCCGAGCCACCAAGTGGTAGCCGGAGTCGTTAGCGCAAATATCAGGTAGCCTAGGATGCTTCCAACAATTGCCAGAGGGTAAACCTTAATATAAGTAAACAATCTCTTATAAAGAGAAAATGCCTGATATCTGCTTTCTGCTCGATTACGTTGTTTTTTAGGCGTCAGCTGTGTCAATTAAAGATCTTCCTCTAAGGTTTAAAAAGAATTAGTCAGTTCTTAAAACTTCAGCTGGCTGAATAGCAGCAGCACGCCTTGCAGGATAAATGGTGACCAAAAGCGAAAGCGTAACGACACCAATGATTACATAAAAGATATCTGTTAGAGATAATTGCGATGGTAAAAAATCTATGGGGTAAACTTCAGCATCAAGGAATTGAGTAGAAAAAATCCATTCAAGCAGCGCAACTAAATTTGTTATTTGTAAGCTTCCAAAAATCCCAAGGAGCAACCCACTTAGTATTCCTGCTAGCCCAATCAACAATCCTTGCCATATGAATATTGTGTGAATCATTTTTGGACTAGCTCCTAACGTTCGAAGAATTGCAATGTCGCGTTTCTTATCCCTAACAATCATTGTCAAGCTAACAACCAAATTGAATGCCGCGACTCCAACTAATAGCCAAAGCATAAAACTAATAATAGAACGCGAAAATTTAATGTTTTCATATATAGCCCCAAATTGGTTTGACCAGCTTGTCGCTCTGACCGAGACCGGCAAAAACTCCTTTATATTAGGTATAATTTCATCGGCCTTCAACACATCGGAAGTTCTAACCCTTAACGCATTAAATGGAGATCGAGAGCGAAAAAGCGCTCTCGCCGCTTCAATATTTGTTATCACTAACTCATTGTCCAAATCTCGGTTTCCAACCTTAAATATGCCAATCACTTTAAATTTTCTATGACTAGCCAACGGAGTGAGCGGATTAATATTAACTGCAGACGAATAGAGCTCAAGAGATCCACCCAGCTTAACTTCGAGCTGATCGGCAAGCGTCTTCCCAATAATTATTCCCCAACGATTGTCTGATAATGATTTTAAGTCTCCATCGAGAAAGAATTGATCAATGATGGAGATTTTTCCCTCTAGCTGCGGATCAACGCCTGTAACGATAACGCTTTTGCTAGCGCTATTGGTTTGGACAATTCCTCCCTTTTGAATCACCGGCGCAACTGCCACGATCTCTGGTACCCGCATTACTTTTTCTGAGATCTCTTGCCATGAATTCGAGTTCAGATTTTCGTCTGAGAATATTGTAATATGGGGAACTACTCCAAGAATATTATTTCGCATTTCCTTATCGAATCCATTCATAACGGAAAGGACAGTTATAAGAATAGCAACCCCTAAGGTCAAACCAAGAATTGAAATCGCTGACATAAATGAAACTAGATGTGACCGCTTCCCCGAACTGATATACCTAACGGCAATATATCGCGAGACAGAAGCATTTTGATCACTCACTTAAAACACCGTTCTCTAACACTACTTTTCGATGCATAGAATCGGCTAATTTTTCATCATGAGTTACGATCACGAACCCTGTCTCAAACGTCTCATTTAGCTCAGAGATTAATCCGTTAATTTCAATTGCTGTCGCCTTATCTAAATTGCCAGTTGGCTCATCCAGCAATACACATTTAGGCTTTGTAACTAAAGCCCTAGCGATAGCGACTCGCTGTCTCTCCCCTCCAGATAATTCACTAGGCTTATGCAGCCCTCTATGACTTAGTCCGACCCGCTCCAATATGCTAAGCGAGGATTCAGCCGCCTCAGCCCGAGAAATGCCGCCAATCAATAAGGGCATACTCACATTTTCAATGGCAGTAAATTCCCCTAGAAGGTGATGAAACTGATAAACAAATCCTAAGTATTTATTCCGCAGCAAACCTCTTGCAGCTTCCGTCATGTCAAACAACTCAATGCCAGCTATAGAAACGGAGCCAGAACTAGGAACATCCAAGCCGCCTAGCATGTTTAGAAGTGTTGTCTTACCTGATCCGGAACTACCGACAATGGCGACTTTTTCCCCAGAGAATATTTGAAAATTAATACCACAAAGCACTTCCACGCTCTCAGGCCCCTGCTTGTATACCTTTCGTAAATTTTCACAACACATTACCGGGCTTGTCATTGACATAAATATAGATCTCTTTCAGATTCTATTCGTACCGCAATGCTTCGGCAGGATTAAGTTTACTCGCCGTAAAGGCAGGGTAAAGCGTAGCAATAAAACTAATAACCAAAGCAGCGGAACACACCAATATTATTTCTCCAGCAGCAATTTGGGTCTGCAAATGCGAAATTAAATAGAGGTTTTCACCCGGAAAAATTCTATTAAGAAAATTTTCTATCAACAAACTCAGTTCTGCGATATTAACCGCAACAACTATACCAAGAAGTGCACCAAAAAAAGTACCCAGCATCCCTGAAATCATTCCTTGGATAATAAAAATTTTTAAAACAGTACTTCTACTTGCTCCCATTGTCCTCAATATAGCGATATCAGAACTTTTATCAGAGACAACCATGACCAACGTAGAGATTATATTTACGGCTCCAATCAAGATGATCATTAATAACATTAGGGCAGTCAGAATTTTTTCCATATTTAGCGCGCTAAACAAACCAGCTTGAGCCTCACTCCAAGTCAGAAAGCTTAAATTGCTAAACGGACCAATAGCCTGCCCTACGATGCTCTCCACGCGAAAAATATCTTCCACGTTCACTTTAACCTGGAGATCAACCCCAGAATCATTTTCAAAAAATTTCTGGGCGTTATCTAGATTTGTCAGTGCGATGCTATCGTTTCCATAGAGACCAAAATCAGCGAAACCAACTACTTCGAAACCTTGGGCATCGGATACTTCTCGTGCCAACAAGTTACCTAAAGAGAGCATCGTCAATTCTTGGCTATTATAGATTTCCAGAGATCCGGCTAACTGAACCCCTAAGATGATACCATTCTTAGTATCCTTGAGTTCTTCAAGCAGTTCTAGATACCTTCGATTTGATGTGGCCGCTAAATTAGATTCGAGCTCCACTGAAACCCCTCGCAACTTCGCGAACCTGACTTCTCCCTGATAGCGAATTATAGCGTCTCCCTCAATGAAGGGTGCTGCTGAGAGAACACTATCTGCTTGAGAGAGAAGAGATACCTGCTGCTCCCAAGAATCTGACAGATTAGGCCCGGATATTACGGCATGGGGCACGGCCTTTAAAGCTTCATCCCGCATTACCGTAATAGATCCATTAATCACGGAAAGGGCTACGATAAGAACTAAGACCCCTAGGCAGACACCTAGCATCGAGATGACGGATGTAAAAGACAGCAAAAAATTATGCTTCTTTGTTAACGAATATCTCAAACCCAAAAATAAGGAGAGCGAGTTATGCATGGGTTGAGTTTCTCGGCTTTCTTAAGATTCTTGGTTTTCGCAAGTGAAAGACTGTTTAATTTAATCGATTTTAATCTTATAGCTTAGGGTTGCAGTCTTTCCGAATGCCTCTGCAATAGTCTTTGCACAGTTTTAAAGCTAATTGGTAATACAGGTGTAGAAACTTCGCCAGAAATAGCTCTCAGAGATTTACCTTGTTGCTTCAGCTCTATGATTTTCTTTAAAACCCGCTGCTCCATCGGATTTTCAATCAGGCGCCCGTTGTCATGGATAGTGTAGCCAAAGGGCCTGCTCCCGCCCAGATAACGCCCTTGAATGCGCTGACGGCGCTTAACTGTTCTAATCCGCTCTGCAGACTTTCGTTTATCAAGCGTAGAAAAAACATTTGCAGCGACTTGAAAATTAATTGCAAAGTGTTCACTAGTTATATCGCCGCCCAGGTCAACGATATGCAGTTGCACACATTTTTCTCTGAGGGACTTAATTAGTTCCAGTGCATCTGCACCAGAACTAGCGATTCGCTCTAACTTACTAGAGATTATTTTATCCCCGCGTTTAAGTCCGCGGAAAAGCTCTCCTCCTTTTTTCCTAGCATCAAAAGCTAAACCCCAACTGCAGTCCAAGTCTGCCACTCCCTCCGAAATAAGCCAATTTCGCGTTAAACAGTAAGTATGAATGCTAAGTAACTCGGTCTGCACCACAGTTTCCAATTCGCCATGCTCTAAAGTAGCCTCTAACTCAGAGGTTCTGTAGTAAGAATAAATCTTCATAAGTGAAAACTCCGCCAAATTTCTCATCTTCACAAAATTACAACTTTGTGAGAATTAGGACCCACACCTTAGCCCCATACTCTCGAAACTATAGGTATGTTTAAAGTAAAGACAACGCTTGCTATATCTTTGCCCCAAGAAGAACGTGTCTGTGCTGAAACAAAGCCACGAGGGAAGTATAGTACATGCAGTCTATTTTAGGAAACAAGTGGGCACCTAGACCTTAGCTCAGAGAAACAAGGATCCATAATAAGCGTAGAATTCGCGCATGCTATTGTTTTTATGAAAGTTTATAAAATAATAACGGCAACTTTAGTTGTTCTACTTGTAATGAAATGGTATGCTTCAACCCGCTGGTCTCTATTAAACCAGAAACCAAGTGTAAGTGGGTCTAATTAGGCGGGGTATAACCGCGGTAAGGTCCCCATTCCCGGCAAAAGCTCCGGGAACAGAGCAAACAGCCGATATATAGGCTGGGCAGATGTGCTTTTCGCTTCGTAAGACTAGCTAAAAGGAGCTAGCGGTTAGTATGAGACATCTAGTCGACAAGCGAGATAATAGTCAATCATGCAACTAACGTGATTAAACTTAAGTCTTTGATTTTAAGACAAAATAGTGAGTATTTAGGAATTCTAATTCGTATCCTGGCTGTTGGTTCAATTATCCAATAGCGGGAAGTAAGGCAGCAAGTAGGACAGCTAATAAATTAAGTTTAAATAGGCTTTTCAGCAGTATCTAGGCCTTGATGAACGGAGTCGCGAAGAAGCACCCTTAAGAAGACGGGTATTCGCGCTCATTTTCAGACCTATAAGCTGATTGTAGAGATGGACTGCTGTCCACGGCAATTTGGGCGCATTTGAAATCGATCTTATTTCAATCTTGCTCTCAGTATCGAATTTCCTTCCTTTTTGTTTACTCCCTATTACAAATGGAAAGTAAACTATCATGAAAAGAATGTTAATTAATGCCACTCAAAGTGAAGAGATGAGAGTAGCTCTCGTTGATGGCCAA
>MDTC01208687.1_pt1 | contig 10230 bp, 4 predicted proteins | sample 811181 | NCBI WGS metagenome assembly MDTC01 (sample SAMN05326644, study PRJNA326480) | marine metagenome | isolation source: seawater | place: Pacific Ocean: North | collected 2011
CAACCAAGAGCTCCAGAAAATAGAATAAGAAAATTTGGTGATAGCTGTGAACGAATGAGACAAAATATGTGGGGTAATACTTGGGGAAGTTTATTATTAATGATTGGAGGAGTTAATGAGGTGACAAATTGTGATCCTTCAATTGCAGATCCTACAAATTTTGTTAATAACACAAGTACAGGTGATTGGGAATACCAATTAACACACGAACAAATTGTAAGAACGTTTAGGAGAATATTAAATAATATCAACAAGAATAAAGATGAGGATACAACTACTGGAACAACCGCAACAACTACTGGAACAACCGCAAGTACTGGAACAACCACAACAACTACCGACTATATGTATAAAGAAAATTTTGTTAGAGAAAGAATATCTGAGCCATTTATTTTACAAATTTGATTTTTTTTATTTTTTATGTTAAAAAATAACAATGGATATAGAACTAAGTAATATGATGGAAGGGATTGAGGTAAAAACAGATGATGAAATTGCTGAAGGGTATATAAATGATATTTCACTTAGTAATCAAGATGAAGTTTTAACTGATAGAACAGATAAAGCAGAAGAATATTTTTTATATACGCTTAATTTATTAACAATCAAGGATAATTTTTCATTTGAAAAGCTATCTTTTATACAAAAGATGTTTGGGGTTATCACATTATATTACAATGAACTTTTTGAAGATAATTGGCAGGATTATTATATTAGAATAGGTATGTATGCAAGATTAGAAGAAATAAAAAATATCAAGGAAATGATGGAATTATTTTTATCTTTTCAAAATAGAGAATATGATAGATTTCTTATGTTACTTAAAAATATATATATTCAAATGTTTATTATAAACGAGGTATTTGAAGAGTATCATCACCTTTAAATTTGAATAATAAATTTTATAATTATAGATTATAAAATGGATAAACAAAGTAGTATAATAAATAAATTTAAAGAAAATTTATCTAAAGCAACATTAGTAATTAATTCTAATACAACTCGACCTTATCATATAGAAATTTGTAAAAATGTAATTGGTAGATATGATAACTTAGTTAATTTATATAATGATTTAGAGTGTATAATAAGTGTAAAGGATATAGAAAAAATTATAAAATTATTTGCTATATTATGTTTAAATTTTATTAACTTAATATATGCTATTAAGATGGATAATATTAATATGAAAGAACAAATAGTACTTAAAATAAATGTAATTCAAGAACATATTTCAGATTTAGTGGATTAAAACATTTAAAAAAAAATTAATTGTTTATATAAAATGAAATCGAAATTAATAATAATTGTAAGTACTGTAATATTATTTGTTATTTTAGTAGTTGTAATAAATCCGTTTAAAAAAAAAGAGGGAACATCAGGAACTAGAGAAGGTGGAGCTCCTAATGTCCCTAAAGGAAGAATTATTAAACAACCAGATTTAGATGTATGGGAAGAGGAAAGTAAGAGTGATATACCAACTGATGAAAAAAGATATGTTGGAGAAAGATCTAAATTAAGAAATAGCGATAAATCTATTTACTATTGGCAAAAAGAAGATGGACAAGTAGGTACGGCAAATGGTTTAAATACTTTAAAGAAAAATCAAATAAGTGGTCAAAATATACAATCAGGTTGTTATATTACAAAAGATTATACTAATGAGTTTGATATTTATAAGTTAGCTGAAAATGCGCCTATTTTAAGTCATTTTTACAACCAACAAATAGAAGATCAATTAAAGAGAGATAATGTAAGTAAAACAACTGTTATTCCAGAAAGTAAAAATAGAGATTATGAATTTGAAATAGATAAATCAAATGAACAAAAATATAAGAAGGATCAGGAAGCGAAGCAAAATCCATTTTTTTGTATGAATGTTACAAAAGATAAAGATACGGGGGAAATAAATACAGATGGATGTACAAAAATAGAATGGGATCAGAATGCTTGGCAAGATGGTCTTTATAATAAAAACAATAAGGGAGAAGCTTTTCCTGTTTTAGGGAAAGATTTCTATTACGTAGGAACAGATATTTATAGAAGTAAGGAAGATATAAGTGAAGGTAAAGGTGTATGTAAAAAATGGGATAAAAGTACTAATAAATACAAGGGTGTAGCGTGTGATAATATAGTAGGAAAAATTTTAGAGAATATGATGACAGAGCATCAAATACAAACAAAAGAAAGTGGTCCTAGTTGTATAATAGATAAAAAAACTGTTAATATGTGGCATAAAGCTGATGTTAAAGGGGGTAATAAGGAGAGTTTACCTTCTTTTGCAAAAGAAGGTAAACAAAAAATATTCAAATCATTTAATGTAGATAAAGATTTACCAAAAATTAAGATGGAAGGTGTAAATTTTACACTTAAAGCGAAAAGGTTTACTAGTTATGTTGAAACTTCTAAAGATGAAAAAGACTTTGGAAGAATCTTACAATTATATGGTAAAGAGAGTAATTTATATAAACCATATTCTTATGAATCAAAAGAAGACCAGAATGATAAAAATTTACAGAATGAAGCAGTTACTTTGGTATATTCTAATACTGGAGAACAAAAATTTAGTCCTAAATTAGATTTTATAGAAAAACAGGATGATTATGGTAAATCTTTTCATATGACTGATGTAGGATATGAAATAACAAATAGTAAAAATCCTGAAGATAATCATAATGGAGAAGGTCATTTAACTGCTTTTTATCCTACATCAATAGATAAACTTGGAAATTTTAAAATTGGTAAATTATCAGGAGATTCTTTTGCTTTTGTTAATAAGAGTTTTGGAAATTGGAATCAAAAACCAGGCTCGAAGGAAGTTAATTCTGTTTTTTGGAGAAAAATTCCTACATATATGGGGAAACCTATTATTCATGATAATAATCCTGGAAAAACAAGTAAATCTGATGCATCAACACGTAATGTTAATTTTATTGTAGGTAGAGAAGATAATACAGACATTATTTTTCCAGATAAAAATGTAAATTTTACTTATAGAAAAAATGAAGCTAATCAATCTGTAAATCCATTACAATTTTTAGATGATGATAATGATAATAAAATTTATTGTGAAATAGATGTTGATTTTAAAAATAATAAATTTGATGGGTTAAAAAAAGGAACTAATCAAATTAAAGATTATTGTTATAGTGGTAATGAAGCAGATATTAATATTATGTATCATAGAGATCAAGGATTAACAAATGAGAATAAGATTTATCCAATTCATGGGATTGAATATTGTCCTAAAGTAGGTGGAGAAGAAAAGTGTCAGGCTATTTTTAATCAAGGAAAAGAAATTGCTAAAAGTTCAGATGATAATACTTTTCGATTTAATAAAAATTATAAAGATTATTGGGATACAAAATGTTCTAGATATATGGAAAGATATCCGTTTACAGGATTTTATACACATACCGATGTGGGTTTTCATAGATCAAATGTGCAACAAATACTTAATATAAGAAGATTAAGAGAATATAAAATAGTAACTATGAATGAAACAAAAAATATTCATAAAACAGATGAAAATATTGCTATAAATATTAAAGAAGTTAGTTTTGGAAATCCATATTATACAAATCAAGAAGGAGAAAAAATTGCATTTCCTTTTAAAATACAGCCTGGTCTTGAATTTGGAATTGATAAAAATATTACTATATATGATAATAAACAATATATTGAGTTTAAAAAATGGAAAAGAAATGAAAAATGGGAAAAGGATTATAGATTTTACACGGAATCTCAAAAAGAAATAGAAATTGAATATATGCAACACTTATATTATTCAATAAAAAATGAAAGTTTAGTGTCTAAATATGATAAAAATACAAATAAAAATGAAATATTATTTTATCCAAAAAAACACCCTCTTGCTTCAAGAATTTTTGTAAATAAAAATGATAAAAGTGAACATTATAATACAGATAGAGATAATGATGGACAGAAAATTATTAAAGGCGAAATTTCTATAAATGATATTAATGATTCAGAAACAGATATTACTTATAAAATTCTGGAAAATATACTTATAAAATATTTATTTCCTATTGGATCAAAAGTTTCTGTAAAATCCTCACAAGTTAGTGTACCTGAAATAAAAGATTATACTGGTTGGATATCTCCAGGTTTTTATTGTTTAGGTGTTGTTAGTAATAATAAGGGAGATCACTTGGGAAAATTAAATTTACAAATTAGTAATATTAGAGGTAATCAAGATCAAACTTATATAACTAAAAATATAATAAACACAAAAATACCAGTTAGTACAGAATTATTTATTGTAAAGGGAATTTTTACTTTTCCAGAACCAGTAAATAAATCTATATGTGATACATTTAAATTAAGTTATTCTAGAAGTAATTTACAGCACAATACTGCTAAAGATTTTTTTACTTTTGGTACATCAGATTTACATAAGTATCATAATATGGATATAGGATCAGAAGATTTAATAAAAGATTTATATTTTGCTTCATCTCATTATGATAAAAAATCTTGTTTCGCCGTAGGAGAAGTTTTTAATCAAGGTAGATATGGCATTAGTAAAGAAAATCTTGAAATTAAAAAAGATGATGATAATTATCCAATAAAAAGATCTGATAATGAAATTGATAGAAAATCATTTTCTGTTGAACCACATTTAAATCAATACAAAGGTTTACATAATTTAGAAAAAGATGGAGATGAAATAAGAAATTCAACTTGGGGTTCTGCAATTTGTGGTATAACAAATCATGATACAAGTTACTATCCTCATAATAATAAACTTCATCAAACAATGAAAAAGTTTTGTCCACTTGATTATCAAGGTAAAAAAGATATACAAGAGTCTAGAAAAGAAAATGGTTGCTCAGTTAAAGATTTTACAAAATTATCTTGGCCTAAATCAAATAAAAATGCAAGACAATTTCATAATGAAATTGATAGTGGACAAGAACAAGTCACAAATATGCCTTTTAAAGAAGGACTATTTTTTAAACACGATGTAAATGATATAAAAAATAGATATGTAACAACTTTTATTGGAGATGAAAATAAAAGTATCAATATTGACAAATTATTAAAGTATAATCATGAAATAAAAAATAAATATTGGGGTACAATCACACAAAAAGAACGTAAAGTTAGAACAACAACACCACCTGCAAAAGGTATCTCAATTTTTTATTTCATTATACCTTTAATTATTATTGTATGTATAATATTATTTTTTGTTAGGAAGAAATAAATTTGAATTATTATAATTTATGTGTAAATTATAATATATGTTTACCTGTAATATTTGTCAAAGTACAATACATAATAAAAATAAATTTACGACTAATTGTAATCATGACTTTTGTAATTCGTGTATAACACATTGGTTATTATTAAAAGATAATTGTCCGATGTGTAGACACGATATTGTTGAGCAAAACAAAAAAAACGAAGACAGTGATGAAGAAGAAGATTTTACTGATTATTATATAGAGTGGCCTGATACAAATAATTACTTAAGTTTTAATGAATTACAAGATATAAGAAAAAAATACAGAGAAGAAATTTATGATATGTGTGATGATATGATTGATGATATTAATGATAATTATTTAATTGACATAGAATATAATGAAAAAAATAATTTCTATGAGACTCAAGAAGAAATTGATACAAAACAAAAAATTATCTATATTATATTAAAGTATTTTCCTGATTCTGATAAAATGGAAGTTAAATTTATATTTAAAAATAAACTAAAATATCCTGTAAAAAAAGATAGACAAAATTTTATAAATAAGCGTGGAAAATTATTGAATAATAAAAAGATAAAGATAAAAATGAAATACTGATATTTTAATTTTAAAAAAATTAAAATTTACTTTTTTATAAGAAGAAAAAATATTAAAAATAACATACAGACTATTATAATACATATACTAGATATTAATAATACTGTTTTTGTTTTAGATAAAGTTCTTTTAGGATTTTGTTGATTTGTACTACAATCTGAATTATTATTTTTTAAATTATAAAATTTTGTGTTTTCACCAGGTTCAACCCATCCATAATTTATCTTATTATTTTTTGTAAAATAAACCTTTAGTATATCATTTTCATTATCAGGTTTAGGACATTCATCCTTAGTAGATTCTATACCTTCTTCACCTTGTTTATATGATTTACAATTAAAGCTTGAATCTCTACATATCATATTACCGTTCTGAGAATTTTTACAAATTTCTTTTTGATTTGTTTCTTCAATGGATACACAATAAAATTTATTCTCTTCTGTTTGAAACTTTTCATTACAATATAAGTTACATTCTTTATCTTCATTAGTTTTTAATACTTCTCTCCTTTTATAAGTAAAAAATGGTATAATTTCTGAATTTTTTGATAAAAACTCCTTATCAATATCTAAATCTATCATTGAATGCAAGACAGATTCAAATGTACTATAATTTATAATTTTAACTTTTGTCACTGAATTAGATTTATCTTTTGAATTTACAGATAATACTTGTAATTTTAGTTCGTAAGTTACCTCGCTTTCGCTATTTATATCTTTATCACAAATATATAGAATATCTCCAACACTATAACCCTTCCCTCCGTGTCCTGGTAATATGTTCACTTCATATTTACAATTAAACATATTAAATTCTGAATAACCCATTTCATCTATGTATGATATTATATCTTCATCTTTATATTGTACATAATATGGAGCGTTTTTGCAAGGATTTTTATTATCATTTCCTGACACTGGTATGGGTACATCATCAAAATTGACTTCGTTACCGCCTAATACTTTTAAAGAATCAGACAAATGATTTTCATCTTTATCATTATCTATCTGCTGATTGTTAACCCATCCGTGTGTATATCTAAAAGGTATACCACCTATTGTTTTTGTTTTTTCTGAAATTAAAGGGTTTCTATACTTAAGTGTAAAAGGTAAATCTCCCAGTCCTTTTAATTTAGGAGGATTGGTGTCTTTTAATTTTTCTTTTATAATAAAATTATTTGGAAATAAATTATCATTATTTTTTGCTTTTGGAAAATATAATCCCATAACCAAGTCATCTTTTATATTTTCAATAAAATCTGGTTTAATTTCTTCTATATACTTTTTATTTTTAAGAAGACTATATACAAATGAAGCAGAACCTTTTTTTGTTTTATTTAATATAAATTCTTCATTTAATTTTTCTAGTAATCTTTGGATATAAAAATCCTTATGAGTAAAATTTCCATCATCACCATATTCTAGATCATAAGACCTGATAATATCAGAAAGCGTAAATTTATGTCTTTGAAGACCTTCATAAAAATTATCTTCGCAATCACCACAATTTTTAATATTTTCAGTGTCATTTTGTATAACAACTTGATCATTTCCTATTAAAGGAATAGGTATCTTACAACTTCCTCTTATAGCATTTTGATTTCTATTTTGAGGTATACCAGAAAATTCATCTGGTATTACATCATAATTAATAGTAATTTCACTTTTTTCATCTCTTAATTTAAAATTATTTGGAATTTTTTCTTTTCTAGGATCGTTATTATTAAGTTCTTCCCTACTGGTAAAATTTTCTTTCTTTGTAAAATATTTTATAAATTGTTCTGAATTTTCTACACAATTTAAGTCGTCGCTTTGATTTTTATGTACTGTATCTTCACACGAAAGTCCTTGTTGTATATTATTTAAATAAGTATCAAAATTATAATTTAATGTTTGACTATCATCAAATTTATCTGATGGACTAGCTTTATAAATAAATTTTTTAAATTCAGGTAAACAATTTTTTTGATCAGAATTATATATTGAACAATCTGAAAATTTAGTTTTGTCTTTGGATGTAATATCTTCTGGATCTAATTCTCTAAAGTCATTAAAACGATCGTGAAATCTTAAATCAGGATGAGCTGAAGGAGTTATAAAATTTTTAAACTTAAATTTTTTAAGTTTATCAGAATAATGAAAATGATCACTTCTACATTTTGAATATAATTTACCTCCTTCATTTGTTTTTGTTATGAATGAACAATCTTTATCTTCATCACATTTTAATTTCAAATTTTCTAAATCTTCACCTGACGTATAATTTTTTCCAGTTTCAGTACAATCTAAATTATCTCCAATTTTTTTATATACTCTTTCTTTTACCTTTTTATATAAAGTAGTATTTTCAGTTGAATTATATCCATCTGTGAAGTAAAAATTATAAGAATTAATATTTGTTTTATCGCTGTCAAATAAACTTGGAAATATTTTTTCTTTTTCTTTGATAAATTCTTTATACTTACTTAAATCTATCTCTTCGTTTTTGTCATCAATTTCATTGAATTTATGCTTATAAAAATTAGTTTGTTTATTTATATTTTCACTTTTTTCTTCTTCTATTTTTATACTTTTTAAAGTATCATTTACAAATCTATTATCATTATTTAATACTGAAATAAAATTATTTGCAGTTTTACCATCTTTTTCTTTTTCGTCTATATGAAAGGGAAAGCTCGGGTTTATATTTTCTGCTAAAGCTTGATTAATATTTGCGTCGGGCAGTTTTAGTATTATATTTGGATGCCATCTTTGTAATGCTATAATTTTTCTGTTATACCTATCTGAAGCCGGACCTCCAGGTAAATTACATATTTCTTTTTTTATGACACCTGCTTGAGAATTTTTTATTTCTGTACCACAGTCATAAAATTTGGGTTTTGCTATTCCACCATATGAATCTAAAGGTGATAAATTTATATAGTCAATCAATTTATTTTTATCTTGTAAACAACTTAAATCATCTTGTATTCTTGTAGTTTTATAACAAGTGCCTTTATCTTTTACAAATACAGATCTTTGATCAACATTGCTCATAACAGAAGTTTTATAGTAATTTATATCACAATTTGTTTCGCAATCTTCTAAACTATCGAACTCTTTATTATTATTAGAACAAGTATCTATACATATTTTATCTGCAGTATTTTTTATTGAAGTAGTATCATTTTTCATAATTACATTACATCTATTTTTAGTATCCCTTTTAACCCATTCACATCTAAGTTTTTCATTAGGATTATCTGTTCCTTGTTCAAATGGAATCTTTTTATTTTCTTTAAGTGTATTATTTTCAAAAAAATCAGGATTATCTTGTCTACTTACTGCATAATCGTTTTTGTCATTTGTATCATATGGAAACCACTTAGGGGTTTTTTCTTTTTCAGGAATTTCTAATAAATCTTTTTTAGGTGCTTTACAAATAAATTTAGTAACTTCTTTTGTATTAGGACAAATACTATTACCTAATAACCCTCCTGTCTGTTCATATATTTGTGTTGAATATTTACTTCTATTGTATTTATACATCCAAATTGCCGGGACAAAATTAATGTCTGCTTCTTCTACATATCCTCTTGCACCGCAAAATCCTTTATGATCACTATCTATTTTTGCACAATAATCCATTGTTCTTGGTCCATATGAAGATGGATTCCAAGTATAAGATCCTTTCTGATTAACACCTTTTCTTGCATAATTAGTATTATACATATCTCTTGTTTTTTTATCACCTTCTTGAAAAGGATATAGATACCAACCAGTCTTTTTTCCGTGACTCCATCCACCCCAAATACCTGTGACAGGTTCAGCACCATTTGGTAAATATTCTACTGGTTCTCTATCTGGTGATAATTTATATTTGTAAGCACCATCTAATCGTTCCTCTATTCTATAAACATCATCAATAGTTTCTGGTTCTTCAAAATATTGATAATATTTAATTTTGCCATTTGATTTAAGTTTAATAGGGAAATATACATAATCACCTTCTTTAAATTTAGGTAATGTTGATTTAAATATAGTTTGATATACATCAGTCATCGTAAATTTTAGACCTTGTTGTACACTAAAAAATATAGTAGATAAAAAATTAGGTTTTTTAACTCGTTTTTTTACTTGGTGAAAATTATTTTTATCTAATATATCAATAATTTCATCTGGTATTGTACCATTTTCTTCTATGTCTTTGTAATAATATACATTTACAAATCTTTCTTCAAAATTACCATCTGTACGTTCTAATTTTACTTTTACTCTTAATATACCATCTACAATTTTTGCTGAAAAAAAGCCTAATGAAGATATATCAAAAGAAAAAGTTTTTAGTGTATTTATAAACATTAAATTAAGACCTGGTATTTGAGCTAAAGTTTCTTTTGGAGCAAAGGTATCTATTATAC
>MDTC01220604.1_pt1 | contig 10230 bp, 12 predicted proteins | sample 811181 | NCBI WGS metagenome assembly MDTC01 (sample SAMN05326644, study PRJNA326480) | marine metagenome | isolation source: seawater | place: Pacific Ocean: North | collected 2011
AGCAGAGAATGTCGACGTCCCAGTTGCAACAGTAACAACAACAACAACAACGAAAAAGAAGAAACTTTACGCGCCGAAAAAGTTTACCATATCCAAAGAAGGCGATGAATTATTACAAAATGAAAAGAAAATGCAAGAGAATCTTACGGACGAAATGGTCGACTTAGCCTCTCGAATCAAAAGGAACGCCGAAGAAGTTTCCCGAGAGTTGAGCAGGAGCAACAAATTAGTAGATAGCATGGAAACAAAACTGGACCAAAACGTCGTCGTGGCGAAAAACGCGACGCAAAGACAGACCGCTGTTTTTCGTAAAAACAAAAAGTACGGGTGTTGGAGTTGCATCGTTCTCACTCTCACTTTCGTCCTCTTCAGCTGGGTTTATATCGTCATTAAGTTTAGCGGCGATAAGACCGTACATTTAATTAAGAAAATGGAGGACAGAGTGCGCTACGACAACAGAGAGGACGACGACGTCGTCGTTAAAGTAGAACGGGACGAACACGTCTCCGGGGAAGCAAAACATAGTAGCAGTGGTAGTAGAGACGCGTTAGAATTGTAGTAAAAGGAATGAAAAATAGTAATAATTTACAACTTGATCATGATGGATAGATTATACAGTATTTAGATGTATCTGTATATAAACTACAGATTATTATCGCGGCTGACCTGGAGGTGTGAACTTAACCATCGGGGTTCCGAAAAGTGTTGGCGCGTCTTTTACCGCGATTACGTCGACTTCAAAAGTCAATTTCAATCCCGCCAAAGGATGATTAAAATCTAACGTCAGAGAGTCCTCGCCAATCTCGACGACTTTCGCTATGACGTTTGGTGCGAGCTGCACGACTTGTCCAGGCTGCACTTGTTCCTTCACTTGAACCATTTCTTCCGGTAAAATCGGTTGTTTTTGAATCTTCTTCTCGTCAAAGTTCCCGTACGTATCTTCCGGTTCCAGCGTCAGTTTCACTTTACTTCCAACTTCGCACGTTAATAATTGCGCTTCCAATTTAGGGAATAACTCCCCGCTTCCTAACGTAATCTCCACAGCTTGACCTCGCGTGGACGTATCGTCGATGAGTTCGCTGGTCTCTCCGTTCGTCAATTTGTAGTGCAAAGCAACCTTCTGCCCGTTGGTCAAAGCAGCCGAACACACTCCTTGTTTTCTTCTTCTTCTGATTTGTCTTCTTTGGTTGCACAGTTGGTTGCGATGACGATGATGATGTTGATGACGAGGATGAATTATATGTTTTCTCTCCGTGTGCAGAGAGGATGATGAAGAAGAAGAAGTTTTATTATTTGTATTGCTGATACTCAAAGCAGAGGATAAGGATACTGATGATACCATGAGGACGATGATTATTGCGTTTTGTTTGTATGTTCGTTTTCTGTTCTATGTTTTTAAGTGAAGAGGTTAAAACTACTTCTGCGTGTAACTGTTTTTTGTCCTGCACCATGTGGAAATTTTTTAACTTGATCCCTCAAAAGAAAAAAAAAATGTTGCAACGATGTGGTCGTTTTAGTCTTCCCAGCAGATGCGCGCTCTCGAGTATCACCACCGCAGATGGGTTGATCGATTCATTCGCTTCATCTTTATCTTTATCTCTATCATCATCATCATCATCGTCGTCATCATCATCGTCAGTGCACACAATAACAACAATTCCAAGTTTTTGTAACAGAAACGACAACAACAACAACAATTCCAACAGAAACAGAAACAGAAACAGAAACACAGCGACAAATCATCATCATCATCATCAACCCAATCGTTCCATCAAAACGTCCTCCTCGCACGCGACGACCGTCTTGGGTATTCGGAAAGATTCCAAAACCGTTCTCATCGCCGACGGTCAAGTGACCATGGGGTCGGAAATTATCAAACACAACGTGATTAAAGTGCGCAAGTTGGGCGACGGCGTCATCTCGGGTTTCGCCGGGTCCACCGCTGATGCGTTTACGCTCTTTGAAAGATTGGAACAAAAGATAGAAGAACACCCGGGTCAATTGACGAGAGCTTGCGTGGAATTGGCCAAGAATTGGCGCACGGATAAGTATCTCAGAAGGTTAGAAGCGACGATGATTGTCGCCGATAAACACCACATGTTTCAAATAACCGGCAACGGCGACGTGTTGGAACCGTCCAACGGAATCATCGGTATCGGAAGCGGTGGAAGTTACGCGTTAGCCGCTTCTAAAGCTCTGGTTGATGTGGAAGGATTGAGCGCGATGGATATCGCGAAGAAAGCTATGGATATAGCCGCGAATACGTGCGTGTATACCAACGATAAGTTTCAGATTTTAACGTTGGATTCAGACGCGAGCGCGGAGGAAGAAGGAGGAGAAAAAGAAAAGAAAGAAGTCGACGACGGAGGAGAGAAAGGAGGAGAGGGGAAAAAAGCGGCATGACGAAACGTATAAGAACAGCAATAACATTCTTTCGCGCGTGTTGTAGTAAATAATAAAGTACCTAATCACTGCTATTCCTTCTTCTTTCCATTTGCTAATAATAATACATATGCTTCGCATGCGCGTCACGTTAACTTTTGGCGCGACATCGAATAGAAAGCAGCACCTCTTACTCTCTACTTCTACGACTTTGATGACGACGGAGGTGGTTTCTTCTTCTCTTTCATTCTAAACACTCGTCGTAACGCCAGTACGAATTCGCTCTCTTCCACTTTGTCGAGAAAATTCGCGCGCTTCCCGCCCATTGACTCTCGAAGTCTGTTGATGCCGCCACTCATTACTTCGTGACTTATACTACCGTTGTTGTTATTATTATAAGCGTCGACGCGTTCTCGTATTCGAATGACCGTAGGCTCAAAGTTCCGTTTCGTTGCGTTGCGTAAATCTTCCACGCTGGCAACATCTAAAAACGCAGAAGCGCAAACGCTTCCACCAACGACGCCACACACTGCTAAACAACTCGCGTAAACGAGCGCGCGCATAGCGGCGGCGTTGGTCGATTTGTGCACCTCGTGCATTCGCCTCGCCGCGAGCCGTTCAGACGCTGACGCGTTTTGACGCTCGAGTTTCCTGAGTTCTAAATCAGACTTAATAGCTTCGAAGCCCCATCGGTCTCGTCGTCGTCGAATTATGCCATCGTTTTCTGGAAAAGCTCTCCGTTGTCCTCGGTTGGTATTTCCTTCGCTGATATCAAACCTCTTGTGTTTTCTCAACTCTCTCGCTTCAGCTTGCGCCGATAAACGCAACTCGTTCGCGTAGACTTCCGCTAATTTCGTAACTCCATCGTATTCTGTACTATTACTGTTGTTATTACTATCGTCATCATCACCACGTGCTCTTCTTTCGAGCAGCATCGGTTTCTTTCTTCGAGCGTCGTCGTCGTCGTCTTCATCTTCTTCGTTCTTTTGCTTTTTGTGCCTTTTTTGCAACTCCATCTCTTGCTCTTTCTTGGCCCAGTGGTTTTCGTTCGCTCTGGCTCTGGCGCCTATGCGAGAGATTAACGACATGTTATTCACTCGCGTATTACTATTAGTATTGTGTGATGATATTTATCCATCGTGATATTACTTTATTATTATTATTATTACGAGTATTGTAATGGATTCCCCTAATCTCTCTCTCCTTTTATTTTACGGATAAGCACCATTTTTTACATTTTTTACGGATTTAAGCTCTTTTCCATAATTTTTGTTCCTTTGGTTGTTGTTGGGGTCGGAAATACCAAATACCGTTACAAAACCCCTACTAATAAAATCTTTCTCCTCCTCCTTCTTCTTCTCCTTTTCTTTCTTCCGAATGATGAAAATGAAAGAGATGAACAACAACAACAGCAACGACAGCGACAACACCTCTTCGCTGTATTACGAACAGTGTTTCCATCGATTGAATCACATGCCGTGGCTATACGACATCGAGAAACACAAAATGTTTGCAAAAGAGAGACAGAAACAGTGGCAAGAGAAACTGATGCAAATGGAAACCATAGAAATCAAAGGAGAAGACACGTACATCTCGGACGAGAACGTCCACATCTTCGCGGAACGAGGAAGAAAAGTAGTCATTGAGAATAACTGTCGAATAGCGAGCGGATGTTTCATTCACGGTCCTTGTGTTCTGGAAGAAAACGTGGGTTTGAACCAATCGGTTCACATGGACGGTGGTAGCGGCAAAGGCATTCACATCGGATGCGATACGAGAATAGGCCCATCGACTTCTATTTTCGCGTTTAACCATAGCTTTGACGATTTAACGACACCTGTTCGGCTACAAAAAGTCAAATCAAAAGGAGTAACCATAGGGAGGGACGTTTGGATTGGCGCGAATGTTTCAATCGTCGACGGCGTTACGATTGGTTCCCACGCTGTCGTAGGTATCGCGTCCGTAGTTACGAAAGATATTCCGGAATACGAAATATGGGCGGGCAATCCAGCAAAGAAAATAGGAAAAAGAGGTGATTAAAGTGATGTTCATCATCCATATAGAGATTTTGAAGTCTAGTAGAATCAAATAGCGCAATGCATAACACCTAGAATCCAGCTTTCCAAAAGTCTTCTGAATCCATCCCGTGCGAGGAGGAATGGACGTTGATGTACTTATCGATCTTCTCGTCTTCAATCGAGGATTTGAGACCTTTTCGTTGCATCTTCTCTCTCCATTTTCTCATCCGCGTTTCCGTATCGCTGTCCTCTTCTTCTTCGTCTTCATCGTCGCTCGAAGAGCTTTCTTCATCTTCGTTGAGCCAGTCCTTTGGATTTCCTTTCATTTTACTTCTTTTCAACTGCAATTCACTTTTTGTTTGCTTCGTGTGCGCTGCCGCCGACGTCCACTGCCTTTCCTTCCCTTTCTCCAACTTTCTCAACCTCCTTTTTTCCTCGAACTTTTTTCTTCTCGCGTCTCGTCTCTTTCGCAACGCTAAATCCGGATCGTCTTCATCGTTCGTTTCTACATCTAAACTCTTCTTTCGCCTTTCCTCTTCTTCTTCTTCTTCTTTTCGTTGTTGTTTCTTCTTCTTCATTTTCTTCATTCTTAGTCTTCTTTCTTCTTCTTCTTCCTCTTCGTCATCATCATCATCTTCATCAACTTCATTTTCTTCTTCGCTCGATGTTGATGAAGACGATGTTGATGAGGAGGACGAATCATTCTCCTCGTCGTCGTCCCCGTTTATTTTCCCGTTCTCCACTGGTGCTTCTACATTGCTATTTGTATTTCTTAATTGTGCTAATCTATCGGTGTCGCCAGCCATTTCAGCCGCTGCCATAGCGGTATTCAAACTCACCGTGTCATTCTTCTCTACGAGCGCGTCGAAGAGCTCCAAAGCTTTGTTCGGTTCATTTAATTTCAAGTATGCTTGCATGGCGACGTTTATGGTGATTGTCGTTATATCTAAACCAATCTTCTTCATCTCTGCAAATAACCCGAGCGCGAATTTAGGATTCCCACCTTTAATTGCTGCGGACATGACGGCGTTGAATGAGATGGTGTTGCGCTCAACCCCTAATAGTTTTTGCAAATTGAACACTTCAACGCATTTCTCCCAGTGCTTTTGCTTTCTCAATCGGGTCGAGAACATGGTGAACGCTCTCGGATCTGCTCGCAACGCATCCGGGCGGTCTGGTGAAAACGCGTCGGATAATATTCTTTGCACATCGGAGATTTCGCACTCCAAAAGCTCTTGCGTAGTCGCGTAAAGTTTTGAGTTTGACTGCGACGGCTTCAAGCCTCGGGAAGGCGCGAACTTCATCGTGTGTTTGACTTTCTTCTTGCTTTTATTGTTGTTATTATATTTGTTATTATTAGTAGTATTTGCACCATCTTTCCGCTTTTTACTCTGATTGTTATCATTATTGTTCTTCATGATTAATGGGGGATATGTTAGTGTTGATACGAACAGACGACTTTTATTCGCGACGAAGATTGTGGCGGCAGAAGTGGTATTTGTGGCTGTTCCTTCCTTTTTTTCATTTCATCGTCGCTACAACTCTACAACTACGTTAACTTTACAAAATCTTTGAACGTCTTCTCTAATTGCAATTCAAAGCTCTCTATTTCCTTCTCGCGCATGCCTATCGCGGCTGCGGCCGTGAAATACGCTGTCGGGTATGTCGAGAAAGAAGCTCCAAATCCTCTCAACTCTACGTCGCCGATTTTCTTCGTCTCTTGCATGGGAACCGTGCGGGCGCCAGAGACTCGTCTTGTGAATAACATGGAACCAAATTTTGTAACCAGATCATTTCTCGAAGACGTCAACGTCACGCCTAAAGAAATCGGATTGTTTGGCGTTTCTAACACCCTCTCGCCGTATTTTGAAGCCGTTCGTTCTAATGCCATCTTCAATTTCTCGTAGTTCGTTTCGCGTTCGTCGAGTAAACGTTCGTAACCAGTTTTACCCATTTCGAGGAGAGTGATGAGCACGTCTAACGTTGAAGATATCGATGCTCGACCTGGGTATAGTTTACGAACTTTATCGACCAAGTAACCGTTTCCTTTTGAAGCGCAAACGATTGCACCTCCAACCGGCACGAGAAAATTTTTATCTAAACTTTGAACGACACAGTCGACTCTTCCCTTTCGCATGGCTGCTTCAATTTTACCGCACAACTTTCTGCTCTGAACGCCGTAAGCGTTATTTATCACGTGCGCTACGTTATATTTTTGACACAACTTTGCGATCGCTTCGACGTCGTCGGATGCTCGAGGCGCGAAGCACGACGTCGACGAGACCACGCACGCGATTTTTTTAGTATTTTCGTTCTCTTCGGCGGAGAGTTCTTTCTCGAGCGCCTGTAAGTTTGTAACCAACTCGTCCTTTTCTAATATTGGATCAACCACGCAAACATCGTAACCGCTCGCTAGTATGCTTTTTATGCACGTCTTCTGGTCTAATCGCGTCCAAACTATCGTGTTTTGTCGTTCGTCTTCTTTTGCATTTTGTTCTTCTCGTTGGTGCGCTCGTAAAGCGTTGAACACAGAGCACAACGACATGCCCGTGCATAACGGTAAGAGCAACGTCGTGGTACTATCTATACTTTGCAAACCTGATATCTTCATCGCATCCGCGACTAAAATATTCGCCAGCTTTGCTATGATGCTGCTCCCTATTGCTTTCGGTTGATCCGCGGAAACGTCGCCGCTCCGTCCAATTCCGTGGTGCAAACTAAAATTACGCCTTTGAACCAATTTAGAATACACGCGTCCTTCGCGCTCCCCAACCCCGCAGTTATCTAAGAAATTATTCGAATCCAATTGCGAAAGCTCTAGTAAGAAACTTTCGATCACTTGTTCGTTCCATCCGTCCGTCGGTAACTTTCTGTTCGATACAAGTTGAGAGAACAATTTTGTCTGTCGCTTCGACGCTTCGTCAGCTTGGCGAACGTACGAAGTGGAAACGAGAGACTCGCACAGACGCTGATTGGCGTCGTTATTGACGAACATCACTTAGGAAGGGAGAAATTCCGTTGTTCGGTGAGGTTGATGCGCGTGTACTCGAGTTCTGTCTCGCACGCGTTGGCGTTTGTGTGTATGTGTGTTTGTGTGTTTGTTTGTTTGTGATGAAACTCTAAAATTTTTTCCTCATTTGGAAAATCACAAACCGCCTCAACTTCACACAAAACGAAGGAGATGAGTGGACGGGGAGGAAGAGGAGGAGGAAGAGGCGGAGCGCCGACGACGACCACGACGAGTGGTGGTGGTGGTGGCTTCGGTGGTGGTTTCGGTGGACGAGGCAAATCTTGGGTCCGAGGTGAACCGACAAACTCGACGACGACGAATTCAACGTCTTCGAAAACAAAAGAAGAGAATTACAACAACAACAACAACAACTATAGTCTAGGAGGAGGAGGAAGAGGAGGAGGAAAGAAGAGAGGTTATAACGATAACGGCGGCGAGTATAATCATCATAACTATAATCAGAGAGTGAAACTGAGCAAGAACACGTATTCGAGAGGCGGGAAAGACTCGTTAAATGCGAACGCGTCTTCGTTCACTCCGTCGGTTTCATTTGCAAAAGAACAAGAGAGAAAAAAACGAGAGTTGCAACAAAAGTTACTCTTGATGGAGAGGCAAAAAGCCGAATTAAAGGCAAAAGTAGAAGAAGCGGCGAGATTAGCTAAATTGAAAGAGGAGCAGGAAGAAGAACGGGTGACGAAGCGGTTCAAGGAGGAGCAAGAGTTGAAGAAAGAAAAGGCGAAACGGGCCGGCAATCTTCTCTCGGGCTTCAAAGACTCTCTAAAAAACAAAGGAGACGTAGGAAATGGAGGACAAGATACCGCGGATGCGAAGAAAACCAACGCTGAAAATGAAACGAAGAAACAAATAGAGAGGGTGTTGCAAGCAGGGACGGATTGGGCGGTTTTGAATCTTCCGAGAGGATCGAAGAAGAAATGGCTGACGCAATCGTATCGAGAACTCGCGAGAAGTTTACATCCGGATAAATGCGCGTTACCTCGAGCAAAGCAAGCGTTTCAACGAGTAAAAGAAGCGTACGAAAACCTTAGCAAAGATGCAGTCGAATAATACAAATCATGAACGCGAATTTATAAAGGCGCGTTCTTTTGACAACACTTACGAGTATAGTTATTTTTCTTTCTTTTTCTTCATACGACCGTCGGCTTTTTTATGAGAGAATCCTTCTTGTTCTCGTCAGAAGAAATAATGTTCTCGTATTGCTGTCGCGAAGACCGGTCGTTCTTCGCAACAATGCCTCCCTCGAGAGCGACTGAGTCCTCGAGAACAACAACAAAAACAGCTTTTAATACTCCTGATAAAGCCAAAACACGATTTCTCTGTGCTGAGTCACGGCGGCGCTTTCGTTCTTTACGAAGGAGTAAAAAGCGTCGTAAAACAGTTACATCGGTCGCCTTGTTGTCAAGAATAAGCGCGGAAGAGATGCGTGCACACTTACACGATTCGAAAGATTTATGGAGCACGACGTTACATCAGACACTGCTATGCAATTGCATTGAAGGTGAAGACGACGAGAGTGACTGCGCGTTTCATTTCCAATATATGCCGATGAGAAATCGTATAGAGGTGCCAAGAATGCTTTGCGAGGCTCGAAAGTGTAAATATGCGTTGGAGCTGGTCGGTTTTGTCCCGTGGGGGTCTGACGTGAAAACCACCACCCCATATGGAAAGACACCGACATTGAAAAACTATGACAAAACGAAAACGAAGGACTTGGCGCACGAGAAACCAATCGCACGATACCTCGCGAGCAAGTTGCAACTCTTCGGTCGAGATGAAGACGAACGCGCTAAAATAGACGAAGTTTACGAGCAACACTGGTCCACATTACGGAACAACGGTTTGACGCACCAAGGAGAAAACTTTGATATGGACCAATTGCTTGCAATTACCGATAGAGAAATAGACGAGACGCCTAGATTTCAAGACATGCGGCGCGTAAATTCGTTCTCTCCATCGCAGCGTTCGCTCGCGTCGCTTAGAGTTTTCGACGAGATTTTGTTACAGAATCAGTCCATGTACCTCGTCGGAGATGCGTTATCGTTATGCGATATCGCTCTGTTTGAAACCGCGTACGAGCTTTTCAGGGAAGAGTCTGCGGATTTTGATATTGGGGAGAGGTTTAATCTGAAATATTTAGAGAGATTTTTAGCGCACATAGAAGACGAACACCCGACGTTACGAGAGTATATGAAAAGCGCGAGACGTGTTCCACGATACAAGAGGCCTGGATACGTGTACATTAACGAATAACAAGTGAAATATTGGACTTCTTTCTACGCTACTTGACGACCAATCGATTCTGCTCGCATCCGAAGCGCACGTATTCGTGTGATTAAGGACTGCAAATGTTTCCGCTCTTCCTTTCGGTTTGAACCGTCATTTGATTCTACTTCTCTTCTTTTTCTTCTCTCCAGTATTCTAACTTCGCCCCCGCTCTTTTGTTCCTCGCGCCACCAATAAGAAGTATTATCGTCCGCCCAGTCATCGCTCTCATTATTATTTTCATCATCGTGATATTTGCCTATTCCTTCTACTTCTACTTCTACTTCTACTTCTTCATTCGTTTCGAACTTTTCTTTTTTCTCGTCATCCTCTTCTTCTTCTCGACAATGCTCGATGCTACTCAATACGCTCGCGAGATACTCAATTTGCTTTGCGAGAACTTCATCACTCTCACGAGCTCTCTCTATCATTCTTCTTTCGTTATTACCTTACCTCGAGAGAGAGTTATAATAAAGATAGCTGTATAGAAGTTCACGCGTGAGTGCAAAACTTTTATGTACGAGATTTGGTTGTCGTTCA
>MDTC01270099.1_pt1 | contig 10230 bp, 9 predicted proteins | sample 811181 | NCBI WGS metagenome assembly MDTC01 (sample SAMN05326644, study PRJNA326480) | marine metagenome | isolation source: seawater | place: Pacific Ocean: North | collected 2011
CAATCAGTGCCGGAGCACATCCAAATTATGGCTGAGCCCGGACGATTTTTAGTTGGCTCAGCGGGATGTTTAATGTCTCAAGTAGTTGGTATTGCTTCACGTGGTAGACAGCGCTGGTTGTACCTTGATACAGGTGTTTACGGGGGACTTTTGGAGTTATCACAACATTTCCCTGCCAGTGTCTTTAGCGATCGCACAGGAGAGCAGGGTGAGTGGACCCTTGCAGGTCCTACCTGCGATGCTATTGATGTTCTGGGTAAACACCAGTTGCCGTTGACTATGCAGGTTGAGGATAGAGTATATGTACCCAATATGGGTGCCTACAGCACAAGCTGCTCAACCGAATTTAATGGCTTTCCGGCACCCGCCGTGGCCTTTTCCGATTGAGCTTGAACTCGCTTAGCTTTATCATAATTTGAGCAATGTTAGCCGGGCAAGATTGAAACAATTTGTGCGTTTTGAGTCTTAACTCAAGCAAAGGCTTGGAGGCCAGTCTGAGCTCGCCCTAGGATCAGTGCATGTACATCAGCTGTACCTTCGTAGGTGTTCACTACCTCTAGATTAAGCATGTGACGCATGATCGGGTAGTCTCCAGAGATGCCATTGCCGCCGTGCATATCTCTCGCCATGCGCGCAATATCTAAGGCCTTTGAGCAGTTATTGCGTTTGAGTAGCGAGATTAGTTCCGGTGCTAACTGATTTTCATCCCGAAGACGGCCGGCGCGCAGTGCACCCTGCAAACCTAAACTGATTTCAGTCTGCATCGAGGCCAACTTTAACTGTATAAGTTGAGTGGCGGCCAACGGTCGATTGAATTGAACGCGCTCAAGGGTGTAATCGCGTGCCGCATGCCAACAGTTTTCGGCGGCGCCCATAACGCCCCAACAAATGCCATAGCGAGCACTATTTAAGCAGCCAAACGGGCCTTTTAAACCCTCTATATTGGGCAGTAAATTATCTTCTGGAACAAACACTTCATCCATGACAATTTCTCCAGTAACAGAGGTAAGCAGAGCTAACTTACCCTCGATTTTGGGGGCAGAAAGTCCTTTGGTACCGCGTTCGAGAATAAAGCCCTTAATAATACCCTCGTCGTTCTTTGCCCAAACGATAAATACGTCTGCTATGGGTGAGTTGCTAATCCACATTTTGCTACCCGATAGCAGATAGCCACCATCCACACGTTTAGCGCGAGTTTTCATTGAGCCAGGGTCAGATCCTGCATCGGGTTCTGTAAGACCAAAACAACCAACCCATTCGCCACTGGCTAGTTTGGGTAAATATTTTTCTTTTTGTGCCTCGGTGCCATAGGTATAGATTGGATACATGACCAGACTTGATTGGACACTGAGCATCGAGCGATAGCCAGAATCAACCCTTTCAATTTCCCGTGCTATTAGACCATAGCTGACATAGTTGACCCCCGGGCAGTCATAGCCCTGAATGGTTGAGCCCAATAGACCTAACTCACCCATTTGAGTAAAAATGGATCGGTCTACAGTCTCATTTTCAAATCCCTGACGAACGATTGGAGCCAGTTTTTCCTCAGCAAAACTGGCCGCAGTATCGCGAATGAGACGCTCTTCATCGCTTAGTTGGTCATCTAAATTAAATGGATCTTGCCAATTAAATTTTCCCCAATCGCCAGACATATCTTCTCCATCTTTAATAGCTGAGTTGCTGTCATAACTCAAAAGTGTATTTCTTTTACTAAACTATAGGCCCAGTAAGGGTCATATTGCCTAAAATTAAATTTTGTAGTGTTCGGCTGTAAGGTCAAGGGCTTTTTCAGCTCGCTCAATAAAGAGATCTATCTCTTGATGGGAGCAAACAAAGGGCGGCGAAATAATCATTGAGTCACCTACGGCTCGCATGACCAAACCGCTATTAATACAAAAATCGCGACACACTGTGCCTGATTTTTCTCCCTCTTCTAATCTTTCACCTGTTTCTTTGTTGCGAACAAGCTCCAGTGAGCCCAACATGCCCTTCACACGGACATGACCAACAATCGGGTGATCCTGCAAGGCGATCCACTTTTGTTGCAAGTAGGGCCCTATATCATTGGCCACTCTATCCACCATAGACTCCCGTTCTATTATATCCAGTGTGGCTATAGCCGCAGCACAGGCAATGGGGTGTCCAGAGTAGGTAAAGCCGTGTCCAAACTCACCACCTTTGGATGTAATCACATCGGCGATTTTGTCACTTACCATAACCCCACCCAGAGGTTGGAAGCCATTGGTCACGGCTTTGGCAAAGGTTATAAGGTCCGGTTGAGTGTTGTAGGTTTGACAACCAAACATACTGCCAGTGCGCCCAAACCCACAGATAACCTCATCACTGACAAAGAGTATATCCCGTTCATTCAAAATACGCTGTACTTCGGGCCAGTATGTTTCTGGTGGGACAATTACACCGCCAGCACCTTGAATGGGTTCAGCAATAAAGGCCGCTATATTAGCTTCGCCCAGTTCATCAATACGCTTTTCAAGTTCTCGAGCCGTTTGGATCCCAAATTCTTCAGGACTTATATCGGAACCATTACAGTACCAATTAGGATCAGGCAGATGCTGGACATAGGGGAGTTTCTCGAATTGTTTGTGCACTGAGTTAAATCCACCCAGACTGGCGGCGGCGATGGTGCTGCCATGGTAGGCATTATTTCTCGACAGAATAATGCGCTTGTTAGGCTGTTCTTTTAAATCCCAGTAGCGTCGAATTAAGCGAATATTGGTATCGTTGGCTTCTGATCCAGAACCGGTAAAGAAAACATGATTGAATTGTTTAGGGCTAACTTTAACCAGGCGTTCCGACAACTCAATGGCCGGCGCATTGCTACATTGGAAAAAGTTGTTGTAGTAGGGCAGTTGGCTGAATTGATGGCTGACGGCCTCCGCTATTTCAGGTTGACTGTAGCCGAGACTACAACACCACAGCCCCGACATTGCATCCAACATTTGGTTGTCGTCTGTATCAAAGATATAAATATGTTCGGCACGGTTGATGACACGGCCGGGTTTTTGATTATAGGCATGGTAGTCGGTAAATGGATGCAGATGGTTCTGAGTATCCAGATCTTGCCATTGTGCAGTGGTTCTTGTTTTACTCATAAGCAATTCCCATTAAATTGAAAGGGCGCTAAACCAGTGTCTAGACCCTAGTCATACCCATTCATCACAGGATGTATTTGACCATTAATGGCGCTTTTCGTCATGTACCCTTATGGGTGGTAGAGCGCCGATACAGCTGCGACTGATTCTATGTCTCAATCTACTTTGCCGCATATAGCTCGCGACCCTCAAACCATGTGGATAGGACTGAGGTATCTGATATGTCGGATGCTCTTCCGCTGCTTTGATGCGCTCGCTGGCATCCTTGCGTCGCGTAACCGCTTTTTCTTGTTGCACTGGACCGCAAGCAGGTGCTAATACGGCAAAGATCGGCAGGACTATAAATAAAGGATGCATTTTGTATTCTTCAGTTGCACTAGTAGAACCAAGATACAGCCTCATAAAGGGCTATCCTTCTACCCCAAAAGGTTAGCAAGGGGAGTCAATATCATCATAAACAGGTAAGGATGAGGGGTGAGGATTTACTCAGATTTGCGCTTCAGTAGTAAGGACTTTAAGTCATTTTCAGCCAGTTTTGTACGCACGGCTACAGTCTCTTTTTCATTATCATAGGGGCCTACTAATACCCTGTGCCAATTATCACCAGAGTCTGTTTCAAAAGGTTCTACAAAGGCCTTAAAGTTTAATAAAAGTAGGCGAACTCTGAGGCTTTCAGCATCAGGCTGATTGATAAATGAACCCACTTGAAGCAAGTAGGTCATATTGGTCTCTGATGCAGCCTCTAGCTCCCTGTTAGGTACAGCGATCTCTGTGCCCGCTAAAATGTCGGGGAATTGAAATGTTGGTTTGACAATCTCGGTTAACTTTTCAGCACTTGGCTCAGTAATTGAGTCTTTATTGTTTAATAGTATGGGTAAGAAATGCATTCCCAGAGCGCCAATAAGCAATCCAATAAAGAAAGACTGCAGGGAAGATCTGGACTGTTCTGCGTGATTTTGAGAGGAGCGAGTAGCCGATTTTCTGGAATTTTTCTGAGCCATATTGTGTGTACCTGTATCCCGTGGCAATTGTAGGTGAAAAAGCCTACTCTAAGCAAAATAATAGCGCCGAATCTACTTTGATGTTGCTAGAACTCTTGGGGATCTACATCAATGGACCAGCGAACATTGGAAAAGCGTTTTTGTTTTTCTAGGTCACTAGCTAATACACTGAGCAGTTGTTGCAGATCATTTCGTGTTTCGGCCTCAGCTTGAAGATAATATCTGTAGCGCCCATTGCGTTTTTCCATCATTGCTGGCAGTGGGCCCAGATACTGCACCCTACTGTTAAGCGAAATGAGACTCTTTGCTCTGTCACGCGCTAGGCAGAGAAAATCTTGGGCCTGAGCAGCATGCTTTGATTCTGCGCGTAGGGTTGCTATGGGTTTGAAAGGTGGTAAATGCCTAGCTTGGCGCTGACTGAGGAGCGACTTGGCGATATGGCGGTAATCTCTTGCCATCAGCGTATCCAGTAGCGGGTGTTCTGGTTGATGAGTTTGCAACAGCACCCTACCAGAGGCTTTGCCGCGGCCGCTGCGCCCAGCAACTTGCGTTAGTAATTGTGCCATTCGTTCATGACCGCGAAAGTCTGGTGTCAGGAGTCCACTGTCAGCATCTAGGATGGCCACCAGAGTTACGTTGGCAAAATGATGGCCTTTGGCAAGCATTTGCGTTCCGATCAGGATGCATGCTTCACCCCTGTCAGCCGTTTCAAAAAACTGCTGCATGGCACCTTGCCTTCTGGTGCTATCTCGGTCAATTCGCAGTACGTTGATATTTGGAAATTGCTTTTGCAAATACTCAGCACTGCGTTCAGTGCCATCTCCAGTGGCGACCAATTGCGGACTATTACAGTCTGGACAATGGCTGGGTGGGTATATTTGATAATCACAGTGATGACAGAGTAAGCGAGCCCTTGCTCGGTGTACGGTCAATTTGGCATCACAACTTGAGCAGGATGCCGCCCACCCACAGCTATGGCAGAGGAGAGTAGGTGCATAGCCACGCCGATTGAGAAAAATTAACACCTGTTGCCCGGCATTAAGGGTTTCTCCAATGGCCGCTAGGGTGGAATGGGCGATTCCGCTGTTTACCGATTCATTTCGCAGGTCAACAAGCTTCCAATGAGGATTGCTAGCGTTTCCAGCACGGGCGTTTAAAGTGAGATGAGTATACCTACCCTGTGCACAGTTATTGAGGGATTCTAAAGAGGGAGTAGCGGAGCCTAATATAATGGGTATATTTTCGCGTTGAGCACGCATCACTGCCAGATCACGCGCAGAGTATTTAAATCCCTCCTGCTGTTTGTAGGACTGGTCATGTTCCTCATCAAGGACAATCAAACCGGGTTCACAGAGTGGTGTGAATACAGCGGATCTAGTCCCTAAAATTATCTTTGCATGGCCTGATCGCGCCTGTTCCCAAGCTTTGAGACGGGCATTGTCAGTCATGCCGGAGTGCAGGATTACCACAGGTACATTAAAGCGGTCGCGAAAGCGCTTTTCTGACTGTGGCGTGAGGCTTATTTCGGGAATTAGAACAAGAGACTGCCGTCCATAGCGCAGTACTTTCTCAATACTCTGCAGATATACCTCAGTTTTGCCACTACTTGTGACACCGTCTAACAGGTAACTGGCAAAGTGATGAAATTCAATTTTATCCAACGCTATCTGCTGCTGTGGGTCGAGTTGTAGGCTTGGATTTTTTAGAATTTGATCCGATGTTGATCCTCTATTATCGTCCACTTCGATTGATGCAATCAGTGCTTTTTGCTTAAGTTGGTTAATAATGTTTCTAGAGAATTGCTGTGAAAGTTGAGAGTCTGGAATTGGCGCAGCACAGCCCCTCATCAACTCAATCAGTGCTCTTTGTTTGGGCGCCCTTTTTAGAGAGTCTGGGCCAAGGCCCTGCCCTAAGTGAGTCAGTTCCCAGCAGGGGGTAGTTAATAAGGGAGGTAATTCTCCCTTTCGTATTAACGTTGGTAAGGTGGTAAACAGCGCTTCGCCAATGGGGTGCTGATAATAATTTGCTGCCCAGATAAACAGCTTAAATAATTTTTCTGGCAGTAGTGGAGTGGCATCGATAACTGCAACAATAGGTTTTAGTTTGTCGGCCGCAAGTTCACTCGCCTCGGCAATCTCTATTACCAGTGCAACGACTCTGCGGCGGCCAAAATCTACCGTCACTCTGGATCCCACTTGAGGTATTTGCCCATCGGTATCCGAAGCAGTCTGCTCGGGTAACCTATAGTCGAATGTTCGACGCAACGGGGAGGGCACCGCAACTCGGATTATCGGAAATTCACTGTGCTGCATAAATATAAAGAATTCCTTTTGTATAAGACTTAATTTCTGCTAGAATCCGCGCTCATTTTAGATAGCTCTCCGTGCTTTGCCTGTAAGTGAGGTGTCCTATCGATACAATTGATAGCATACCAGTTTTACAAGATGAGGTGGCGGTTTGCAGAAGGGAGTAAACAATGAAAAATGAAATTCATCCAGCCTATGGCGAAATGACGGCAACCTGTAGCTGTGGCAATGTGATTAAAGTGGGTTCAACACGTCCAGAAGCACTGCATATAGATGTTTGTTCGGCTTGCCATCCGTTCTACACCGGGAAACAAAAAATTGTTGATACCGGTGGGCGAATCGATCGATTTAATAAGCGCTTTGGTGGTGCTAAGAAGTAACAGAACTGGCTTGTGGTTGGTCATCACTGGCCAATTGCTGTTTGTTTCTATACGTCACAGAATTTTAAAAAGCGCCGCAGGGGTCTCCCGCGGTGCTTTTTTTATACATAAATAAAAATGTATTTAGGGCTGTTTTTTGTCGACATACCCGTTAACAGTTACAATGAATTGAGGGTAATTACCTGAATGGAGTCGCTGTGCGTGCACTTTGGTTGCTAATTAAATGTCTAATGGCTATTGCAATAGCCGCAATAGGTGCCATGTTTGCACTGCGCAATGACCAGATGCTTGGCATTGACTTTATTTTACTGCGAAGCCCCGAGATAAGTTTGGGCCTTTGGCTACTAATATTCTTGGTCGCTGGATCCTTTCTAGGACTATTGGCCAGCAGTTTTATTCTAGGGTCCTACCGTCGCAAATTGGCACAGTTGAAAAAGGAGATGAAAAAAAATGAGCCCAGCTGACCGGCCAGTTATTGTTGCTCTGGATTTTGCTGATGCAGAATCAGCGCTTACCCTTGCAGAGAGCCTCAGTCCCGACCAGTGTCGGCTAAAGGTTGGCAAGGAACTGTTTACTGCCGCAGGTCCACAATTAGTAAAGGCTCTAGTCGATCGTAAGTTTGATGTCTTCTTAGACCTGAAATTTCATGATATTCCCAACACTGTTGCCAGAGCGGTCAGTGCGGCTGCCGATATGGGTGTATGGATGACAAATGTTCACGCCTCAGGTGGGCGTCGAATGATGAGCGCCTCTAGGGAAGTACTAGAGAAGGTCAGTAGTCCTATGCTTTTGATTGCAGTGACAGTTCTGACTAGCATGGACAGTGACGACCTATTAGAGATTGGCATTCAGGATTCTACCCAAAATCGGGTGCTTGAACTGGCTAGACTTGCTCATGATTGTGGTTTGGATGGAGTAGTTTGTTCCGCTCTCGAGGCAAAGAGTTTAAAGCAGGCTTTAGGCAGTGATTTTAACTTGGTTACACCCGGTATACGGTTAGCAGATAGCATGGCAGATGACCAAAAGAGGGTGGTTACTCCCTCTCTGGCTATCGAATCTGGCAGTGATTTCTTAGTAGTGGGAAGGCCCATTACTCAGGCAAAAGACCCGCTTTCGGTGTTGCAGGCAATCAACCAATCCATAGCCGCTGTATAACTCTGCCTAAATTAATTTTATCTCAAAGCTAGTTAAATTCATCTGACCACACAAGTTGGCTGCTAGTGTTTTACACTCTGACATAGTCAACTTCCATGGTACGCTGCACAACATTCTGATCAATGCTGCGCGGCAGTCCCCAACTCGATGGTCATGGAAGCGGAACCTATCAGAATTATCACTGATGGCGTTAAGTCTGTTTGAGAATTGCTGGAATTTGTTGCTGTTGTGGGTATACCGCCTCCACCACTGCAGGCAGATAATCCCATGATTACCCCAAAACATTTTTAATCCAGTTGTCAGATTATGCGACTGTGCAAATTGTGCGTTCAGCGTTAAGTACACTCTAGGATCCAGCGGTCAAGGAGCCCTATTTTGAGATTAAATTAAGGTTTCAATCAAAAACCATTGAAGAAGGTGCATGTTTAGCTTGAGAATTTAGTGTAAAGAGTGATAGATACCATTTTTTTGTATCCAAATAAGCCTTTGACCTGATCAAAATCCTCAATAACAAGTGATTGAACTGATATGGTAATGTTCAAATTTGCCTGTGATCTCAACTGATCTATACTACGCACTATGCAAGACTTAATCGATTGCCTTAAACAGACTGTTAATGATCCCTCAGTGTTAGAAACGCAGGATATAAGCGACAAATACCATGCTGACTGGAGTGGAGCCTCGCCCTGTGCGCCAATTGCCTTGCTTAAGCCCAAAACTCCCCAACAACTGTCGCAAATAATGACCCTCTGCCACCAATTTGAACAACCGGTAGTTGTTCAAGGTGGTTTGACAGGCCTGTCTGGAGGGGCTACCCCACAGAGAGGTGAAATGGCAATTTCTCTTGAACGTATGACCGGCATTGAAGAGATTGACGGTACAGAAATGACGTTAACAGCCCTCGCTGGGACACCACTTCAATTGTTGCAGGATGCAGCCCTAGAAAAAAATCTATTTTTACCTCTAGATTTGGCATCGAGGGGAAGTTGTACTATTGGCGGAAACCTGGCCACCAATGCTGGGGGGACAGAAGTCATTCGCTATGGCATGGCGCGTTCAATGGTTTTAGGGCTTGAGGCCGTTTTGGCAGATGGTAGCCTGATCAGTTCTATGAATAAAATGGTCAAAAATAATTCTGGTTATGATCTCAAGCAGTTATTTATAGGTACTGAAGGCACGCTTGGTATTATTTCGCGCGTTGTCATTCAACTTCAACCCAAGGCTCTTCGTTCTCACACGGCGCTCTGTGCGCTTAAATCCTACCAAGACGTTATGGCACTTTTGGTTGCTTTAAAACACAGTTTGGGTTCTGGATTGACTGGTTTTGAACTGATGTGGGATAACTACTTTGATAAGGTATTACAGACTATACCCAGTCTACAAAGCCCGTTTAATCAGTCACACCCTTTTTACCTTCTTGTTGAGTACAAGGATAGCGACAAAATTTCCGCAGCAGACTATTTTGAGTCAGTACTCTTCTCTGAACTGGAAGCGGGTATCGTGCAAGATGCAGTGATTGCACAATCTCATCAAGATGCGGCCAAATTTTGGCAGATTAGAGATGGAATCAGTGAGATTCTTCCTATACTGGGGCCCATATCCAATCAAGATATTAGTCTTCCCACCACTGAAATCGAGACATTCACTCTTCATATGCAACAAACCCTAGAAAAAAAATACAATAATTTGAATATGTTGATGTTTGGGCATCTCGGCGATAACAATTTGCATGTTTGCGCATACACAGGGCGCGAGGATGATAAGGCTAGTATTGATAACGATATTATGCAGATGATTGGTCAGTTCGGCGGTGCAATCACTGCAGAACACGGCGTGGGTGTGACCAAAAAGGATTTTCTTTCTCTGTCTCGCTCGTCCAACGAAATTGCCTTGATGAAGACCATTAAATCGGCACTAGATCCAAAGGGTATACTCAATCCGGGTCGCATCTTTTAGTGTGCTTTCAAAATGACTCTAATCTCGAAGCAAAGGTTTCAATCCCTATGAACACTATTTCCTTAATGCAAAGAGTAACTGCTACAGCGTCACCGTGATCATGCAAACCTTGAGTTTTCAGTCCTTAACTCAAACTAGGCAAGGAAGGTTTTGAAGAGAGAGATGGTACCAGAGGCCGGACTCGAACCGGCACGTCCTCGGGTAGGAGATTTTGAATCCCCCATGTCCGCCAATTTTATCACTCTGGCACTGAAGGTAGAAAATGGTGTTGGGTGCGGGGGATAAAGGTAACTTTAACGATCTGCTAGAGCTGTTTGGG
>MDTC01055961.1_pt1 | contig 10229 bp, 9 predicted proteins | sample 811181 | NCBI WGS metagenome assembly MDTC01 (sample SAMN05326644, study PRJNA326480) | marine metagenome | isolation source: seawater | place: Pacific Ocean: North | collected 2011
ACTGTCCAAACTGGAATTATGCCAGAAGGAACTTTAGTTTATGATGGATATCTTTGGGTAGCAAACAGTGGAGAAGATTCAATTTCTAAAATAGATATGCAGTCTAATTTAGTTGCTTCAACATACTCTGTTGGTGAAGGTCCTCAAAATTTAATTGCATTAGATTCTGATCTTTACATTGCAAGAAGATATTATGATGCCAATTATAATGAATTTCATGGGAGCTCAAAAATTAGTATTTCTGGGTCTGATACAAATGTAACATCCTCTAATTATACTAATTGGGCCTCTTTTGTAGCTAGTTGCAGTGGTTCTGTTTTAAACTATAATAATACGGTCTACAGATCTTTTGCTGGTGGTATCGCTCCATTGATGGAAGATTTAAGTATGAATGAATCTGCTAGAATAGGTACCTTAAGTAGTGTTTATCATGCAGAAATAATTAACAATCAAATTTGGTTTGGTATTACAGTTTTGGGTGAGTCAGGATATGTAACTAACGAACCTGGAAGTGTGAAAGTACTTGACTTAAATGGTTTAGAGATAGCATCATACGATGTTGGAATAAATCCAGGAGATTTTTCTTACTGGACAAAATAAAATGAAATATGGGAGTAAGTTATGAAAAATAAAATAGTAAATGCACATTGTGATGGACCATGCGGGATATACGATCCTGCTAGCGCAAGAATTGCAGCAGAGGCTGTGGTATCAATGACAAAAAAAATGTTGGATCTTAAAGTTCCCGCATCAGATTCTGATTCGATGCCTCACTACGTAAATACAATGAGTAGATATGCAAGCATAAAAGAACAAGAAGCACAGAAATGTAAAGATGAAATTTTAATACTTTGGACTGATTTTTTTAAGCCAGAGCACTTGAGTGCGAATGAAGACCTTCATACTTTGTTTTGGAATACCGCAAAACTTTGTAGTGCTTGCAAGGTAGAGCTTTCAATGGAGCATGCTGATGATTTATTATCTCACGTTCAAAAAATACATAAGTTGTTTTGGTCAGTCAAGGGAAGAAATGTCGATTGGTATACGGCAGGATAGCTGTAGTAAATCTTTGCGATTTACGATTAGGGGATCTAGTATGTTTCCAACCTACCGTGATGGAGACTCAGTAATTTTTAAAAAAATCAGAGATCCTTTAAACATAACTATTGGAGATATAATAGTCTTTCCTCATCCATTAAAAGAGGATTTTATGCTTATCAAAAGAGTAAAAAAAATTTCTGGCAACAATAAAGTATTTGTTGAGGGAGATAATAAGGATATTTTAGGCTCTGAAGATAGTCATAACTTTGGTTTAATAAACTGTAACACTATAATAGCAATTAGAGGTAATTAATAAATGAAATCACTGTTAAATCCAAAAAAATCAATGTTCATATCTTCAAGTGCTTTGATTTTTATAAGCTTATATGGCTATCTTTCATCAGATTCCCCATCTCTTACAGCCTTAATTCCATTATACTTTGGTTCAGCAATTCTTATATTATTTTTTTTATACAACGAAAATAATAAACTAATTGCTCATCTTGTACTTGGAATACTTTTACTATGCTTTATTTCGTTATTTATGCCCTTGAGTAAGGGCGGAGACTTAGGTCGCGTTACAAGACTCTTAATGATGCAAGTAGCTTGTCTTTATTCAATAATTTGTTTTTTTCTAAGTTTTATACAAGCAAGAAGAAAATAGGTTGAGTTCTTATGAATTTGACGTAGTAATCGTTGGAGCTGGAGCGGTTGGTTTAGCAATTGCTGAAAACTTATCTAAAATATTCAATAATGTCGCTGTAATTGAAAAAGAAAAACAGTTTGGTCTGCACGCATCAAGTCGAAATAGTGAAGTAATTCATTCAGGCATATATTATCCACATGATAGCTTAAAAAGTAAGCTTTGTATTGATGGTAATAATCTTCTTTATAATTTTCTTGACAAATATGATATTGATTATAATAATTGTGGAAAATTAATTGTTTCTAATACCACAGATGAAGATAAAAAATTAGAAGATATTTATAATTCAGGTAAAGAAAAAAAAATACCCTCATTGAGTATCCTTAGTTCTGATGAAGCAAAGTCGATTGAACCAAATGTAAAATGTTCAAAAGCTGTCTGGGTTAAATCTAGTGGCATTATGGATTCACATAAGTTCATGCAAAGGTTAGAATATAATTTTAAAGTAAATGGTGGTTCTATTGTCTACAATACTTCTGTTTATAATATTGACTTCAAAAATTCTAAGTACTACATTGCAACATCAAATGATGAAAGAATAAGCTCCAAAGTTTTAATCAACGCTACAGGATTATGGAGTGATAAATTTGCTGAATTATTGGGTCTTAATGATTTCAAAATTCATTTTTGTAAGGGTGATTACTTTAAAACTAGTAAATATAAGAATCTAAATTGCCTTATTTACCCAGTTCCTTCAGAAGTATCTTTGGGGATTCATGCTGTATTACAGTTAAACGGTGATGTTTCTTTTGGGCCAAGTGCTTACTACGTTGATAACATTAATTATGAAATAGATATTAGCCAAAAAAAAGTATTTACCAGAAGTATTAAAAAATATTTAGATATTGAAGAGAATGATCTTTGGCCAGATTATTCAGGTATTCGTCCAAAAATTCAAGGTAAAGTGGATTCTTTTAAAGATTTTTACATAAAAAATGAGGTCTCCCAAGGATTAAAAAATTTTATAAATCTTATTGGAATTGATTCACCGGGTCTTACTTCTAGTTTAGCAATTGCAAACCACGTTAGGAGGTTAATTTTATGAGAAAAGATAAATTTAGAAATATTGCTATTATTGCTCACGTTGACCACGGCAAGACTACTCTCGTTGATGGTCTTCTCAAACAAAGTGGTACATTTAAAAGTCACGAAACAGTATCTGATAGGGTCATGGATTCATTGGATTTAGAAAAAGAAAGAGGAATTACTATATCGGCAAAAAATACAGCCATTCAATACAAAGATATAAAAATTAATATAGTAGATACTCCCGGACACGCTGATTTCGGAGGTGAAGTAGAGAGAAGTTTAAACTTGGTTGATGGAGTTCTTCTCCTTGTTGATTCTAGTGAGGGGCCTCTTCCTCAAACTAGATTTGTTCTACAAAAAGCATTAATTAGAAACCTACCTATAATTTTGGTTATCAATAAAATAGACCGTCCCGATGCTAGGATAAGTGAAGTGATTAATGAAGTGTATGATTTATTTATTGATCTTGATGCAAATGAAGAGCAAATTGATTTTCCAATAATTTATACAAATGCAAAGGATGGAATTGCAAAGTCAGACTTAGATGAAGAATCTACTAATCTTGAACTTCTTTTTAATCTAATTATTGAAACATTTAAGGGTCCAAAAGTTAATGATGAAATTACACAGTTCTTAATCACCAGTATCGACTATGATTCTTATGTCGGACAAATTGCAATTGGTAGACTTAATAATGGATATATAGAGCAAAGCAAATTTTATAGTTTATGTGGTTCTAATAGTATTAAGCATAACCAAAAATTGACAGCGTGCTACACTTTTAAAGGGCTCGAGAAAGTGAAAGTCAACAGACTCGAGTCAGGAGATATAATTGCAATCGCAGGAATTACTAACATCCAGATTGGAGATACTATTGCTGACAACGAAAATCCATTACCATTACCAAGAATTAAAATTGATGAACCTACTGTTTCTATGTTTTTTCATGTTAATGACGGACCTTTTGCAGGAAGAGAAGGTAAGTTTTTAACATCTAGAAATATTTCAGACCGACTCTTTAAGGAAACATTAAGTAATGTTTCTTTAAAAGTTAAGTTAACCAAAGAAACAGATATATTTGAAGTTTGTGGTAGAGGTGAGCTTCAAATGGCAATCTTAATTGAAACAATGCGAAGGGAAGGATATGAATTTATGGTATCCAAACCTAAAGTAATAACAAAGCAAAAAGATGGTAAAGTTTTAGAACCTCTTGAGTCAGTTCATTTAGATTTAGATGAAAATCATGTGGGGGTCATTACTGAAAAACTTTCCAAACGAAAGGGTAAGATGGTAAACTTACAGAACAATGGATTTGGTAGAGCTATACTAGAATTTAAAGTTCCCTCTAGAGGTATGATAGGATTTAGAAATCAATTCTTAACAGATACTAAAGGTTCAGGGATTCTTAATTCGTTGTTTGACTCATATGTTCCTTGGTGTGGAGATATTCCTCAAAGAAATAATGGAGTCATAATTGCTGATAGGAATGGCAAAGTTACGCCTTATGCATCCTTGGCTATGTCTGACCGTGGTGAGCTTTTTACAGATGTCGGAACAGAAGTTTATAAAGGAATGATCGTTGGTGAGCGAAATAAAATTGGAGATTTAGATGTTAATATTGTTAGAGAGAAGAAACTAACAAATGTTAGATCTGCTACGAAGGATAATACTGTAGTTCTAAGGCAATGTAAAAAATTATCTTTAGATCAATGTATAGAGTTTATTGCTAATGATGAGCTCATAGAAGTTACCCCCTCAAATTTAAGAATAAGAAAAATGGAGCTTGACTCTAACAAGAGGATATCAAGCAGCAAAAAAATAAAAAATAATTACTGAAACATTTTTTTATCTAGTACATTCCACTTTTGAGCCATAATGCGAGGATAAAAATGAAGAACATATATATTTACCTTTTTTTTGTTAGTATAATTTTTTCAACCGAAAATGTGATTGTTTATAGGCCTGAGTCGAACTTTGAAAGTGATTTTTTGGGCCAAGACGATGCTGACACAATACATTCTCTTTTTATTGATGGTCTTAGCCTGTACTTTGAAGAAATTATAGTATCAGATAAGGTATGCTCAGATAAAAATTGTGCTTTAAATGACACTATTAAAGCAGATATTGTAGTTTTTTACAAATTGCAAAAATTAGGATCTAATATTATCTTCTCCTCAACGAGACTTAGTTCAGAAGAGTCTTTTTCTACTAAGTTAACTGCAAAAAACATAGAAGATATGGAGCAAGTATGTTTGAGAATATCTAAGTCAGTGGCATTAAAAGAGAGTATAGATTCAGCAGCAGATGTTGATAATATTACAGAAACTGATTTTGATGAGCCTAAAAGGAGAACTTCTCTTGGAAGAGTTGGTTTATCAGGAGGAATTTTTATTCCTTTTTCAGATTACGAATATACAGAGAGCAGTTATTTCAGTTCTAGTGAAACAAAGAAATATTCTAATTTGGTAAAATTTAACTATTCATATCTAAGTGAATTCAAAAATAACACGGCATTGTTAATTGAAGGTGGATTTGCTAGTCCTAGAGTTTCATTTATGGATTTAAATTTTATTAAATTTGAGAATAAAGAAGACACCTCGCCATTTTATGGAGCAGGTATTGGATACTATAGTTTACCGAGAGAGTCTGGTTATAATCCAAATGATTCTGGACCAGCTATTAGTTTGCAGGTAGGAATGATACTTTATAGAACATATAATCTCAACGTAATACTGAGAAGTAAATTTATTCAGATTTTTAACAATGAAAAAGATAGAGGATTGATTTTTGATGTTGGGGTTCATTGGAAAATCAAGTACCCAAGTAAAATTCAGAGAAGTCATCCAAAAGTCATAAATAGATATCCAATTTTAGACATAATTTTAGGTAGAAATTAAATCGTGTAATACAATGTAACGTTGCTTAAAAAGTTGGTTATCAATGTTTATATTTTAGAATGAAATATCGTTTCAAAATTACCGGTTACGGTAGATATTTGCCTCCGAAGATTGAGACATCCGCTGAAACAGCAAAGTTAATTAATAAAAGTCGAGACTGGATTATATCAAAAACTGGAGTAGAGTCTCGAAGAATATCAGAAATAGACGTTGATCAAATGGGTGCGATTGCAGCAAAGCAAGCCATTGGTGAAAAGAAAAAGCCAGATTTAATCATCAATGCTTCAGGTGTCCCAAAACAAACAATTCCAGATACTTCCATCTTCATCCAGAAAGAACTTGGTTATGATAAAATTCCATGTTTCAGCGTCCATTCAACATGCTTATCATTTATAACCGGTTTAAATATTGCTGGATCTTTTTTTAAATCAGACACATATGAAAGAATTCTTATTGTATCTTCAGATAGGGGCACAAGGGGTAGAAATTTCAATCAGCCTGAGAGTGCAGCATTGTTGGGAGATGCGGCTGCAGCAGTATATCTTGAAAGAACAAAAGAAGACAGAGGTTTGCTAGATTATTGCATGAGCTCGTTTCCAGCTGGGTCGGATCTAACTGAAGTAAGGGGCGGTGGTACTAATTTGCATCCTCAAGACTCTATCACGAAAGATGATGATAATTTATTTTCAATGAAAGGTCCACATATTTTTAAATTTACTTTACCAAAAGTATATAGAATGATCCAGCTGATTTTAAAAAGTAATAATTATAGTATAAATGATATCGATGTGCTTGTTCCTCATCAAGCATCAAACAAAGCGATACGGGCTTACACAAAATTTGGCCAATTCCCTGAAGAAAAAATTATTAATATTATTTCGAATACTGGAAATTGTGTCGCTGCATCTCTGCCTTTAGCATTAACTTATGCAAATGATAAATATAATTTTAAGGGCGATAAAATAGTCTTTTTAGTGGGTACTGGAGCAGGCTTGTCAATTGCTTCTGCAATTTTAAAAATCTAATCTATGGAAATTATAAATTTTTTCAAATATTGTTCAATTTTAAATTTTTCTATAATTCTTCTATCTACAGTTATTTTTTATTTCAGGAAAAATTCTTCATACCATATTAATAAATTTTTTTTTGGAGGCACTAAAGTAGATTTCCAAAAAACAATTTATAAAGCGCTACTATTTTATTTGGTACTTGTTATTTTTTTTAATGTTGTACCTTACTTTGTATTGCTTTATTTATCCTTATAAAAAACAATTCAAAGCTTTAAATTATCGATATAAGTATTAGAAAAAATGAAACATAATAAAATTAATATTGGCATTATGGGGTTTGGGCACATAGGAAGGTATGTCTATCTAAATACCTTGGATAATCCTTACTTTGAAATCAAGGCTATAAGTGATATCGGCTCACCTGATGTATTTGAGTATCTTATTAAAAATGAACCTAGAAATAAAAAAAATGTCATTTTTGATGGATCCGATTTTGTATATAAAAAAAATAAGACAAAATTTCTTAATGGTGAAAATCCTGGTGATGTGGATTGGGAATTGCTAGATGTCGATTGGGTAATTGATGCTACTGGTAAATTCTTATCTAAATCAATTTTAAAAAAGCATATTGATGCTGGAGCAAAAAAAGTTATTATATCGGGCCTACCAAGTGAAAACCTTGATAACATAATAATTCCAGGAATAAATATTGCTGATGTTAATGCAAAAGATAAGCTGATATCTGCTGGTTCATCGACCACAAACGCGATGGCCATAATGCTTGATGTTATCAATGAAATCTTTGAAATTGAATGCGCTTCAATGACTACCGTTCATTCATATACAAACGATCAGCCTCTACAAGACTCTGCAGGTAGAGATTTGCGGAGAAGTCGCTCAGCTGCAAAAAATATTATACCAAACGAAAATTTTTCATATAAATGGGTTAGCAAGGTTCTCCCTGAATTCCAATCGAAGATAATTTCATCTGCACTTAATGTGCCTGTTCAATTTGGTTCTTTAATGGATTTAACCGTAATTCTAAAAAAAGAAATTTCTGATATTAAGTTAATAAATGATGTTTTTAAAAAGGCATCATTTGAATCACCCGAACTAATAAAAATAGCCAAAGATCCTATTGTTTCATCTGATGTCATTGGAAGTACGGAGTCAATAATCTTTGATAGTATTGGTTCTTTGTTAGTATCACCAACTATGATAAAAATACTATCTTGGTATGACAATGGATTTAATCATGCCTCAAGAATACTTGATGTGATATCTGCTTATGAGGTGATTGATAAATGAATATTGCAATCAATGGTTTTGGTCGTATTGGAAGATCTATCTATAGGATAATCTCATCAAGAACCAACCATAAAATCATTGCGATAAATGACTTAAGCGATTCTGGTGCTTTAGCATATCTATTAAGATACGATACAGTAATGGGAAACTTTGATGGCAATGTAGCTATTAATGATAACATATTAACTTCTCCGTCGCAAAAAGTTAGAATTTTTAATGAACCTAACCCATCGAAGCTACCTTGGAAAGAATATGAAATTGATGTTGTGATTGAATCTACGGGTATTTTTCGTACAAAGTCTCAACTTGAAAAACATATTAATTCTGGAGCAAAAAAAGTTATTTTGACAGTACCATCCAAAGATGAAATTGACTTCACAGTTGTTCTTGGTGTAAATGATGATTTGCTTAAAAAAGAGCATAATATAATATCTAATGCAAGCTGTACAACCAATTGTTTAGCACCAATGGCAAAAGTTTTAAATGATAATTTTGGTATTGAGCAAGGAGTAATAAACACAGTACATGCCTATACTAATGACCAAAGACTTGCAGATGTTCCTCACAAAGATTGGCGAAGATCCAGAGCCGCAGCGGAAAATATCATACCAACATCAACAGGAGCTGCTCGAGCAGTTGGAAAAGTGCTCCCTGAATTAAATGGTAAATTAGATGGAATTGCATCTAGGGTGCCAGTACCAAACGGCTCTGCTGTAGATTTTTTTGTAAAGCTCAAAACAAAAACATCAGTTGAAGAAGTTAATAGTAAAATTAAAATTGCTTCAAAATCAAAAGAGTTAAGCTCTATTCTGCAATACTCCATGATGCCAGTTGTATCAAAGGATATAATTGGTAATTCTAGCTCATCTATTTACGATGTCAGTGAAACAAGAATTTTAAAGAATCGATTTTTGAGAACGTTAAACTGGTATGATAATGAGTGGGGATATTCAAACAGAGTTGTTGATTTAATTGATAGGCTCAAGAATATTATTCACTAACAAATCCAAAAACATATAGAGAAATACTTTTTAATTGTTTATATTCTTTAGTTACTTTCAATAACAATTCTTGAGGAGGAAGGCAATTGAAATATTTAACTACCTATATTTTTTCATTTTTAGTATTATTTAACGTATCACTTACTCAAAATTTCGATTTAAATCAATCACAGCAACAAGCAGTGTACTTTATTGAATTTGCTAATCTCGATGATAATGAAATTACTAATGAAGATTCAATTTTAGCCAGAACAGAATCTGGCTTACTAGTTGGTGTTTCAAAATACAACGGTTACGGTACTGATTTGGTTGTTATGGGAAGGGACCTGGATATTTTAATTGATGGGCAACCATACAGCGTTTGCGAAACTACTGGAACCTGCGATTATCCAATTAATGAGGATAAGATTTTTTTAACAGTTTATGATTTTTCTTCCAATCAAGAATTTGTTCCTTACAGTATCATCAATAATATGACAGATGATGCTGAGGCGATTCCGCAATTTGTGAGCTTCTCAACTTTAATCAATGAAAATTTATTATCAATATCAGTTGTTAGAGATTGCTCTGATAATTTAGGTGGTAATAGCGTATTAGATGAATGCAGTGTATGTGATGGTTTTGGAATTGCTCCGGGTGAATGTGATTGTGCTGGAAACGTTTTTGACTGCAATAATATTTGTGGTGGACTATCATATCTTGATAATTGTTCTAACTGCGATGACGACCCGAATAATGATTGTACTGCAGATTGTAGTGGAGTTTATGGTGGAGATGCAGTTGAAGATTGTTTGGGTGTTTGTGGCGGAGATGCTGTTCTTGATGAATGCGGATTCTGTAACGGCTCAGGCATACCTGCGGGCGATTGCGATTGTTTTGGTAACAGTTTAGATGCGTGTGGTATATGTGGAGGCCCAGGCATTCCAGAAAGTGATTGTGACTGTTTGGGAAATAAAGAAGACTGTGAAGGAGTATGCGGTGGTTCAGCTCAAATTTTAACATATTATATAGATTCTGATAATGATGGTTTAGGAGATGATAGTTCTCAATTTTCATTCTGCAGTGCATCAGTACCAGACGGTTTTGTTCAGAATAATAATGACTTTGATGATAATTGTTATTCAAATCAGCATGATTGCGCTGGTGTTTGTGATGGAATATCGATAATTGACACATGTGGTGTATGTGGCGGACTTGGTTCTGCAGTTGATTGTGCTGGAATTTGTTACGGTTCTTC
>MDTC01003666.1_pt1 | contig 10228 bp, 7 predicted proteins | sample 811181 | NCBI WGS metagenome assembly MDTC01 (sample SAMN05326644, study PRJNA326480) | marine metagenome | isolation source: seawater | place: Pacific Ocean: North | collected 2011
TAATAATCTAACAGTGTTGCCTCTTAATTGTAGTTCACCTGTGGAATTTTGTATAATACTGGAAGCGCCGTTATGCCAAATTTGTAAGTCATCACCAGTACCAAATATCGCTTTCTCATCGTCTGCAAAACTGACAGGTTTGGTAAGTGCTGATGAGTTTAATGTGCCATTTACACCATCTACTAAAACTGTTGAATCATCTGCAAATACTGAACCTGACAAGTTGCCTTCAAAGTTACCACCTGCTGTAAGCACGCCTGTTAATGCACTACCATCTATTGCCGGTAAAGCACCTGTTAGTGCTGTTGCGTTTATAGTTCCTGCAACACCATCTACAAGTAGAGTTGAATCATCTGCATATACACTGCCTTTCATATCGCCGTCTAAACTTGTTGCAACACCTGCTGATATACCAGTAAGAGCACTACCATCTATAGCAGGTAAACTACCTGTAAGCACACTAGCATCAATAGCACCTGCACTACCTGATGCTAAATCACTTTTTATATCATTTGTTTCAATAGCAATTTGTTGGTTGGTTTGTGCTTTGGTATATGCATCTGTGATGCCATATCCTGCAACAGTAGTTGGTGTATTGCTTATGTTAGGAAATGTTACAACACCTGCTGGTGCTGTGCCAGTCAATGCATCTGCATTTAGACTACTGTTAGGTCCATCAACTAACACAGTGCTGTCTGCACCAATAATAGAGCTTGCTACATCACCACCAGTCCTGTCATATAGTTCTGTAAAGTTTTCATTGATTTTTATCATAGCATCGCGGAGAGCGTCACCACCTCCGCCATTTGCTTTTGAACCTACGTTGATTACTTGAATAGCCATTATACTCTCCCTACCACAATCTCAACAACACCTCTGTCTTCAGTGTCTTTTGTGCCAACTGCTTTACCAAGCACTTGACCCACGCCCGGGGAGTTGTTAACCATTGCATGGCCTGCTATAGCACTTGTAACCAGCATGTCTCCTTTAGCTACCCGTCCTATCACTTTACAAGGCACTCTACCTTGTAATGCTAGTCCTACAACATTGTCACCTTCCAATGCGCTGTTCATCAAGTGAGCTGGATTCGTAGTAACAACACCTGCTACGCTTGTTTGACCTTTTGTTCTACATAGCGTAACTTCTGCTTCACCACCAAAAACAAGAACAGTTCCTGGTTCATAAGCGTCATCACTCAAGTAGTTTTCTGCCAAGTCAGCATATAGTGCCTCAGTAGCAGTACCGTGGAAAGTAGTTGCCCAAATAGCATTATATTTGTTACCACTTGCACCAATAGTTAGACCGTTGTCAGCACCTGAGTTTGAAGGACCAAGTATATTTCCTGTATGATCTATAGTACCAACATTGCTAAAATTACCAGTAGCAGTCCAGTTTGCTGAACCGCTAATTGCTCCACTAGCAAACGCTATACCTGTCATGCCTGCTAGGCTTGTGCTTGCTGCACCAAGTGCAATACTTGTAGTACCTATTGTAATTTCATCGTTAGCTAGTTTTCCATTATCTATACCACCAGTTGCAAGTTCTGCCCAACCGTCAGTAACGTCGAATTCAACACTGTTGAAACTTGCAAGTCCACTTAATGCTTGCTTGTCTGCTGCTGAACCTGTTGGGGCTGCTGCCTGTGCAGTTGCTAAATCCATTGCAAGTTTGCTCTGAACTATTCCTGCTGTAGCATTTACATCAGCGTTAACAATCACACCTGACCCAATAGCCGCTGTAAGTTCATTTGCTGCTGTTCTTGTTAATGTCATATCGCCTATAATTTGAGCGTTTTCACTATCTTGTCCAGTGCCTGTAAATGTAAGAACTTGAGCACTCATTAAACCGCCAGAACCTGTTATTGTTACATCACCAATATCATTTAGTTCGTCAGTTTTTTGATCTACATAATCTTTAGTGGCAGCATCACTACCTGCAACAGGTGTTGCAACATTGGTAATTCTAAAGCCACCTAAGCTCATATCATCTGCCATTGGAGTCTGACTAAAGCCAGGTCCACCTAATGACATAAAGCCTGGTCCAATTTTTGTGGCAGTAAGTTGTCCGTCTCTATCTAATCCTAATCTATAGTTTAGATAACCTTCAACTGCTGTTTGTGTTGGTACTGCGTCACCCTTAGCATCTGTAAACGTATCATCGTTGCTAAATTCATTAACACGCACACCACGCTTAAATCCAATACCGTCAATGTTTGTAAGAACAAGTGCAGCGTTGAATGTAACACTACCTGTACCTTGGTCAACTGTAAAGAATCTACCAACACGGAAGAAACCATCTTGGTCAGTCATAACTGTAAACACACGCCCTTTTCTACGTTCTTGAGCTTGTGCAGCACTTCTAGTTCCATTTTCGTCAAACGCATCACTTGTGCTTGTTGCAGTTGTACCAAATGGCTTACCAAAAATACGTTCTGGATAGTTTGCAGTGTTAAACCCACCAACACCAATATCCAACATATCGTGGCCTGTTGCACGGCAGGTTGAAATGTTTACTGTAATTTGTGCTGGCTCACCTGCGGCTAAACCTGCTTTTAATGTAATACCTCTGCTGTTGGTTAAGCTCAAGGCAAGTCCGCTTGCTGTGGCTGGATAATTTATATCTGTATTTGCTACATCTGCAATTTGTATCAATCCAATAGCTTCTGTAGAACCTACTCCGTCATCATACTCATATTCTGCATATGCTGTAATCTGATAAACTTTACCACCCCATGTCATAAGCATATCATCATTTGCAATTCTAGTTTTGTTATCTTCATCTAAAGCATTAACAGCAATAAATCTATCACCGGCTGTGGCACCAAGCGTTTTAGCTGTAGCACCGGCCGCTGCAATAATATCTGTAAAGTTAGGATCAATTGTTAAACTTGGAGCAACCCCTGAACCGTTAATTGTTTCAGCATTGCTTATTACATCTTGATCAACTGTTAAGTCAATGTATCTGTAGTTAGCATCAAAAGTTATTACACGCTTGGTTCCAAGTCCATCTAGCTGATAACCATCTGTGATAGTAGTACCAAAAGAGATTGTTCTATATGTTATGCTTGTGTCATCTTCAGTAAACACAAATGCAGTAGAAGGTCTTACAGGTAAATCTTCTGTAGGTAGTCCATCAACTACAAAGTTTTGTTTGTGTCTTACAACAAGAGGAATATCGTGCGGAGTGTCTTCTTGTAATCCGTTGTCTGCTGTACCTTCAATACCTGTACCAAAATTAAATCTCCAAACTTGACCATCTGAAACTGGAGTTTGATCGTGATAGAATGGAGTACCTACAATACTTGCTGTTAAAATACCTCCACTACCGTCGACTGTATCAACATTAATTGTAGCATCGTTAGTCAAACTTGCTCCGCCTAGATTGGCACCATTCACTGCAAAGCTATCAGTATCTGCATATCCTGCACCTGCATTAGTAACTGTTACTGTGTATCCATCAGTTCTATTTTTTGCAATAGTAAAAGTTGCTTTACTTGTTTGAGGACCTGAACCTGAATATGTTGCAGCAATTGAATCATTGATATTTTGATAACCATCTAGTATAAAATCAGTTTGCTGCGCATTTGTTATTTCATATGGCTGATACAAGTCACTTGAACTACCTGCGGCTAGTCCATGATATATTTCTACTTCGGAAACATTGTTTGGTAATCCTTTAAGATCATATGCATACAAAAATAATGATTCGTCAGCTGCATCTAACGATATAGTTTCAACGCTAGTTGGCACACCAATCAATGTAGAGCTGTTATCGCCAAATGCTTCGTCACTTGTGTTCCAGTTACCTGTTGTTGAATGTATATGAACAGTGTTGCCGTCGTCAGCAAAAAAACTAACAATACCTGTAGCACCTGTAATTTCTTGAGATATTTGTTCCCCAACTGCAATACTACTACTTGATATAGGATTTAATGGTCCACTGGATGAAAATTTCAGTATGATACTAGATCTGAAAACTTTTGCAGGAAACACCATGTTATTTTCAAGTGTAACATCAGTTGGAATCTCATCAGGGTCACTACCATCAGCAACAAGTCCATAGAAGCCATAACTGTTATTACCAGCGATACTACGGATCTGTGAACCATCTTTTGCAAGATAGCCAGTATGACAATAGTATGTAAACATACTAACAAGTTCTGATAGTGCGTTGTTAAGACAAATACAACCAAAACCTAAATCGTTAACCTGTGTAAAGTCGTTTGCAAGCATAGATCTATTACCACCTGATTGGATAAAGATATCTACGCCAGTACCGCCAGTATAACCGTTTGTTTCATTACTTGTTTCATCTAGTACAAGATTTGCTGTACCTGCTGCTTGGTTATAGTTAGTAATTGTGTTTACCTGATACCTTGCTCCGTTTATAAAAAACGGGAATGGTGTAGGTGGTTGTCTAACAAATAAACCATGTCCTGCTGGCGAACTAACACTTAGATTGAATGCGCTATTTACTGTATCAATAGTTGCTGGCATGTTACCTGCATAACCATCTGCAAACAATCCGCCTGCTAATGCTCGTCTGTTTCCTAATGATTGTGAGAAACTAGAACCTGTTTGACAATATGGTGATCTTGTTAAGATTTGACCTTCAGGGTCAAGCACCATCATAAAGCCACCATGTCTCTGCACGGTTAAGTTTCTAATAATAGTGTTATCATTACACAACAACACATCCATTTGGTTATTGCGTTTTGGAGGATTGAATGCAGCATCATTAAAGAATGTAATACAATCAATTAACGCATCAAAGTTTGTATTTGAACTAGCTTCTGCTGTAAAATCTTCGTCGAAAACTTGATCAACTGAACCTAATTTAGCAAACGGCGACCCACTGTCATTTGCTAGTACGTTCGTTGCTATAGTTTTTATATACTGTATAGCCTCAACTGTTTGTAGTTCTTGTCCTGCTACTGCACCTTCATAGTATGCACCTTGATTAGTAAGTGTTGCTTCACGCCCGCCATTTGGATTTTTAAGGTCTGCAACAATGCCGTCTATAATTAATCTTGTGTCTCTACGACACTTTGCTGCATCATATACAAAGCCTGACCAAATGCCTATGCCTGCTAAAACTTGCGCATCAATGTATTGTATAACTTCTTCTGCAATAAATTCTTTGTTAAGTTCTACTAGTCTAGAAGCATCTGGGAAGTTACCTGGATTAGTTGCACCGTTTGTACCAACATTTATTGCTGTTGAACTGTCTTGAGCATAATGATATCCATACTTACCATTTTTACTTGTTACAGGATGGACAAAAGTTATACCACCACCTGTAGTTGCAACTCTTAGTACAACATCAGCAGCACCACCACCGCCTAGATTACTATCAGGTATTGTTATATCTTCGTCAATTACAAACCCTTCACCTCCAGCTGTAATAGTTGAAAGTGATACCAAGCCTGTTCCGTCAACTGTTATTTCAAATGTTGCATTTTGTCCTATACCTGCTGTAGAGTAATCTGTAGTGCCAATTGTGTAAACACCTGCTGCACGACTTGCATCTGCACCTGTAATAAGAGTAACAGAAGTGACAGGGGACTCGGCTGCTGGTAAACTGTCTATGTCTACATCTCTATAAAAATATGTGTTAGCCCAACGGGATTGTGATACACCTAGTTTAGGCCTAATCACAGCTCTTCTAAATTCATCACCTTTGATAGAAACGTTGTCAGGTAACTTAATAGGTAAGTGTTCTTCATAAATGCCTGACTCAACTCTTACTGTAATTTGGTTATTTTGTGTTATTGCACCGAACTCAAGTTTTTCTCCAGCAATAAATTCAATTGGTTCTCTAAGTTCAACTGTAACTTTATCTGTAGTTGCAGTAAATGCTCGTTGATAATCTGTAATAATACCAGTTGCTCTACTTGTGACACCTCTAATAATTTTACCTTCACGTAGATCCGGATTACCTTCAACACCTTGATCAACTGCTGGGTTACTACCGTTATCAAATTCAAAAGCATAAGAATTACCAACAATTAAAGAAGCATCATCACTTAGACTATCATTTAAGAAAGTTATGATATCATCAAATCTATCATCATATGCATCTTGTACTGGTGTGCTTACTCCTCCTGCTGTTGCAAGATCAGTTAGTATTAAGGCACGTGCTCTATTAATACCTGCGACAGTTTCTGTGTACTGAGTTGAACGTGCTTTAACAGCACTTGGATTTGCACTGTATCTTTTACCTGCCCAACGTGATAGGTAGTTACCGCCCGCTTGAACATCTAATTTCACAGCATTAAGGATAAGTCCTACATCTCTTCTACATAGGTCTTCATTGTAAACCAAATCTGGATATGTTGTGTTTATAAATTCAATCACATCATCTTGAATGCGTAATGTTTGTGCATCAACTACGGCTGCTGCTACATCACTTGTTGCTATGGCACTTACTACACCTGAAATAGTTGTTGTTAAGGAATCTACTTTACCACTATTATATGTTACAGTCTGAACATACGGTCCTGGTTCAAATGGTGTACTTTCAATAATTTCTGTAGCTCTAACCATAGCAGCGTTGATTGTCTTATAAGCATACTGAGGAGATCTACCTTCTTGTCCCGGAGGAGTTGTTGCTTGTGCATCATCACCTGTAGTTGACACGTAGATGTTTGTAGAACTTGCATAACCTTGTGTGTCAACATAAAGTTTTGTAACAGCTTGTAAATCGTCAGGTCCATTAGGTGTGCCTTGTCCTTGCAAAGGATTAGGATGGTCTGCCAAGAACAATGTATCTAACATAGTTCTGTTTTCTTCTGAGCCTGCACGAGAAATAACATCTTCCATTGCAGGTACTTCTCTGCCAGCAGCAGGAGGTACACTTGTATCATATTGCAAGTGACCTGACATTTCATCACCAGTAACATTTACATAAGTGTCATCTGTGTATCCTTTGCTCACTATAACATTGTCAGAAGTAATAATTGGTGCTGCTGGATGTGTTGTAGTCCAATCATTAACTAGTGTATTGATGTCATCACCTGAACCTGATGTATTTCTTAGCACCGTATTAACACTATCACCGTAGGCTAGAACTGCGTTAGCTGCTAATGGATTTGCTATTTCTGGATCAGGATCTCTATTGATATGAGGATCAACAATACTTATTTTTACTGTTCCAGATTCTACAAGCGGATCACCAGTAGGATCAGCAAATTCAACAAACACACTATTAGTAGTTTCACTAACTACACTTTTATCATTATTGTTAAATCCACTATCACTAACAAATTTATAAAAATTTATATTTGCTCCGTCTGTTGAAACACCTGGTATTGCATTTTCATTACCAACATATGTATTAGGCGTGTCGTCAAGACTTCTAAAAGATATAGTACCCCCAAGTCCAAATACAGCATATAGTTCTGCAAAGTTTTCGTTTACCTTCTTAAAACTTTCACGTATACTATCACCTGTGCCGTCATTACCTTCAACACCAATATCAATTTCTTCTCTAGCCATTTATTTTTCCTTTACAAGTTTGGCACTAAATTGTCCATATCAAAGTTTACACTTACTCCACAACCGCATGAACTATGTGCATTAGGATTGCGTATTTCAAAGTTAGCGCCAACTAAACTTTTAACATAGTCTACTTCTGTTCCTATTAAGAACATTAAACTATGAGAACCTACAACAAAATGAAAACCTTCTGAAGTGTTAACTATTTCATCACCTTCTTCAATATCACGTGCATCACTAATAGTTCCCCAATCATATTCAAAACCAGCACAACCCCCTCCTTTGATATTGAGGGAAATACCAATACAATTATTTTCTTTGCATAAAAGATTGACTTGTTTTTCGGCTGATTCGGTTAAAGTTAGTATACTCATTTAGGTTCCTTTCTAATATTTATCGGTTATTTTTATAATCTTAATGTAAATATAGTTATGTATATTAAAGAATATTTGATTGATACTTGGCATATGCGCCGTAGCAAACTTGGAAAGCAACACACTTATAACCGTAAAAAAACTATGGTTGTACTGCGTTGTGATGCTTGTGACTCAGAATTTGTACGTCCTAGAGGCAGTATGGATCCTAAAAGACTAAACAACAACTATTTCCATGTTTGCGAAAACTGTGATGCTAAACGTTTTGCACAACAACGAGGTGTTAACAGTAAAAAAGTTTGGAGCATGAAAGCAAGTAGCAATATACCAATTAGTAAACTATAACATATATTGATCAAAATGTTTTGTTCTTACAATTTGTTCGTGTAAACCGTAACCTTTGTTGATTATATTTTGATCAATACTTACATTATAAGATTTTGCAATATCTTTTGCAAGCCCGATATGTTGTGCAACGGTTGGGTGATTATCTGTGTACGGCATTTTCCATGTACAACCAGTTACAAAAGTATAGTTTCCTTTTTTCATTGTGTTGATGTCTAGAATATGATAATCAACTCTAGTGCTTTTAAGTAGATTATCAACTGCTAATTTATAATTGTTAGTTTTTTCTATTTCATAGTCTTCGTTGTACCAACTTTTAAGTTTATTGTATATGTTATCTTGATCTGTTATAAGCCCATTACCTATCCATCCAGATGATGACAAATAATCAAACCTGTACGGACTAGTCCATTGTACAATAACTAAATCAAAATTTTGAAACTTATCTCTTTTATACTGTTCTAATATAAGATAAAATATACGTTCGTTGCCACAACCGGCCCACCCTTTGTTATCAGATTCTAATATATCTGCATAAGTGGGCCATTTGTATTTTGTAAAACTACACCCGAAACAAATTATTCTTGGCGCCAAATAGTCCATGCTCCGTATGCAATAGCTGCATATGCAATTAGTTTGGTCAATGGTGAGAATATAATTATTGCAGCACCTGCTGCAACCATAAGCACTCCATCAATAGTAGAGCGTTCTTTAATACGCTTGTCTATCCACTTTTTGATCATTTCTTAATCTCCTAATGTGTTTATCTTGCTCAAGCACTGTGGCTTCTAATCGCTTGAGCTTTTCTTCCAATGCCTGTACATAAGCAAAGGTTGGAATCTGTTTTTCTGTCTCGTCCTCGCCAAGCATGGTGAAACTGTTTACACCAGCACCTTTTAATCCGCCTAGCACACGGTTAGGATTCTTATCTATTGTTTTTGCAACAGGAGCCTTTGCTCCATACATCTTGTTCAAATAAGTCATACTGTATTTATAATCATATTTTTTTCTTGTAATATATCTTTGACTTGATCAAAAGTATGTGTAAAGATACTACACGTAATAATAAAACGGCTAATCTTGGTATTGTTAGCAGCACTGTGTGGCTTGCTTGTGTCTAGTAATATAGGATGCTTCATAAAATGCACATGTTCGTACATGTGTCTGTTGCTATCATCAATAGGTGGATAATTAATTTCATCCTCACCTAGTATTTTGTTTTCTTCCCAGTAGGAATGTTCTGCATCTTTTGCTGTGTATAAATCACCAGCAACATTTACTGGAAAGTTAATTGCACATTTACGTTGTAAATCAATATGAGGATTATATACACCATGTGGAGGATTTACAAAGAACAATACTTCAATTGGAAATGGTAAGTCAAGCAATTGCCTAATATACGTTTTCAATTCTTTATCATTGATACGAGCATAATCTATAAAATGATCATCTTCTTGTTCTTCAATAGTAAAGTTTTGATCTTGTATACATTGTAAAGCAAGATATGGATCATAATCTATGTTTAATAATTCATAACTCATGCTGCAATCTTTCCCGCAAACGGATCCTTGTTCATATAGTAACGTTCAAGTAACTGTGTATTTGCAAGGTTCTTCATCTTTGCTTCGACCATGATGTCTGCCCACTCCCAGTGCGACAAAGCCCAGTCATTGCAAGCATCGTTCCAACAGTAATCCGAATGTGCTCTAAGTTTTTGTTTCTTGTAACCAGCCTCTAAAAGTTTTTCCATATCTGGTCTAACATTTGATCTATGTCCTTCGAGATACTCCGGACGGCAAAGGCTGTAATGCATAGCAGGACGCACACCACGCCAGCTATCAATAATACGCTTGATCCTATCGTCATTTGCTTCTATATACTCCCCTGTGTTTACCCAGTGATGATGTATGTCTAACACCAATGCACAATGGTCTGCTAGTTCTAGGCTTGCTTCGAGACCCCATTTGTTTTCGTCGTTTTCGATAGTAATACAGTTTCGTGCTTCTGGAGACA
>MDTC01232157.1_pt1 | contig 10228 bp, 9 predicted proteins | sample 811181 | NCBI WGS metagenome assembly MDTC01 (sample SAMN05326644, study PRJNA326480) | marine metagenome | isolation source: seawater | place: Pacific Ocean: North | collected 2011
AAAATAAAAATTATACCCCCTGTTATTGATGAGAAAAGATTTTTCAATAGTAATCTTACTATTAATTCAATTACTCATAATACTAAATTATTATCTATAGGTAGATTTGTGAAATACAAAGGATTTGAAAATTTAATTAAATCTTTTACATACCTTCCAAATAATTATTATCTTACATTAATTGGAAATGGTCCCTTAAATAAAAAATATAATTACTTAATAAACCTATACAATTTAAATGAAAGAATTGAGATATTAAACAATGTTGATGATTATTTATTAGGAGAGAAAATTAAAAACTGCAATATGTTTGTACTTCCTTCGATAAACAAATCCGAAGCTTTTGGTGTAGTTTTGCTAGAGGCTCTTTTTTTTGGTAGACCTCTACTTACAAGTAATTTGTCTGATAGTGGTGTAACAGAAGTGAATGAAGAAAATATTACAGGCTTATATTTTGATCAATCTTCTCCAAAAGATATATCTAAAAAAATAATATTATTAGAAAAACTAATTAAAAGTGGTAATTTTAATTATAAAAAAATTAGAAAATATTATGATTTGAACTATTCAAAAGAAATTACTAAAACTAAATATTTTAGCTTGTACAATATTTATATATAAATATTATTAATTTATGAATGATCTTTTGGGTGTTTTTGACTCTTCTCATTACGCTAATTTAGCTGTAAACAACCAAGAAAATTTTAAAAAAGCTAACCCTTTTCCACATATTTACTTAGATAATTTTCTTCCTGAAAATATTGCAGAGGAAGTCTCTAATTCTATTCCATCCCCTTATGATGATACTTTTGATTGGATTTCAAGAGATAGAGAAAATGAAGTAAAACAAAAAATGCAATTTGATGAAATAAAATTACCTTTTTCAGTAAGAATGATTCTAAGAGAATTTAATTCTAAGCAATTTTTACTTTTTCTAGAAACACTTACAGGAATTGATAATCTTATACCAGATCCTTACTTTATAGGTGGGGGTATACATGTCGCTATGAAAGGTGATTTTCTTAAAGTTCATGCTGATCATAATTGGCATTATAAATTATATACCCATAGAAGAGTTAATGCTCTTCTTTATCTTAGTCAAAAAGATTGGATTGAAGATTGGGGTGGTCACTTAGAAATGTGGGATGAGAAAATGACAGGTCCACAGGCTAGTATCGCTCCTTTCTTTAATAGACTAGTTGTTTTTGAAACTACTGATAAAACAAATCATGGAAGACCTGACCCATTAAATTGCCCAGAAGGCGTTTATAGAAAAGCATTAAATTTATATTATTATACTTCTAAACGAGATAATGCAGAAATATCTGATCCACACTTTACATTATATAGAACTGAAAATTCACCTTATGATGTCGAAAATAAAAAAGAATATATAGATCAAGGAAAAAACAAATCGTAATGTTTCTTTAAACCATCCCTAATACTTACCTTATTACTCCAGTTTAATAACCTTTTTTTTCTAAATGGAACTTTTAAATATTCGTTAAAAATTTTTTTAGATTTAACTTTCCTAAATTTATAACCAGTAATTTCTTCAATTAAGTTTATTAATTCTATAATTTTGATTTGTTTTTTAGAACTTAAATCATATGAAAATTTTACATAATCATCATAATTATTTTTTTTTATTAGAGTTATTATAGCATTAATAACATCATCTATATGAATCAAGTCAATGTATGCGTTAGAGTCATTTAAATAAATATCTTTTTTTTTATTTCTAATTTCATTAAAGATATAATTAACAATCCTTTTATCTTTAATATTTCCATAAACATTCATCAATCTTAAATTAATTACTTTAAATTTTTTTGTTGTAAAAAAATAATAAAGCATATTAGAAAAGGCTTCTTTTGATGCAGAATAAAAATTAAAAGGCTTAAATATTCCCTTAGAATTTATCTGTGTGTAACTACTAGTATTAATAAAAACTTTTAATTTTAGTTGAGAGCTTATATCTAAAAGATAAGATCCAAAAGTTATATTACTATCTATTAAATCTTGATTGCTATCTTCATCAAATTTTTTCCATTTGGTTGACAGATGTACAATAATTTTTGGATCTATTGATATTAAAAACTTCTTTAAATCTAAATAATTACCTTCATATTTTAGATTTCTTGATATTCTAGAATTTTTTTTTATCTTTCTAGATGATATAGAATAAATTTTATAATTTTTTGGAAGGTTTTTTATTAAATTACTTGCAATTGTTCCTTCTGGACCTGTAATTAAAATTTTCAATTTATAATTTTTATTTTAGGCATAGGAATTATCCATTTAGTTCCTATCTTTTTGGTATGTTGATATTCTTTTTTTAATACTTCATTCTTGTGGTTCCAAGCTAATAATAATACATAATCAAATCTTTCTTTCCTAAAATTATCTGATGATTCAACGGGTATTTTATTTTTACCAGGCATAAGCTTACCTATCTTAAATTCAGTATTATCGAATACTTTATCAATTAAAATATTATTTAGTTTAGAAAAGTTTATCAAAGTTGTTCCTTTTGCTGGTGATGTATAGCAACAAATTTTATTACCTTTCATTTTTAAATCTTTAATTAATTTATAAATTTGTTTAGAGTGTGTAACAGCATTTTTTTTAAAATTTAAATATGTGTTTATATTATTTAATCCAAGTTTAATTTCTTTATCAATAAAATTAATACATCTTTTTGTTCTCTTAAAATCATTTATATGACAAAAGAAGTATCTAGTACATCCACCATGAACTCTATTATTTTCTATATCATACAAAAATAAACCATGTCTTTTAGACATGATATCTAAAGATATAGCTGACCAAATGTACATATGTTCAGCATAAATTTGATCGTAAGAACCTTTTTTGATCATTTCATATAAAGATGGATCTTCGGTTATAAATTGCCCTTTATCATTTAGTATATTTTTAACTCCTTTGAACACTGAGTTAGTGTCCTCAATATGATGCATAGTATTAGTAGATATAATAATTTGTGCTTTATTTCTAAATTTTTTTAAAATCTTTTTTGATAATTTATAATCAAAAAAACTATTAATTATATTTTTTAAACCTTGTTTCCTTGAAAAATCAGCAACATTTCTAGAAGGTTCAATTCCTATTGGTATCCAATTTTTATTTTTGGTAAAATTTTTCAAAAATATCCCATCATTACTTCCTATATCTATAATTATTTTAGATAAGTTATTTTTATTTTTATTTTTAATTTTAGTAGCTAAATCTAGCCAATGTTTTTGCATAAACTTAGACGTTGAAGCAAAATAAGCATATTTCTTATGGAACATTTGACTTGGTTTTGGAATATTAAGCAGTTGAAATGTAAAACAATTTTTACAAAAACAAGCATCCATATTGTAAAAATATTGTTTTTCATAATCTTTTTTTATATAAAATGCATTTGCTATTGGCATTTTACCAAATTTCAGAAATGGTTTAATTGGCTTATAGCAAGATTTACATTTATTTATTGTCATTAATTCAATTTGTTAATAAACGATTCAATCACATTAGTAATATATTTTAATTCATTTAAAGTCATAGATTGGTGAGATCCTAATAAAATACCATTTTTCATCACATAATCTGCATTTTTATAACCTTCTTTGTCTAATTTAAAATACTTCTTGGGATAGCCAGGTTGTTTTAAAATATTACCAGAAAATATTGTCCTAGTTTGAATATTATTTTCCTCTAAATAAATTTGTAAATCATTCCTTCTAATTTTTTTATTTCTAATAAGAAAAGGAAATGCTAACCAAATATTTTTAACTTTTTTGTTTTTTTTTGGTAAAAGGAAAAATTCATCATACTTTAAAAAAAAATTATAGAGATAATCAAAATTTCTATTTCTTATTTTAGCAAACTTCTTAAGTTTTTTAAGTTGTTCTAGTCCAAATGCCGCTGATATTTCGCTAGGAATAAAATTATATCCTAAATCAGTAAAAAGATATTTTTCATCATATGAGTTTTTTGTTTTAAATCTGAGTTTTATAGATTCTTTTTCTTCAAATAAGGAAGAATTCCTTCCCCATCCACGTTGAATTATAGCTTTTTTATAAATTTCTTTGTTATCAGTGCAAAGCATACCTCCAAAACCAGCACAAGTTATTACATGTGAGGCATAGAAACTTGTAGTAGATATGTCTGAGTAATCTCCAGTCGATATGTTATTGTAATAACTATCAATAGTATCTGCAGAATCCTCAATATAGTATAGTTTATATTTTTTACACAATCCTTTTAAAATTTTTAAATTTGGAATATTGCCTATAAGATTTGGAATAATCATTGCCTTTGTTTTTTTAGTAATCATTCTTTCTATTTTTTTCTCATCTATTAATAATGACTCTAGATTTATATCAACTAGTACTGGTTTTAAACCTAACTGTATAATAGGAGACACAGTTGTAGAAAAAGTTAAACTAGGGGTAATAATCTCAGAATTAGGTTTTAAGTTTAAAGCAGAAAGAGCTAATAAATTTGCAGAAGAACATGAATTAACCATTATTCCATATTTTTTATTAAAAAGTTTTGCTATTTTTTTTTCAAATAATCTTACATTATGTGAATTCATTAAATTGAGTCTTTGATTTTTAAGAACTTTATTTACAGCAATAATTTCAGAACTACCATAATTAGCTTTTGCATAATAAATTTTATTTTTAATATTATTTTTCAATTTCATACCTCTTGATTTTTAAAATTTTTAAAACAGTTAATTTAGCTAAAATCATTTCAAAAACAACCGATAAGCCATATTTAATTAAGTTAACGCCTGATTTCTCTTGATCATAGTATGTTGGTATTGGGAATTCTGATATCTTTTTCATTCTAATGATAAATTGTAATAAAATCTGAGTGTCTATATCAAAATAATTAGAATTCATATTATACGGTATCTCCTCTAAGATTTTTAAATCTAAGCCTCTGAAACCAGTATGCCACTCTGATAACTTTTGTTTAAAAAATAAATTTTGGAAATTTGTTAAGATAATATTACCTGCAAATCTAATAATAGGCATTTTACCTTTTAGGGCATTTTTTTTATGAATCATTCTAGATCCTAAAACTAAATTTGATCTGGATAACCTATGATACATTTCATCCAAAAATTCAGGTGGATATTGCCCATCTCCATGAAGTATAGATAAATATTTATATTTTCCTTTTATTGCCAAATCATAAGCTTTTTTTAAATTACCACCAAAACCGAGATTTTTTATATTTACCTCATATTTTAGATTAGATAAATTGTTAGTTGAAATATAATTTTTGACTATATTTATAGTATTATCAATTGAACTGTCATCTAAAACTAAGAAATCAATCTTATTTTCAAACCTAATTTGAAATATTCTTTTTAAAAAAATTTCAATTGTTTTTTCTGCATTAAAACAAAGAATTATACAAATATTAGTATCTTGAAACAAATTTTAATCTTCTTGCTTATCTTTATTTAATATACTCATTAAATAATCTGCATATGAGCTACCTTTAAAGAAGTCAATATTTTTCAAGAATTGTTTTTCATTAATTAATTTCTTTCTATAGGCAACCTCATCAGGACTAGATATTTCAAGACCTTGTTTTTTTTCAATATTATAAATTAAATTAGAGCACTCTATTAGCGATTCAAATGTTCCTACATCATTCCAAGAATATCCTCGCCCAATTTTTTTATAATTCAGATTTTTTTGTTGGTTTATTAGAGATAAGAAATCCGTTATCTCGAATTCTTTTCTTTTGGAGGGTTTTATTAGTTTAGTAAGTTTAACATCATTATTTTTGATAAAATATAGACCTGTTATAATCCATTCTGATATAAATTTTTTTGGCTTTTCTACAATTTTGTTAATTTTACCATTTTTAAAAACTACGACTCCTGACCTTTCCGGGTCACTGACAATGTATGGGTAAATAGTTGAATGATTTGTATTCCAAATATGATCAAAAAAGTTACTCATACCTGATCCAAACATTATATTATCCCCTAATATCAAAAAAACATCATCAGTCTTTATAAAGCCTTTTGAAATTGTTAATCCATCAGTTATTCCCCTTGGTTTTGTTTGAGCTTTATATTCTATAGTTACTCCAAATCTACTACCGTTTCCTAAAATTTTCTTGAACGAACTTATATCATCTCTATTTGTTATAATTAAAATTCTTTTTATTTGATTAAGTAACAAAACCGATAACGGGTAGTAAATCATAGGCTTATTGTAGACTGGTAAGATATGCTTGTTAGCTGCATTACTTATAGGAGATAATCTAGTACCTTTTCCTCCAGCCATAATAACTCCACATATTTTATTTTTATTTTTCAAAAGCTTTTCCTTTAGAGTCTTTATAAGATAAAATAGGATTTTTATATTTCCAATTAATATTTAAGGTTTCATCACTCCAATCAAGTGTAACCTCCTTATTTGAATTATAGTTTTTGTCTAGTAAGTAAATAATGGTTGATTTCTCTAAAGCACAGAAACCGTGAGCAAATTTTTTTGGTATATATAACAAATCAGTGTCTTTTCTTAAAATGAATTCATAAGATTTACCATAGTTTTTGGACTTTTTATCAATATTGACTGCAATATCTTGAATTTTACCTTCAAGCAAATAAATTAGCTTATTTTGCATGGGCGATTGGTAGTGCAGACCCCTTAAGACTCTTTTTTTATTATGAGATATAGAAATTTGATATTTAGTAATATCTTTACTTATTCCTAACTTTTTAGTTATTCTTTCATCTAATATATTCTTAAAAAAACCACGCTTATCCTTATATTTTTTTAATTTTATTATTCTTGGATTATCCAATTTTGCCCCTTCTTTTTATGGAGTCCGTAACTTTTTTGTCTAATTTAACATTTAGATAATAATCAATTGTTTGGTAAAGACCTTTTTCAAGAGAAATATTTGGCTTCCAGTTAGTATGTGATTTGATTTTTTTGCAATCAATTGCATACCTAAAGTCGTGACCTGGCCGATCACTTACAAAGCCAATTACAGGAGGAGCTGCTACGAGATTTAAAAAATTATCTTTTATTATTTTTGAAATTATTTTTATTAATTTAATATTTGTAATAATGTCATTACCACCAATATTGTATGTTTCTCCCATTTTACCTTTGCTGATCAATTCTTTTATGGCTTTGACATTATCTAAAACATGTATCCACTGTCTGAATTGCTTTCCGTCTCCATAAACTTCAATATCTTGTCCTAATCTAATAGATATAATACTTTTAGGAATAAATTTTTCAAAATATTGTCTATTTCCATAGTTGTTTGATGAATTACAGATGACAATAGGTAGATTATAAGTTTTAAAAAAAGACCTACATAATAAATCTGAGGAGGCTTTAGATGCAGCATAAGGTGAATTAGGTAAATAGTTCGATTTTTCATTAGCAAGACCAGATTTGTAGCTACCATAGACTTCATCAGTTGATATGTGTATTAATTTAAAATTTTTATTATTTTTATTAAGATTTTTTATATTACTGAGAATTGCTGTTAATAAATTAGACGTTCCAATAACATTATTTTTAACAAAAGAATTAGGATTATCGATTGATCTATCAACGTGTGATTCCGCTGCAAAATTAATTATATAGTGAGGATTTATATATTTTATTAGATCATAGGTTTTTTTATAATTAGTTAAATCAGTTTTATAAAAAAAAAAATTTTTAAAATTTTTACAATAATTTAAGTTAGAGCAATAACTAATTTTATCAGCATTAATTATATCATAGTCAGATTTATAAATTTCATCAATAAAATGAGATCCTATAAATCCAGAACCACCAAATATTAAAATTTTCTTTTTCATTTATTTTTCCCTTTATACATCCAAATACTAATAAAGAGAATAGTAGAGTGGTATGATAAATATTGAAATCGTGGCCAATTACCATCCCCAAGTATAAAAAGAGGAAAAATATTCACGATAATTAAAAGTAGCAAAAAAATTTTTTCATGGATATTAATAATTCTAAAAAAATTTAAAATTATTATTAATCCCATAGGGCAAACAAGAATTCCAAATATTTTTTGATAAAGTGTGTAACCTTCTCTAATTTCAATACCAATAAATTCTAAAATTCTAATTTTAAATACAGGGTAGGAGTCCATTAAATGAATCTTTATTGCACTTAATAGAGGTAAAAAACCAGTATATTCTCTTGATGAGAATGTTTCAATTTCTGATCCAGGATTTTGCATAAAAAGCAATCCAATACTTAGTGAAAAATATCTTACTTTAAATTCTTGTACTGCATAATAGTAATTATGAAATAAAGGAAGTAATAGAATAATTATAAAAATAAATAAGGAAATTAAAATAAGCTTTCTACTTTTATTATAATTTTCAAAAATATAAAAAAAAGATATTAAAAGGGATACTAGAATAAAATTTTGTCTTTGAAGTGCAAGAAGACCAAGAAGTAAAAATAGAATAAGAGCCTTCTTATTTATATAAGACAGGAAAATCATAAAAGATAAAACTAAACACAGCCATTCTAACTGTACAGAAAGAATATTTTTAGCTACATAAACAGATGAAATAAATAAATAAATTACAATTAGATTATTTGAGATTTTGTATTTATCATTATTTTTCAAATACTCAATGAAACGAATTGTAGAATAAAGATAAATAGAGAGATTAAAAAATAAAAAAAAATAATTCAATTTTCCAAATAAAGCAATAAACGGAATTAAGTAATACCTATAAAGAGGTTGATCAATTATAAATCCATCTTCATTTAATGGATTGGCATTAAAAGTTTTATACTCAATTATTTGATTAGCATATGTATAATATCTACTTGGATCAGATTGGTCATCAACTACAATTTCATAAAGTGCAAATCTTAAAAAAGGTAGCAAAAATAAAAACCATAAAAAAAAAACTTTATATAAATTTATTTTTTCTTCATAAAAATAGCTAATTAATATTACAAAATTTATTAATACAAAGATAATTACTATACCAATACTTTTTCTTGAAAATGAAAATGATGGCAAATTATTAAATAAATTCAAATTATAGAAAAATATTAAATACAAAATAAAAACTATTGTATAGACGTAATTTATATTATTTTTTGTTAACATATAGAAAAACTATTGAAAACATTATCGAAATGATAAGCAGTATTGTTTTTGTATTAAATTCACTTAAATAGCTAAGTATACTTAGTATAGATAATAAAAAATATATAAAAATATATTTTAAGTAAAACCTATTTTTATTAACTTCTAAATCATATTTTTTTTGAAATATAAAATCGCGGTGTCTTATAAATATATTTTCTAATCTTGAAAGCTTTTTTATTTCTACAAAAATTATATCAAGAAAATGCGGTAGATTGATAATTATACATTCAATTAGCAATCCTTCTTGAGACATATATATAAATACCCATCCTAATAAGAACCCAAGTGGTATAGAACCTGAGTCTCCAAGAAAAAATTTAGCAGGGTAAAAATTAAAAAAAGATAAAATTAAAGATGCAATTAATAAAATAAAACTTAAGTTACACAATATAAAGTTATTTTCTAAAAGACCTATTATTAAGTATATTAAACTTACAAAAAATAATTTTATTGTTATTATAAAATCAACTCCATCAAAAAAATTTGTTAAATTGATTATAAAAAGCCAAAAGTAAATTATCATTAACCAATTTAATTTTGAAAATGTTACATATTGATTCATACTGCCCCACAAATTAAACGGCAAAGATGACAAACATAAAAAACAAATTGTTATTTGTATTAATAGTCTTATGAATGGATTAATACCTAAGTAATCATCATAAAAAGAAACTAAAAATAAAATACATAATCCAGCAATTAGCGAATAAAATCTTGGAATACCAATATTATAAATTTCATAATTATTATTAAGATAGAAATTAATTAGGCATACAATAAGAAATAATGTTATCCCCAGTCCAGAACCTTTTGGAGTATTCAATTTGTGACTTTTGAATTCACCCGGAATATCAAATATTTTCTTTTCTTTAAGAAAATTTAGAAAAATTATATTCAAATAGAAGAATACTGAACCATAAATTAGATATAATATATAAAGATTCATATAGACTATTTGGTAGCCTCGGGCGGACTCGAACCGCCACGGGAGTAAATCCCACTGGATTTTAAGTCCAGACTGTCTACCATTCCAGCA
>MDTC01100188.1_pt1 | contig 10227 bp, 13 predicted proteins | sample 811181 | NCBI WGS metagenome assembly MDTC01 (sample SAMN05326644, study PRJNA326480) | marine metagenome | isolation source: seawater | place: Pacific Ocean: North | collected 2011
AATAATTGGTATGTTCCAAGAAAATGACCCGATAGACGCTCTTAAAACAAAAATAACAAGAGCAGGAAATATTGTTATTAAACTTTATAATCAAGCAAAAGGAATAGAAGCGTTTGCTTCTCGTCAAGAAGATGGGATTGAAGGAGGCATAAGTGCTTATTTAACAGATAATCCCGAAGTTAAATTGACTCTTGATGCAGACGGCTTAGATTTTGATGGCCTTCCAACAATTGATGCAGAAGCAGTTAGAAAAATGGGAGAATTTGAAGATAAATTTAATGCTAAAGTTGATGAATTACAAGAAATTGTTAATGAACTAAACTACATGATAGAAGGGGCAGGTGAAGAACAATGACATGGGATTTTTACGGTGAGGGAGAAGATTTTATCCTAAAGGCTGAAAAACAAAAGCCAAAAGAGGTTCTTGATTCATTAGATGCTAAAGGTAGAAAGAAACTAAAAAAGACACTACAAGCGGCTGAACCCACAGAATTTTTTGGACAGGATTTTACTAAGTTAGGAGATTTGATTTCAACTCTTAGAGAATTAGACTTAACTAAATCCGATAAGGTTCTAAATAAGAAAATGAAATCAATGAATGAACGCAACATTGATATTGTTGCTACCGCTACCAAACTTCGTAAAGAGTATGAACTTCTATATAGACAATTGAGAGATATTGTTTATCCAACAGGAGGAAAGAAGAATGACAGATAAAACAATAAATGAAGAACTGCTAACAATAATTAAGGCTTTAACGGCTAAAGTTGAAGAATTAGAAAGAACCGTATATTCAAAGGATAGTATTTTAAGAAAAGCCGGATTCGTTATAACTAATAGCCCAACACCCGCTATGGATAATTCAATAGGGGGAGTAAGCGCATTACCAACAACAGATGTTAGTAATATGGATTGGTCGGAAATACACAAAATGGTAGAACAAGTGGAGGGAAACTAAATGCCGGAAAGAGTAACAAGAGAAGAAAGAATAATTAGTTTAGCGATAGAAAAGGCTCGTAATGCAAAGGAACAACTTGCATTATCATTAGAAAATAATAGAAACCCAAGCAAAGATGAGTCCGAAGCAGTTAAACTAAAAAGACCAAAGGCTGAAAAAGATACTACTAAGTTTAAATCAAATGATGGGCCAACTACATTACACGCTTATGCAGGAGAAATTTCTAAAGCAATTATTCTTCTAAAAAATATCAAAGAAGAGGATTACATGACTAATCCCTTTTTAGATGCAGAAGATAGGGAAATGCTAACGGCAAGAATAGCAGAATTAGATAGAACAATAGGTCATTTATCAAGGGAATTTAGAGAAGGCGACCCTTCAAACAGAAGTGAAATAAGCAGAATGATTAGTTCTTTATCCGGTCTTGTGACTGACCTTGAAAAAGAGTTTAGAAAAATACCCGAACCAAGAGATAAAAAATCCGATGAAGCGTTAGACCCCGATTATGATAAGTTTATGCGACCTAAAAAGCCATTAGCGGAAGATATGTCTCCGGAAATGAGTAGATTTACAAAATTCCCACCTAATAATGTTTATTAAAAAATAAGGGATTAGAATGAAACTCGGCTCTATTGAGAAGGATAAACAACCTTCCCAAGAAATATTAAGACTCTTTGAAAAAACAAGAGTCGCCTATTTATCGGCAGTTCATGACCCCGATGAATACGGAAGCCGTTGGAGAAAAACGGTTGATTTAATCATAGAATCATATGAGGAATTAGATGCCGCAGGTAAAGAGTTAAGAAATTTCATTGATGAAGATGAAATAGAAAATAAAGAAGTAAAAAACCCAATATCAAGAGAAGCGAAAGGATTGTTTGAAAAAATAAAACTCATTAGATACTCTTCTAAAATAGTTGCAGACCCTTTTGCTGAAATGTTCAAAGGTAGTGTCCTTGAAGAATTGTTGGATAATCCCGAAACTATGGTGAAATTCATTCATTATGCACTAAGAGACGACAATAAAGCACTATCTCCGGACATTTTAGCCATTAAAGGTATGCAACCTGACACGATAACGGAGGGTCTTGATGGACTTGACCTTGAATCTGATGATATTGCCCTCTATATTATAGAGCATTATGGTGATGGAAAAGACTCAAAGAAGGTTGAATCTAAAGTAAAGGCAGGAATGGAACTATTAGAACTTATTTTCTTTTCTCAACATGAAGAGAAAGAATGGACAGATTTAAAAGAAATAGAAGGATTAGAGAAATCTCAAAAAGAATTAACAGAAAAGTCCATTTCTCAATTTATTGTTCCTAATAAACCAATGTATAGAATATTTGAGATAGATGATATTAATGAACTAAAGGGCTTTAGTGGTAATTGGTATGTCCAAGAAAAATATGACGGTATGAGAATACAGTTGCATAAAATAGATGGTTCGGTTAAAATTTATTCTTACAATGAAAAAGACATTACTGATAAGTGCAAAGAACAGGTTGAGGAACTTAAGAAAAAAGAATACGGGGATTGTATTTTAGATGGAGAGTTAATTCTTTTTGACGGTGATGATGCACTACATAGAGCAGATACTATTGCTCATGTTTTTAAAGGAAAATACAAAGATGCTAAATTAAAGTGTCATGTGTTTGATATTATTCGGCACGAATCACAAACATTAACAGATGAAGAATTAGAAGATAGAATGACTATTTTATTCAATAATTATTCATCAAAGTCTAATCAAGCCATCGCTTATCCTTCTAAAAAAGATACACGACAGGCTGATAGTCTAAAAGATGTTGAAAAATATGCAAAAGAAATGATGGACATACCCACTTCGGAAGGAGTAGTTATCAAAGATGCAACTTCAACATATTATATTGGAACTAAAAAGAATCCTAAATGGATTAAGTGGAAGAAGTTTGTTGATTTAGATGTAATAGTTTTAGATAAGAAAAAGACGAAAAGTAATCTTTATTCATATACTGTGGGCGTTGGGCCAATTCCCGAAGATATGGAAGGTCAAGAAATAAATGGTAAAAAGTATCTTGGCGTTGGTAAAGCATTGAATACTAAAGTAGCGGTTGATGTTGGAGATATTGTTAGAGTCAAGGTTGATGAAGTTAAGAAAAAGGGAGACGGGTTTAGTTTATTTTCAGCAAAGGTAATTGAGATACCGGAAGTTGAACACCCCGATAAACTAATTACTCTTGAACTTCTATCACAAGATACTAAAAAATCACTTAATTATAAGGTGGAAGCATTAACAAAGGGAATTAGATTAACTGATTACATACATGGTGAAACAAATGTAATCATGAAATCGGACATGAATGGCTTTGTAATCTATGGTTTTGAAGAAGATAATCTAATGTCTAAGAATGCTTTAGCGGATTTAGATATGTGGAAAGCCCAAGCAGAAGAAATAATGAAAACTAAAGCAAGTAAATTAACGGTGGCTATTTTTCAGTATCTAAAAACGATGGGCGACAAAACAGTAAATGATGTTCATGACTTTTTGAAGGATAAGCATAAGGATATTTATGAAGATATATTAGAATCTAAAAAGACTAAATTAAAAGATTGGGCGGAAAATAGAGACGGCATTTCAATTAAAGATAAGAAACTTCATGCTGATGATGATAAAATTATGCAAGAAGAAGAGATAAAAAAAGAATACAAAACCCCAAAAGAAAACAGAAAAGGTTTGTTTAAAATATATTCAAGAGAAGATAACAATATAACATTAGGGATTAAACTTGAAGATGAGAGTTTATTTTGGACTATTGACTTAGATAACCAAGAAGAAATGTTTGATTTGTTTGGGGCGGCAGGTAAATATCCGGCAGAAGTGGCTAAAAATGTTGAAAGAGGAAAGGTGGTTGATGCAGGGGATATTGAGTTAGGTGTCCAAAAAGAAGGCTATCATGAATACTTCTTGAAAGGTAATAAATTTGAAACTAAGATGCATTTTAGAGTAATCAAGGTTGAAGGAAAAGAAATGTGGCTTGCATGGACAGGATATAAACAAGAACCTGCTGATACAGAAAGCGATAAAGGTTTATGGAATATATATGAAGATAAATACAGTAAATTGTCAATTCCGACTAAAAATTAGTTGTTCTTTATATAGTGGATAGTATAACAAAGGGTTGAGAGGAATGGTATCATCTGTAATGAGTAAGAGCAGACACGATTTCAGGATTCTTAAAGCACAAGACGATTTAATGATTGGAGGATATGCAAGCATAGAAATCGTAGATAAGCAAAATGATTTAATCACACTCAAAGCACTTAACGAGGCAGTAAAGAAATATATGGAGAACCCCAAGTTTAGAAATGTAATGACAAATCATTCAAATGTTCAAGTGGGAGAAGTAGTAGAATCATATAGAGATAAAACAGGGAGATTGTGGAAAACAGAAGTAGATGATGTTGGATTCTTTGTTGTAATTAAGTTGAGAGATGATATAGAAAAAGCCAAAGAAATTAATAGAGGCATAAGGAAAGGTTCATTGAGGTCATTTAGTATTGGAGGACAGGCTTTAGAAAAGGTAAAGAAAACCCATCAAGAATTAGGCGACTACAATGAAATTAGCAAACTTGAATTACATGAAGTTACGATATGTGAAAAAGGAATTAACCCCGAAGCAAGATTTGATATTTTAAAACAAGAAAAAAACACAAAGGAAGTGAAAAATATGAGCAAGATAGAAAAAGCACTTGAAGAGTTAGATGCGCTAATGGCGGAAGTCAATACTCTACGCAAGGAAGAAGATGATAAAGAAATGATGGATATGGCCGATGATAAAGAAAAGGGCGATTACATGAAAGAAATGACAGAAGAAGATGAAAAGATGTATGATGATGGCGAAGAAAAAGCCGTTCTAAATACTCTTGACGCTGGCGGAATTGAAATTGGCGAACCTGCTGATAGAATCGTTATTGACAACGGAAACCCGAAAGCATCTGATTTGCCCGTTGTTAAAGCATTTGACAACAGCGAATTAGAAACCCTTGATTTGTCAGTTGCTAACATTGAGAAGGCTTACGAGGCTTTCCGTCAAGAACAACTTGAAAAGTTGGCTTACGATAATCTTCAAAAGTCATTTGAAGCAAGATTTAACCAAGAAGTTTCTGCAAAAGAATCTATTTTGGCTAAGTCTCAATATGATGCACAAAAGGAAATTGCGTCTCTAAAAGATGAATTTACTGCACTAAGAAAGTCTCTAACTGCTGAAAAGGAAACAATCCTAAAAGCACAAGAAGAGGCTACCGTTCAACTCCCTTCTATGGAAGAATTGGCCGAAATGGATTGGTCGGACATTCATAAGATGGTCGGAGGATTTAATTGAAGGTGATTTATTATGACAGGATATATTAACACAATAGCAGATTTAGAAGCACAAACTTATGGAACAGGCGCAACAGGTTATTTTAGTAATCAATTGCTTAAAGCCGCAGGAACAGTATCGGGTATTCATACTGCTCACGATGGTTCACAATTAGCAGGAGCGCAACCAACAGGTATTAACGCAAATCTTTACAACAAGATTTACGGTCAAAAAGTATGGTCTATGCTAAACCGAGAATGTAATGCACTATCGGTTATTTCAAAAAGACCTTATTCATCAAGTGGTTGGAGAATTTTGAAGAAAAGACCTGCTGGTGGAGCAGGAAACAAATTGGATATTTCTGCCGCTTCAAATACTACACTAAATGATACTCTTTATGGTGCTGATGCACTTAGAGCAGATAATATTGGTGGAGTAGTTGAAAATGCTCGTTTAGACCAAAACGCAGACGGATTGGTTTCAATTGCACCGGAGTATGACACACTATATACAAGCCCTAAGATTATTGCACATCAATTCTCTTTCAGCGAATTGGCGATGGAAATGGCGGCAATTGATGATGGAATTGGCGATATTAGAGCGCAACTAAGAGAAGATATGGGCAAGCATCACGCAGAAGTCCAAAACCAAATGCTTGTTATGCCTTTGGAAAACTATTCTCCAACAACCGCATATCAATCTGCAAATACCATTGATAGAGGATATACTTCTCTATTGAAGATTGTTTCTAACTCGGCTGAAATTGCAGAATTGGCTGACAATGCGGGTGGAAATCTTGTAGATAGCGCAACAGACCAACAAATTGACACACTTTACGGAAAACTACGAAGTGCCGCAGGAAATGAATATCTTGACTCCGAAGTTTCTTTTGGTGATGGCTACCTTTCAGCAGAAGCACGACAATTGACTCTAACTGTTCTAAATGATATGATTAGAAGGCTAAGAGTTGCTGGTGGTTCACCAAAGGTTATTCTAACAGGATATGATACTCTACAAACTATTTCCGACTTGCTACAAGCACAAGAAAGATTCATGGATAGAAAAGAAATTGTTCCAACTGTTAATGGAGTAAGAGGCGTAAAGGGTCAAGAGGTTGGATTTAGAGTTTCAACTTACTACGACATACCAATGATTCCGGTTGCGGCTATGACTCAAACAGGAACAAACTCTTCTTTGATTAGTGATATGCTTTTCCTTGATACAGACCATTTGTGGCTATCTGTTATGAAGCCAACTCAATACTTTGAAGATGGTATTTCAAACGGAAACCCATTCGGTGTCGGTTCTCTTGGAAACAAGGCTCTTTACCGAACAATGGGAGAAATGGGCTGTTCATACTTTAAGGGTCAAGGCAAAATTACAAACCTTCTGTGAGGCGATTTAGTTGGCACATACAGTAAGTTTGTTAGCAGACCATAAAGGTTTTACAAAGCCTAAAGCCGTTGGTGATGAATACATGGTTGATGCTATTGTAAATATCACTAACTATGTTCAAGGCGGAATAACTCTAACTGCGGCTTCTGTTGGATTGAGTCAAATAACTCAATTAATTGTAACAGGAGTTGAAGAAATAGGTCATTCAGCAAGAGCCGTTGTTTCTAATACAGGCGCATATGAATCTATTGATAGCGTTAAAATTATTCTTTCAACGGGTTCTGCTCAATTAGCAGGAACGGCTGATGAAGGAATAGTTAGAGTTAGAGTTTATGGATTGCTTTGAAGGTGATTTAGTTGGCGACAATTAAATTAGCCAAAGGCTCAAGGTCTAAGACTTTGTTAATGTTTGGTGAAATACTAAATAGAGACGCTTCTGTTGAAGTGGAGGCTATTGATGCTCTTAGAGTATATGGTGATTCTAACTTAGATATTTCTTTTACTGAAAGCGATAGGAAAGATTTGAAACAAATTGACCCTAAAATGCTTACAAGGCTAACTAAGGCTTTTGGTAAAGAAATAACTACGCATGATGAATTATGCAAGGAATTACTACCTGCTAAAACAAAAGCAAAGAAAGCCCCTGCTAAACCTAAAAAGTCTGCTTTAGAGGAATAATAGACCCATAGCATTAATAGGGAAAACCCCTGTTCGTGGTTTGAAGGAGAGAGAAATATGCCGAGTTGCAGAAGTAGCGGAGTATTAACCGCAAGCGGTCTTGTTTATTCAGGAAAATGTAAATTGATTTCAATTCATGCTTGCGAGGTTGGTGGTTCTGCCGCTTCTATCAAAGTATATGATAACACAAGTGCCGCAGGTAAAGAAATCGCAAGAATTGTTTTAACTGCGAATCAAACATTAGAGTTTGATATGCATGGAGTTATCTGTTCAAACGGATTATTCTTTGAAGAAGCATCGGGTTCAGTTGCAGTTTCTATTGAATTTGCTTGAGGTTTTATTATGCCAGCGTTAAGCCAAGATACCCGTTTAGTTATGACTATACTTTTTGTTGGAGCATTAAGTGGAACAAATGTATTTGCTTATGCTCAATTTGGAACAGGTTTCCCATATGGGCCATTAGCACATTCAGTTTTATTTGGTTTAGGAACAATAGGTGCAATTATGGTTATGAAAGCCATATTTGATTTAGTCTTGAATGACAAGATAGAAATGTGGCTTCTTGATAGAAAGATAGCGGCCTTTTGGGAAAGAAAAGCAAGAGACGAACAACAAAGACAAAAAATGCGTGAAAGCGCACGACAATATAATACCAATATTTATCAAGGCATTTCCGAAGAAGAAGAAAATACTGTCGGAAATGAGTTCTTAGCCGCATTACAATAGGCGGTGAAAGAATGGTCTTTGGGGATTTAATGGGGTTCTCGGATTCGGATTACGCTTATAATCAATCAAGAGCGCATTCTGCTGATATTTTCTTTTTGAAAATGAAAGCATGGTTTTGGGGAAGTTGCTCTACTTTGGCTATGTTTTTAGTTGGTAATATTATGGGAGTCTTTGATATAAATATAATGGGTTGGATTATAGACAGGGTATCGGATATATGGAGTCATTGATATGTCATTAATGACAGGCTTTGCTATATTAGTTGGCGAAGCAGTTATTGGTTTTTGGAAGAAGGTTCATGCTATTAATTTTGGAGTTTATGGTGCTACAATGGTTGGTAAAACAACATTAAGCCACCAACTAAGAACAAGGGGAGAAGTGCCTCAAATAAATCAAAGAACCGTTGGATTACATAGAGCGACAAGAAAGAATGTAAAAATTGATGGTGATTCTCATACAGTAAAAAGTGCTGACATAGGCGGTGAAGCGGTTTATTGGAAAGAATGGGTAAAAGATATGAAAAATCGTAGAGTCAAATATATTATTTTTATGATAGACCATAGGCATTTAGATAATGAAGCAAACTTAGACCATCAAGTAGCATGGAAGTTTTTAGTTGATACTATCGTATCGGATTTTTGGCCAACAGGTAGAAGAAAAAGAGAATCGGATTATCCTATGGCTATTGGGATATGGGCGAACAAATATGATATTTGGGGAGAAAAATATCCTTTAGCAGAAGGAGAAACCATAGACAAACATAAAATATTTGAACCTTTTAAGTATGGAATGAGACAGTTAAATGACAAGGGAATACCATGTTTCAAATATATAGTATCAGCAAAGTCCGACCCCGAAATGGTATATAGAGGCGTAATGACTATGATAAAAGATTATTGAGGAATGGAAGATGTATAACAACCAATTGATAGGACAAAATGCTCCGCAACAATTTAGCCCGATATTAACACCCCTGCAACAAGCAAGAGCAAGTGGGGTTGTTCAAGAATACAAGTTTGTTTCATTTAAACCTAAGAAACAACAAAAAGAACTAATTAAAGTTTTACAAGCCGAGCCTAAAAAGTTTATAGGAATTAAATATGGTAAAAAGTTTAATTTAAAAGATAGATGCGTTGTTTGTGGATTTCATCATATTTGGGAACAAGGAGACTATATGCGACCACCTATTCCTTTAGATGGTGTAATTAAAGGAAGGCCGTTAAGAGGAACATATTGTCCTAAACACGCATCACATTATATGCAGTTAGAAATGCTACAACAACAGATACTTGCAGATAAACATGGATTGGATTTTAAAGCATTTAAACCTAAAATGCCTAAGATGCTAAAAAGTGGCCCAATCAATACTTTAACAAGAGAAGATGTTTTGTCATTAACTAACGCAGGTTGGTTTATAACCCCGCCCACCTTAGCGGATAATAAGACGGCTACCGATGAAGTAATACGATTAATTACAGAAATAAACATAATGACAGATAGAATGAATTATCTAATGCTAAAGCACAACATTAAAGCAACAAACGAAGAATCAATAGAAAACAAGGAGGACTAATTATGGGAATATTAGGAACAAGTAATGGAACAATAATGAACGCAGTTCAACAACAAGGCGACCAAAATTTCAAGAATGTAAATAACTTACTTTCTTTACAAGATAATCATGTTGAAGAGTTCTTTCAATATCATGGTGAACAATTTTTAACTTCTCTTGAAAAACTAATGGAAGATGTAGTTCAGCGAGTTGTTTCTCAAATGCTTAGTAAATTAGCATTTACAACTAACGGTGCATCTATAACAATCAATGCTGATGCTATGAGAGAATTTGAAAAGATTACTCAAGAGAATATTGATTTAGATATTCAAAAGTTGTTAAATGCGGCAATCAATACAGAAGTTGTTAATCAAAGAAAATTAGCAAAGCAACAATACTTAGAATCTCAAGGATTTAGCGGTGGTGGACAAATGCCTATGCAACCAACTGCGGCTTCCGCAGTAGCAGGATTAACAGGTAATATGCAACAATATAATCAAATGCAAGGTGCTATGAATAATGGTAGTGGTTATCCCGTTCCTCCTTCGGGAACAGACGGATATGGAAGGCCATAT
>MDTC01031754.1_pt1 | contig 10226 bp, 10 predicted proteins | sample 811181 | NCBI WGS metagenome assembly MDTC01 (sample SAMN05326644, study PRJNA326480) | marine metagenome | isolation source: seawater | place: Pacific Ocean: North | collected 2011
TGTTATAGTTTTTATATTTTTCATAATTTATACTGTTCATCTGGTTTAATTCATTCAAATAATATTTACTTACATATTCTTGTATTATCTCATACCAAGAAATGTTTTGCTTACTCACTCCATCGCTAAATGCTTCTTTTGTTCTCCATAAAACTTCTTTTGGTAACAATTCTTTATTATCAAACGCTTTTCTTAAAATATATTTTTCACATACATTTTGTTTGTTATGATTGCGTATATCGGGTGGAATAGATAAATAAGTTTGAACAAAGTTTTTATCTAAAAATGGAGTTCTTGCTTCTAAACCATGACTAGAAATAGAACGGTCGGAACGTAATACATCAAAATAATGTATATCGGAAAGCAATCGTTTACATTCTTTGTCAAACTCTAATGAATTTGGAGCATAATGAAAATACAAATATCCACCACAAACTTCATCACTACCATCTCCGTTAAAAACTACTTTGGCTTTATTATAATTTTTAATATATTTTGAAATTAACCAATTACCAACACTTGCACGAACCGTAGTAGTATCATAACTTTCAATATCATATATAACTCGTGGTATAGCATTTAAAAACTCTTCTTTATCTAATTCAATGGAATGATGTTGTGTTTTTAAAAAATTAGCAACCTTTTTAGCGTAAAGCAAATCTTCACTTCCTTTCATGCCTATTGACCATGTATGTAATTGTTTATTTGGGAATTTTTGTTTATAATATTTATTAACAAGGGAAGTAATTAAACTACTATCTAATCCACCAGAAAGCAAACAACAAATTTCACGATCAGTATTATCAACCCTTTTTTCTACTGCATTACATAATGATTCATAAACCATATGATAATATTCATACATTTCATTATATTTATAATTAATAGTAGATGGTATATCTAAAAACCGTTTTCCAGTATTAAATCGAAATATTTTTTCTGTTTTATCATAATCAAAAGTCATTACTACACCCGGAAAAAATTGTTGGACATCTTCAAGGCCATTTAATACAATTTGTTTCATTTCAGAAGCAAACAAATATTTTTCCGGTCCTTTATTAGCAATATTTTTTTTTCCTATAAATAATGGTCTAACTCCATATAAATCACGGGCTACATATATTTTTCCCAACCGTTGATCAAAAAGCATAAACGCAAATACACCATCTAACATTTTCAAAGTATAATATATGCCAAATTTTCTATATAAATGAATAATTACTTCACAATCCGATTTAGTAGTTGGTGTTATATTTAACATTTTATATATTTTTTTCCAATTGTAAATTTCACCATTGCATATTAAAATACAATCATCTATGTTAAATGGTTGGTCAGATGAATGGTCGTTATATCCATTAATAGCTAATCGATGAAATCCCACGCTTAAATTCATATCGCATGAGGTAACCGTATTTTTTAATTTATAAATAAACTTACTATTATCCGGTCCTCTACCGATTCCTTTCATAAACAGTTTATATGTTGTTTCTTTATCGTAATTATTGTTTAAAAAAGCAAATATTCCACACATTAAATATATTAATTTCAATATTATATTTAATACTTTTTAATTATATATTTAACACAATAAACATTTTAAATTATATTATTTTATATTAAATTATATATAATGAGTAAAAATACAAAAAAAACGGAAAAAGATAATAAAAAAAAAACGTTTATTCCTATTACAAGTAGACAATATTTATGTAAAGATGTTGACACTCGTAACTTTATAAGTATTCCAATAGCAAAAAGAAATGTCCCGTCATCTAATTTAGACACTGCTTATATTTCACATCCAGCAACCACTAGAAAGAAAATAATGCCTATAATTGATTGTAGAAAAGAATCAAGTGAGCAAAAAATGGAACATTCGATATATCATCCATCAAAAATATTTAACCCTGGTCAAGGTGCTCCATTTTCTGGTTATGCTTCTTATGTGGACCATGAATCAACATTATTTAATCGTTTTGCTCCATTACAAAAAGGAGGACAACATTCTTATATTCCAAATTCAAAAAGTGAATTATATAAGGAACATATATATTCAAATAATCAACTTGTTCAATTTAAACAATTAAATAAAAAAGAATTATTTAATCCATTTAATCCTAATAAATGTAATTTAGCAAATAATATGTTTCAAAATCATACTAGACAGCAAACCAAAGATTTGTAATAATACTTTAAAAATCAAATTAGTATATTAAATAAAATATAAATATATCGTCTATATAAATATTTTATGAAAAATTCAACAAGCAACATTGATTTAATGTATTTAACAAACATGGGAAACTCTAACAAAACGCAAAATGATTTTATAATGGTCGATAAAAAGGAAGTGGAATTTTACAAAAAAAGGATTTTTCAATTATGTAAAGATTTGCTAAGAGGTAAAGAAATCAATTCAAATATAAATAATACGTTTGATGAATTTTGTTCAAATACAATAGAACATTTTAAAATGATAGATAAAACAGAAATCATGCAAAATGAATATAAAAACTTAAATTTAAAATCAGCTAACTCTACCTCAAATAAATCTACTACTAAAATTTTAGAAGAAAATCCAGATGAATTGATGTTTAAAAAAATAGAGAAAAATAATAAAAACACAATGGATAAATTTGTTATTAAAAATGTAGTAAAAAAGCAAGATGAAATGGTTATACCAATACAAAAAAAGTATAATTTAAAAGATGTCAAATATCAAGAAAAGGATGTTGAAGTTAAATCTAAATCGAGTGCTGTTGCAATGAATAATAAAAAAAAGAAAAACAAGAAAAAGCTTAATCCAAAATTAAAAAAAAATAAAAATATCATTAATTTAAACATTAATTAACAAATGAATAGTATGCGTTATAATATTTACCAAATAAAAAAATCTATGAAAAATATAAGATGGTACAAAAAACAAAAAAAAACAAAAAGCAAAAAAATAATCAAACGCGAAAAAATAATCAAAAGCAAAAACAAAAAAATAAGCAAAAACAAAAAAATAAGCAAAAACGAAAGCAAAAAAACGATAAAAAAGGGAGAGATAAGATAAAAATAAGAAAAACAGACACTTGTTCTGTTAATTCAAGTGGATTGGGATATACCTGTTATTCTAAACCAGTTCTTTATAAAATTAAAGAATCATGGAATAAAAAGCATCCAGAAAATAAAATTATTTCAAACGATCCTTATATAATATGGAAATCTTTACGTTCAGTGATGAAGCATAAACATTCGTGTAAAAGAGAGTCATGTTGGTTAAAACATTTGTGTATAAAGGAAGGATTACCAGCTAATATTTACGATTTAACATTTTCCCCTGAAATGCCAAAATCGTGGCTTGAAAATCCTAACGAATGGTTATCTAGTTTGGATATTATAAAGGTAATGAAACAATGGGAACAACGATATAAATGTTTTAAGTTTATGGGTCCTAGTCCAATTGATTATGATACTCATAAAATGTTTGGAGAATGTGTTTGGGATGAATTATGTAAGTTTAATTTGAAAAATCATTTAAAAAATAAAAATAAAAAAATAGGTGTTATATTTAATTTAGACCCTCATTATAAATCAGGATCACATTGGGTTGCTGTATTTATGAATGATATTAAAAAAACAATTTATTACTTTGATAGTTATGGAGATAAACCACATTCACAAATAAAAAAGTTTATAAATATGATAATATCTCAATCAAGAGAGATAGGAGAAACATATAAATATTTAGAAAATAAAAAACGACATCAATTTGGAAATAGTGAATGCGGTATGTATAGTATGTATTTTATAACTCAAATGTTACAAAATAAATGTTTTGAGAAATTTCAAAAAAGAGTTGTTACCGACGCATATATGTTAAAACTTCGTAAAAAATTTTTTAATAAACCAGTTTAAAAAGTATTTCATAATATAATATAAATAATTATATTATGTCTATTCACGACCAATCCAATATTAGTTTATTGATAAATATATTAGAGCAAGAATTTACTCGTAAAGCAGTTATAAATCCAAATTTCGTTGATTTTTTTAATGACCAATTAGAAAGATATCATGAAAAACGTTTTAATTATAAAAACTTACAAGATATGAACAAGCAATTGTTATCGAGTTGTTTTCAGTTTATTAGCAATGAAAATAGAAAAATAGAAAAAAATACGATGGTTTTAAAACCACCACCAAATCATGGATTTCAATCTCCTAGTGATAATATAAAGCAAAAGCAAAACAATAACGATGAAGCTTTTGATAGTTATAAAAAACAATATGATACAATGTTAAATCCAAATAAACCAAATGAAATTGATTTTAGTGATACAATAGAAGACCAACCAATTCAAAACATTGACTCTATTGTTAATCAAACATTAGAAGAAAGAGAAAAAGAATTAATGAAGATTACAAATACATATAGTGATAAACCACCTGATTGGATCAAACCGCCTGAAAATAAACAAACGTCAAAAAACGAACCAATGAAACTTATTATTGAAGATAAACCTTTATCAAACCAACCTTCTTCTATATTAAAACAAAAAAAAGTTAAATTTGATTTAAATAATAAATCACGAAACTCTCCAAAAGAAAGTATAACTGTAAATAAATTATTGAATAAATTAAAATTAAAACAAAAATCAAATGTAGAACCGGTTGTAGAACCTAATAATATTGATGTCAAAGAGTTATTAACTAAATTAGAAACAAAAATGGAAACAAAAATTAATATATTAACTGAGAAATATGATAAATTAAGAATAAAATATGAAGAATTAGAAATGAAATATAGTGAACTAATAAAACCAGAAACATCTAATTTAAGTAAAAACGAGATTGAGATGTTATATACATAATTAAATTGATTTAAAAAACAAGGTATATTATTATCATTAATATGCAAGAAATCCCAATCGACATGGATTTAAAAAAACAGTGGAGAAATCATAATATCGTAACAGATAGTATGGTAAAATGGTTTAAAAAAAATTGTGGATGCGAACCTTATCATGGTATAAAAGATGTAGATGAAGAATCGCATTTATATATGTTTAATAAATCTATTCCAATAAATAAGATAGCATGGATGAAAATAGATATTTCTGGTAGTGGAAGATTAAATATATTTAAGAATAATCTTGTATATACAGATTTGAATGGTAGAAATCCTTTGGATTATAATATGCAACCAATAAATCCATCTGATTAATTATATTTTAGAAATTTTTAATTTTATTTAGTTTAAATTGATTATAAATAATATTGAAAATACAATTATAAAAACACTAGATATGGATATAAATTTATTAAAATTTAGTAAATGTGATGTATTTACACCAGACGATATAAGTAAATTAATGGCTTCTAAATTAAATAATAAAGGGAATATTTTAGAACCCTCAGTTGGAACTGGAAATTTATTAAAGTATATAAATCTTGAAAATTATGAATATGCTGATATATTTGAAATTAAAAAAAACTATTTAGATTGTATCCCATTAAACAAAAAAATAAACATTTATAATTGTGATTTTATAAAAAAACAGATTGATACTAAATATGATAATATAATAATGAACCCTCCATATATTAAAACACAGGATTTATCCAAAGATTATAGGAATCACTTAAAAACAAATTTTACTATTTTAAAAAATGGTATTATTGATATATATTACGCGTTTATAATTAAATGTTTAAATTTATTGAAAACAGATGGTATATTAGTTTCAATAACACCTAACTCTTATTTGTATAATAAGAGTTCTTTAACATTGCGTAAATATTTATTTGATAATAAGTATGTTAAGGAAATTATAGATTTTAATGATACTAAGATATTTCCCAATGTTTCGGTTTATTGTTGTATAACAATATTTACTAAGACAGATAAGGATTTCATTATTTATAATAATAGAAAAATATTATATACAGACGTAATAAAAAACTACTCATTATTTAATACAACATCCAGTAATAAATTGAAATTAAAAGATATTTGTAAAATCAGGAATGGTATTGCTACTTTACGTGATAAAATATATATTCATCCTACAAAATTATACGATGAACCTTGTTGGAAAAAAATAACAAACGGAAGTATAGAACGATTTGTTATTTATCCATACAAAGAAGGTATTATTATCGATGAAGAGATATTTAGTAAAGAAAACCCATTAACATATAAATATTTATTATCTCAAAAAGTTGAACTTTCTAAAAGGGATAAAGGTAATAAAACATACCCTAAATGGTATTCATATGGTCGAACGCAATCATTAAAATATAGTAAAAAAAGGTGTATATATATACCTTGTTTCTTAAATCCAGAATTAATTAATGAACGCATTACTACAAATAGTAATATATTACATTCGGGTTGTTTATGTATTGAACCAACTAATGAAAAAGATATTCAAAAAATTATAAATACCATCGTTAATAATAAAGAATTTATTAAACTAAATTCTTCAAAAAGGTCTGGTGGATGGATTAATCTAAGTAGTAGAATATTATATGATTTAGAATTATAATAATTCATTTATTATTGTTCTGAACGACCTATATGGTGTAATAAATTTTTCAATAGGTTGTATTTCAACAAACTCTTCACCCACATTATTTATATGTTTAACTTCAACAATATAATTAATTATATCATAACACACATTTTTTGTATATGGCTCTGTCTGATTAGCATCATTTAATACAATTTTTATATTTTTTAATTCATTATAATGTTCAATTGTTTCTGGTTCAATTGTTTCAAATCTGGCGATTTGTCTATTTTTTTTTAAATATGGTGTTTTATTCATAAATATATTAATAGGGATAATGCGTGTATTCTTATTTTTCATTTTTATAAGCACTAATTCACCGGTTAAATTTTCAAAATAATTATTTGCATTTTGTTTATAATTAGTCATAATAATCTTAACAGGAAATATTATATATGGTTCTTTATTTTTAAATATTACAATATCACATTTTTTTCTTTTACTTTTATTTAAGGCATTAATATTTTGTTCCAATTTTATATCAAACCCTTTGTCGCTAGTAAAATATCGTTCTAATATTTCTTTTGTTGCGTTGTGAAAATAATCTACTTTTTTAGAACTCCTTGGACCATGTTTAAAGTACAATCCCCATATGCTATTTATTAGTTGAATATATTCTTTCATTTCTTGTATTGCTTCGATGTTTTCCATTATTATGTTTTATTATGAATATTAATAAGTAATTATCAAATCAATTTAATTACTTTTTCAATTGATTAATTAAATTGATATAAATATTATTTAAAATCATTTTTAATAAATTATTATTATGTTTAAGAATTTATTAAAAAAATCAAAACCTTTGAAATTAGGAAGATGGGGTGTTACATATGAGGGGTCTGTATTAGAGAAAAGAATAAATTGGGCAAATCATGATCATTGTGGTAGTGAGGTATGTGAAACACATTTTCAAAACTCACCTAATAAAAAAACAAATACAAGTAAAGACACAACTATAAGTAAAGACACAAATACAAGTAAAGACACAACTATATCAAAGTACGAATTTGACCCATTATTACCATATTGTATGTAATAAACTTATTTACAAGGTAATTACCTTGGTGAAATAAGCCCAGAAAAATATACCAACGAAACATTTGGCAAATAAATCTAAAATATTAAATCCAACATTTTTTGTTGTTTCATCCATCATATAAAGGATACCATACATACTCCATAAAATAAAGAACGCCCAATATAAAATGCTGTTATCAAATTTGTATTTACCTTTTAAAAACGTTATATAAATATAATAAAACAAAGCAAAGAAAGCGGTAAATCCAACTCCAAATCCAGTTTTTTTGCTAATTGTACCTATCTCTCCCAAATACCCCGTTCCTAACATAATTAAATTTAACATTAAAATTACCATGTATGTTCCTAATCTAAGTTTACCACCAGTATTATATAGAAAAGCAAGAACTAAAACTAAAAGCATAACAGGAGTAGTCATTGACCAATCTAAATAGCGAGTTTCATTTATTTCTTTATAATCTACTTCATTTTTATTTAATTTTTCAATAAAGGTGTGGTAAAAATAACCAGCGATAACTGAAATGGCTGTTTCTAAATTTAAAATATGACGCGCTTTATAATCCTTTGTTCGCATTGCTTCAATAAAAGTTATTGTAGCAGTTGTTAAAAAAAACACATATGTAATATAAAATGTATTTCTAACTGTTTTATCAGATGCTTTTATAGCAAACCCTTCCTTTTTACCTTTTGTCGAGGTTTCTTTTTTTGCTTTCTCAACGTCTTCTTTTTTTGACAACATCATTGTAAACTTTTTAAGTATATTTGTAAATTCCATATACATATATTATACATTAAAAATATTATATGAATAAAATATTTAAATCTAATAATTATATTATTATAATGGAATGTGGTATATGTTATACTAATTCAAATATTGTAAAAACAAATTGTAATCATATATTTTGCTCTAAATGTTTAGAATTATGGAGAGAAATAAAAAACAATTGCCCAATGTGTAGACGCATGATAAGTTATACAATAAAAATAAACGTTCAACAACCAAATCTAGAAAAAAGAATAACTCGATCAATGACTAAACAAAAGCGTGAGACCGAATTTTATGAAAAATTTAAAGAACTTGTTTTTTTATTTAGTGATAGTGTAAACCCATCAAATATGCATTATAAAACCCAAATAATAAATAAAATAGTAAAACTTTGTTTAAAAAATTATTCATTGATGCCCCCAACAATATATAATTTGGTATTGGAAATATTAAATTCAGATGATTTCCATATAAAAAATAGAACAATAATAAAAAAAAGATTAATAGAACTAAAAAACAATATTAATTATGATTCTGTGATAGATATATAATAAAAAATACAATACAATACAATACAATACAATACAATACAATACAATACAATACAATACAATACAATACAAATTTTATGATTTTATTATAAAATTTATATTATTATACATAAACCCTTCTTATTTTTTTAGGGTTAGTTGGATGAGGTACCAATTTAGCAACTAATATTGGATTAACTCCGGTGCTTCTTGCTCTAACATAACTATCATAATCATATAATTCACCTGTTTTAGCATAAGGAGCATCCCGTTTAAAAGCATATTTAATTCCTCCAATCGTAACAGGAGCTGCTTTCCAAGATATTTTTGTAACATTTTTCATTCTAATCTTATCTTTTTGTTCTTTTTTGTAGGAAGGAACCGTTAAATATTCATTAGGATTATTACTAGAAAATGAATAACAAGCTATTGATTCTTTACCTGCTGAATGAATAGAACAATCAATTGAAGAACTTTTAATTTCTTTTAAAATGTCTTTTTTCACATTTTCTTTTATATTACTAATTTCGTGTAACGCTTCGTCAGTAGTAATAACAACATTTTCATCAAACTTACTAACATCTCTACTTTGTAATCGTTGGGATACCTTTGGTTCCTTATCTTCTTTGGTTTGACCTTCTTTATCACCGAAAAGTTGTTTTTCAGAAAAAGTCATTAAATAAATAAAAACCTTAACGCTTCTAAATTCGATTGGTAAATCAGAATGACTATTAATACGAACAGCGCGTCCAATTACTTGTTCTTTTCTAACAGGGTGCCAGTATGGTTCTATTATATGAACGTATCTAACATTTTTTAAATCTATACCCTCGGCACCACTACTGGTAATCATAAATAGTTTAATAACTTCACCAAAGAAATTATTTTTATTTATGGCAGATAATTGATCTCTTAATGTAGATGGAACAATTCCCCAATTACTATTAAAAATATTACGTATGATTTCCTTTTTTTCTTCATCTTCTGTCCCAGTATACAAAGCATAACTAGGCTTGCTTAATTCTTCTTGTGTCATATCAATTAACCATTTACCAGAATCATCTTTTTTAATTTTAAATTCAGAATAACCGTTTTGCTTTAATATCAAACTTAAAATACCAATACCTTCTAATGTTCTGAATTGTGAATAAATTAAATGAGAGCCTTTATGGTCGTCTTTTTGAATATTATATAAAACCTTTTGAAATTTAGGACTGTATGTAGTTAAAGCGTCATATGTCAAATATTGATTGGATTTATCTTCTAATTGTTTCATTGCTTCTTCTATTCTAACACCATAGTCTTTATTTACCATTTCTTCTATAA
>MDTC01085486.1_pt1 | contig 10226 bp, 8 predicted proteins | sample 811181 | NCBI WGS metagenome assembly MDTC01 (sample SAMN05326644, study PRJNA326480) | marine metagenome | isolation source: seawater | place: Pacific Ocean: North | collected 2011
AGGTACAGACATAAATACAGCTAACCCATTCCAGGCTGGAGATCCAATACCAGAAAATGAAGTTGTTGCCATTAATGGTGGACAAGTTCCTTTTACAAGTACAGATCAAAAAGGTAATTTCAGAATTGGTGACGGTTTGACAATTGATCAAACTACGTCTACAATAAGGGGAAGGGATTTTAATAGAGCAATACAAGCACAATTAACACCATTAATTCTAGCGTTGAGATAATATGGCAATTGCACCAGTCAATAAGTTTATTAATATTGCAGTTCCTGTAGCACCAGGTACGCAGAAAATATATGAGGTTCCTACAGGAACTTCTTCTTTATTATTGTATGCACAAGTATCTAATGTTGCAGTAGGAACTACTTATCCAACAGTTACATTCTTTCAGAGAAGAGAATCAAGAAGTACTGGTAATACAAGAGATATAAAAGTAGTAAAAGATGCTGAAATACCACCAAATGATGCTTTAATATTGGTGGATGGTAGAATAGTATTGGAAAAAACTCCTTTAGTTATTGATAGAGTATTTCTGCAAGGTACTCAAGTTGGTGTTAATACTATTACTAATGTTGCTTATGATGAACCTACAGGAATAGCAACTGTTACTACAATGACTGATCATGGATATAATGCAGCAGAACAGATTACGATGGGTGGAATATATTTTACCTGTTCTGGTAGTACAGGAATTACAACTAATGTTTTCCCAGATCCTCAACAATCATATACTATAGATTCTATTCCCAGTACAACAACATTTGCTGCAGATCTTGGTGGATCTAAGGGATATACTCACATATATCAACCGTCAATTCATCAATTTAAACGTGCTTCTGCCCAATGCATTGAAGTAGTTGATGGATCTGGTAGTGGACATACTGCTGGCAGTAAGTTTAGTGTATGGTTTTCTGAATATAATCCATCTACTGGTGAATTAGTATTAAAAATTGGTACTAACAGTCTTGTAAATGGTAATACTATTAAAATAGCAGATGATTCCTTAGTGTTTACCTGTTCTATGGATAATAACTATACAGAGCATTCTTATCCAAGATCAACCGATCCTGCTTCAGGATCAACTTTGACACTTGCCGTTGCTGCTGCTAATGAATCTATTCGAGTCAATGTAGGAACAACAAATGCAGGTGGAATGGTTGCACCATTGCAGATGGAATTTATTGCGAGTATCTTAGAAAATAGTAATGTCTAAGAAATATTTGAGTGGAAGGGTCAAGAGAACCCCACAAGATCAATTAAAAGATGATCGTTATAAGTATCTTGGATTAGAGCAAGCAGAACCTAATCTTGGAGATCCTGTTGCTGGTGGTACATCAGGTATTCCTGCAGGTGGACAATATCAAATAGTATCAATACCTGGATTTCCTGGTCAAAGATTTTGGACTCCAATTGCTGGTGGTAGTACTCCTGGTGCTTTAAGCATATATGATGAAGGATCTCTTGTAGGAACTGCTAATAGTATTACCCAAATTGATTTTGTTGGTGCTGCTGTAGAAGCTACGGGTGCTGTTGGTAATGTAAGAGCAACTGTTACTGTTACTCCTGCTACTATACAAGCTACTCCACCTACAAATCCAAGAGAAGGTGAATTATGGTGGGAAAGTGATACTGGTGATTTATTAATATATTATAGTGGTGTTTGGGTTATTGCTAACTCTGGTGGTGGTAATATCAATCCAGGTCCCAAAGGTGAAATTGGAGATAAGGGACAAAAAGGTGAACTAGGTCTTACAGGACCTGATGGACTTAAAGGTATTAAAGGTGCAGATTCAACTGTAGCAGGTCCTAAAGGTGAAGTGGGTGCTGCTGGACAGAAAGGTGTTGATGGATATAAAGGTGTTGATGGAGATAAGGGTGAGGTAGGTGAAAAAGGTACTGGTGGTGATAAAGGACAGAAAGGAGAGAATAAAGGAGAACCTGGCGATAAAGGTGATAAAGGAGAATTGAATGATAAGGGTCAGAAAGGTGATAAAGGTATAGATGGTGCTGCTGCTAATAAAGGAGATGATGGTGATAAAGGAGAGGTAGGACAAAAAGGTGAAGGTGGTGATGGCAATAAAGGAGATAAGGGTGAATCTGGTGTAAGTATTAAGGGTGAACCAGGTGGTGCAGGTGATAAAGGTATTGAGGGAGATAAAGGACCACAAGGTGATGGTGCTAAAGGTAATGATGGAGATAAAGGTCAGCCAGGTGAAGATGCTGATAAAGGTCAACCAGGTGATAAAGGTATAGATGGAGATAAAGGAATACAAGGTGATGGTGCTAAAGGTAATGATGGTGATAAAGGTGCAGATGGAGATAAAGGTATAGGTGGAGATAAAGGTTTACCTGGTGAAGAGGCTGATAAGGGTCAAAAAGGTGAAGTAGGAACCACTACTAAAGGTCAAAAAGGTGAAGAGGGTACTGACAATTCCACTAAAGGTGATGAAGGTGATAAAGGTCAGAAAGGAGAACAAGCATCTGGTGGTGGTGTAGCTGGTAGTGACCACGATATTCAATATAATAATAATGGAACTCTTGGAGGTGCTGCTAGGTTACAATATAATGATAGTGATCATAAACTTGAATTTCTTAATTCTGGTGGGACTGTAAAAACAAAGATTCATGTAAATGGTAGTAATGAAACTGAATTTTATAATGGTGTTACTTCATCTAATAATGGTGCTAGTGGAGTAATACAGAAATTTAAATCTGATGGTATATGGACTCCAACTAAGATGTATGCTTATACTAGTCCATCATCTCCAGAAGATATGGGAGCTTTAGGTGATATTGCTATATCTGGTGGAACTGGTTCTCAAGGTTGGGGATGGGCTGATCCAAGTAATGTTGTTGCTCATTCTAAAGTAACAGTTTTTGGTGCTGGAAGTCATACTCATACTTGCGATATTAGTAATTTCAATTACTTTTATATAATTCTTACTGGTGGAGGTGGATCAGGTGGAGAAGGTGGATCAAACGCAGGTGGCGGTGGTGGTGGATCAGGTGGAACAGTTCATCAATATGGTGGTCATATGATGGTTGGTGTTACTCCAACAGTTACTATGTCAATAGCATCTGGTGGTAGTGCTAGTAGTAGTGGCAATGGAAATAATGGTGGTAATAGTGTTGTTACTACTAATGGTGGTAGTTCATATGCAATGTATGCTTATGGTGGAGGTGGTGGAATTGGTAATCAATCTTCTGTAAATGGTGGTGGTCACGCTGGTAATGCCTCTGGTTCTGGTGGATCACATTCTTACACAGTTGTATCTAATGGTGCTTTTGGTGGAGTAGGACACTCTGTTAACTATCTTCGTGGTTTTGGTGGACCATCTCATTGGGGAGGACCTAATGGCACTAACTTTAATGTTAAAGGTGCTCCTGGTTCTGGTGGTACTGGTTCTGCTAATGGTAGTGCTTCTCAACCTGGTGGTGATGGTGTTTGTGTTATATTTGAGTTCTAAATATCTAAAATAGAAAGATTATGGGAATTGGTTACACCGATATAGCAGAATATTCAAAGACAAAAAGAAGTTCTGATTGGACTGAGTTTCTTGCGTCTTTAAGTAATGAGCAAAAGAATAATCAAACTTCTTTAGGTGCTGCAGGTCTTCATATGCAGTTTAAGGATTGGCAAAATTACAAATTAAGCCAAGATGTTACTGCTATTAAAAGTGTTTCTGGTATTACTTCAAGATGTGCCATAGTTAATGATAGTGATGGAATACTTTTTGGTGTATATCCTCAGAATGTTTCAATATCTGATTTTCATCATCCAACTGGAACTACTGTTGTTGGTATAGGAAGTACATATTTTACTGGATCGGAATGTGATGTAAATGCTGGATGGAAATATACAACATCTGCTGGATTCTTTAATCCTAATCTACCTACTAATGATGATTATCTTAAAACACTTAGAGAAACTAGAGATCTACTTCTTACTCAATCCGATTGGACTCAGAGTAGAGATGTAACTTTATCAAATGATACTGATTGGCAAACTTATAGGCAAACTTTAAGAGATCTTCCTGCAAATACTGCTGATCCTAGCAACCCAACATGGCCTACTAAACCATCATGACTATAAGTTTTCCCATAAATCCTAATATAGGTGATACATATTCTTTCGGTAGTGCTACTTGGAAGTGGAATGGTTATGCTTGGACTAGAATACCTGATCCTGGTGCAAAAGGTGAATCAGGTGGTCCAGGTGGTGATGGGGATAAAGGAGATCTTGGTACTAAAGGAGATAAAGGTGAGCAAGGAATTGTAGGACTAAAAGGTGAAGCATCTGTTGTTCCAGGACCTGAAGGTCCTAAAGGTGAAGTGGGTGATAAAGGTCAGAAGGGTGATGTAGAAGCAAAAGGTAATAAAGGTGAAGTGGGTGAAAAGGGTACTAAAGGTGAGATAGGGCAAAAAGGTGATAAGGGTGATAAGGGTGTTGATGGTGCGGATGGGCAAAAAGGTGACACAGGTTCACAAGGTATTGCTGGTGAGAAAGGAGAATTAGGTCAGAAAGGTGAAATAGGTGTTGGGCAAAAAGGTGAAGTTGGTTCTAAAGGTGAAATAGGTGATAAAGGAGATCTAGGTCAAACTGGCGATAAAGGTGATAAAGGTGAAGTAGGATCACAGGGTAATGTAGGTGATAAAGGTGCTACTGGAGATAAAGGAGATCTAGGTCAAAAGGGTGAAGTTGGTGTAGGACAGAAAGGAGTAAAGGGTGAAGTTGGTCTTACTGGAGATAAAGGACAGAAAGGTGAACTAGGAGGACAAGGTAATGTTGGGGATAAAGGTTCTACTGGAGATAAAGGAGATGCTGGAGATAAGGGTGATAAAGGTGAAGAATCTACTGTAGCAGGACCAGAAGGTAGCAAAGGTGCTACTGGTGATAAAGGTGATGATGGATCTGCAGGACCTCCAGGACCTTCAGGTGGACCTGTTGGACCAGGTGGGGATAAAGGTGATAAGGGTGATAAAGGAGATCTTGGAACTCAAGGTGGTACAGGTAATCAGGGACAAAAAGGTGATTCTGGTATAAAAGGTGATGAAGGTCCTATTGGTCCAGGTGGTGGACAAAAAGGAGAGAAGGGTGAAGTAGGTGCTCAAGGTATTCAAGGTGTTATAGGAAATACTGGAGATAAGGGAGATAAAGGTGAAGTAGGATCACAGGGTAATGTAGGTGATAAAGGTGATAAAGGTGATACTGGAGCACAAGGTGATGTAGGTGAAAAAGGTGATACTGGAGCACAAGGTAATGTAGGTGCTGCTGGAGATAAAGGTGATAAAGGTGATACTGGAGCACAAGGTATTGTAGGTGATAAAGGTGATACTGGAGCACAAGGTAATGTAGGTGCTACTGGAGATAAGGGAGATAAAGGTTCTACTGGAGATAAAGGAGACACTGGAGATAAGGGAGATAAAGGTGAAGTAGGATCACAGGGTAATGTTGGGGATAAAGGTTCTACTGGAGATAAAGGAGACACTGGAGATAAGGGAGATAAAGGAGTAAAGGGTGAAGTAGGAGCTCAAGGTAATCAGGGAAATAGTGGTGATAAAGGACAGAAAGGTGAAGTCGGTAATACTGGTGACAAAGGTGCTACTGGAGATAAAGGTGATAAAGGTACGTTAGGTGGAAGAGCATTTTCAGTAACAAATAGTGGTGCAAGTGATTATATTATCGATGGTGCTAATGATCCAACTCTTAATTTACTTAGAGGATTTACTTATATCTTTAATGTAAATGCAAGTGGACATCCTTTCTGGATTAAAACTGCAGCAACTACTGGAACTGGTAGTGCGTATAGTACTGGAGTAACTAATAACGGTATTCAATCAGGAACTATAACTTTTGAAGTTCCGTATAATGCACCTAATACTTTGTATTATATTTGCCAATATCATGGTGGTATGGTAGGTACTATTAATATTACTGATGTTGGACCTCAAGGTGATAAAGGTCAGAAAGGTGAAATAGGAGTTCAGGGTGAAAAGGGTCAGAAGGGTAATACTGGAGATAAGGGTATTACTGGAGATAAAGGTGAAGTAGGGCAAAAGGGTGAAATAGGTGTTGGGCAAAAGGGTGAAATTGGTGTAGGTGATAAAGGTGCTACTGGTGCTAAAGGTGATGATGGAGCACAGGGTGATGGTGGTGACAAAGGACAGAAAGGTGAGCAGAATGATAAGGGTCAGAAAGGTGAAATAGGAGCAGATAATTCTACTAAAGGACAGAAAGGTGAAATTGGAGTAGGTGATAAAGGTGATAAAGGTGATCTGAATGATAAGGGTCAGAAAGGTGAGGTAGGTTCTGGCTCAGTTCCTTCTGGATCTGTTATGTTATTCTATCAATCATCTGCTCCTACTGGATGGACTAAGGTAACAACACATCATAACCAAGCAATTAGAGTTGTTAACACTAGTGGTGGTGGTAGTGGTGGTGTTGATGGATTTACTGCTATGTTTGCCAGCAGAAGTTTAAGTGTTAGTGGATCTGGAACTGCTAGTGGAACTACTGGAAGTGATGGTAATGGGTCTACAAGTAGTGATAATGCTGGATCTGTTAGTGTTAGTGGATCTGTTAGTGGTAATTGTAGTGGAACTCAATATATCTACGCTAATACCAGTCAAGTATCATTAAGTACTGCACAATTAGCATCACACGCCCACCAATATCATGCTCCTCTTGGTACTTCTGGTGGACAATATGGTATTACTGATACTTTAAATGCTGGTTCTTCAGGACGACCTAATGTTAGTAGTTCTGGTAGTGGTAGTAGTCACTATCACGCAATAGTTAACTATGCCATAAGTGGTTCTAACTTTAGTTTCAGTGATAGTTTCAGTGGTTCTGGTTCTCCTAGTGATCACAGTCACTCAGGTCCTAGTCACACTCACAGTTTCAGTGATAGTGTTAGTGTTAGTAGTTCTGGTTCTTTGGACTTGCGAGTTGCGTATGTTGATGTTATAATATGTTCTAAGGACTAAAATAATATGAAACTGGAACAAGGCAATTTTTGCCCTTTAATAGGTAAAGATTGTATTCAAATGCAGTGTGCTTGGTTTACTCATGTTCGTGGTTTGAATCCTAATACAGGACAAGAAACCGATGAATATGGATGTGCAGTTACTTGGTTGCCTATGATGATGATTGAAAACTCAGGGCAACAAAGACAAACTGCTGCTGCTATTGAATCATTTAGAAATGAAACTGTGAAATCGACTATGAAAGCACAAGAAATATATCAAAGAGAATTAGAATTAAAAGCTCAAGAAAGATTACAACAATCTAAACAAATAAAAAATGTAACGGAGATAGAAGAATGAAACTAACAATTGTTCCTGAAGATAAAACTATTATTATTGACAATGAAGCAGTAATAGTCAGTAATGTTGACATATCTTGGATTCCTTCAGATGTTCATGCTGTACAGTGGGATAGTACAACAAGTAAAGGTCATATTGAATATATTCCTGAAAATAAATTTAATGTAGAAATTGTTGAAATAGGTATTTGGCAACAAGCAGTAACAGATCATGCTAATGAAAAAACTGCTGCATCTGCTGCACTAGAAGCAGCAAGAAATCATTTAAATGAAGTAAAAGAATATAGAAATGCTTTATTGGCATGGTCTGATTGGACTCAAGGTAATGATTCTCCATTAGATAATAGTAAGAAAGCAGAGTATGTAACTTATAGACAGGCATTAAGAGATCTTCCATCAACAATAGCAAATAGTGCTAGTTTGACTGCAAAAGCATTAGCAGATGATCATTCACATTCTAGTTGGCCGACAAAACCTTCATAAATGAACGAATTGATTCAGATTATTAAATTTCTGGATGAAGATAAACTACAGAAAATTAATAATCATCTTGACACATTAGAGTTTTCACCTAATGGGTTACTTGGTAAAGAAGATAACAAGGTTGATACCTCTGTTAGATCTAGTCTAGGTGTATATTTAAAAAAAGATCATGAAGTAACTAAAATACTTCATGAAAGTATGAATAATGCTCTCCTTGAATATAGGAAGAGAGTAATTAAAATATCTGATACTTTTAAATATTATCCAGTTCCTGGTGGAATTGGAACAACTTCTTGGAGAGAAAGTATACAAGTACTTCAATATTCAGAGAATCAGAAATATAATTTTCATTCTGATCAACACGTTGATAAACAAGCAATTGAATATCATAGAGCAATATCAATAGTTCTTTATTTGAATGATGGATTTGAGGGTGGTGGAACAGAGTTTCCTTATGCAACATTTAAACCAAAGGCAGGTTATGGATTAATTTTTCCTTCAAATTGGTGTTATCCTCATTCTGGACAGGTTGTTACTAAAGGTATAAAAAGAGTTGCGGTTACTTGGTATTACGTTGATATAGTATGAATATTGACAAGATAGTGAATATATAGTAACATATTAGAAATTGGAGTATTTAAATGGATACTGAGGAAACTGTACAAGATATTATAGTTGATGTCTGTAAAAAAAGAATTACCTTAATTAGTAGTGAAGGTGAAACTAGATTTGTTAAATGTGAAAGTGGTGATCAGTTCTTATCAGTAATGGAAGTTATTAAGAGAAGTGCTGAACCTGAAATCATTACTTACGTTGATCCTGTCTCACAAAAAGATGACTAAATAGACCATAGGAACTTTTGGCCAAAAGTGGAGTAAGATGCCTTTAAATAAATTAGAAAATTTTATAAAGAATAGTGAAGGACGCATTCTTTATGTAAATCCAAATGATCTTGATGCCACTGATGGTATTGAGAATCAAGGAAACTCGTTAACAAAACCTTTTAAGACCCTACAAAGAGCACTTATTGAATCTGCTAGATTTTCATATCTAAGGGGAAATGATAACGATATAGTAGAGAAAACAACAATATTACTATTTCCAGGTGAACACCTTGTAGATAATAGACCAGGATTTGGTATAAAGAATGAAAGTGGCGTAGCAAAAGCAATAAGTCCTGCTGGAACAGAAACTGGAGCACAAAATACTCTTACATTAACATTAAACTCTAATTTTGATTTAACACAGGAAGATAATTTACTTTATAAGTTTAATAGTACAGAAGGTGGAGTTATAATTCCAAGGGGAACCTCTGTTGTTGGACTAGATTTAAGAAAGACAAAGATAAGACCTAAGTATGTTCCTAATCCTACTGATGATAATGTAAAAGGTACTGCAATCTTTAGGGTTACTGGTGCTTGTTACTTCTGGCAGTTTACTATTTTTGATGGAGATGAGAATACTTTAGTATATACTGATCCAACTACTTTTGATGAAACTAATCAATCTAAACCACTATTCTCTCACCACAAATTAACAGTATTTGAATATGCTGATGGTGTTAATAAGTTAGATAAGTTTGGTGGGTTAACTGATCTAGATGTTTACTATAGTAAGTTATCTAATGCTTATAATAGGGCATCTGGTAGGGAAGTTGATCAAAAGTTCCCAACAGAATCTGATTCTTTTGCCAAGCAAAGACCTGAGTATGAAATAGTTGGTGCTTTTAATTCTGATCGTATTCAGATTACAAGTATTATTTCAGGTGATGGTGCAACACCAGGACAAGTTGTTACAGTAACAACAGCAGTTCCGCATGAATTGACTGGTGGAACACCAATTAAGATTGAAGGTGTTAATGCAAATGAATATAATATTTCATCAAAAGTTCAAACTGTTTTAAGTGATGTTCAATTTACTTACTTATTACCATTTGTTAAACCAGAATTACCTGCAGGTCCTGCTGGTGGACTGAGTGCTGGTAGTGCAGAGGTTAGTATTGAAGTTGATACTGTTACTGGTGCATCACCTTATATCTTTAACTGTTCATTGAGATCAGTTTTTGGTATGCAAGGTATGAAAGCTGATGGTGCAAAGACAACTGGATTTAGATCTATGGTTGTTGCCCAGTTTACTGGTATATCACTACAGAAAGATGACCGTGCATTTGTTGAATATTTACCTGAAAGTAGAAAATATAATGGTATATCATATACAAAACAAGTTGGAGAAAAACTTGCTTCAGAATCTTCATCACCTATTCCATCTCAAGTTTATCACTTAAATAAGGATGCTGTTTATAGAGATGGTTGGAAGACAGCACATATTAGTATAGAAAATGATGCTGTTCTACAGATTGTTTCTGTGTTCGCTATTGGTTATCATATTCACTTCTTAATGAAGTCTGGTGC
>MDTC01113053.1_pt1 | contig 10226 bp, 10 predicted proteins | sample 811181 | NCBI WGS metagenome assembly MDTC01 (sample SAMN05326644, study PRJNA326480) | marine metagenome | isolation source: seawater | place: Pacific Ocean: North | collected 2011
AGCTTTCATGGCGACTGGCCGCTTTTGGAAGTCAGCTTTTTACTGGAGGAATATTGCCATGATGGGTATAGGATTTCCGGAACTGATGATCATACTGGTTATCATTATGATCATCTTCGGAGCAGGTAAACTGCCCGAAATAGGAAGCGCGTTTGGACGCAGTATCAAAAACTTTAAAACGTCCATGAAAGAAGCGGAGGAGGCTGGTGCGGTCGAGGGCGGCGAAAATGCTCAGGGCGAACTTGAAGAAGGACAGCCCGATTTAGAGAATATGACCGAGCAGGAAAAAGAAGCTTATTTAAGAAAGAAAGCCGAAGAAGAGGGCGAAGCCAAGGACAAAAAAATGAAGGATGAGGCTGACTCGTTTACCGCATCGTTACCGAGAAAAGGGTCCTACGACTACAGTCAGGACCAGGAAAACAAAGCCTGAGGATACCCGGAAAGAATTTCTCCAGATATAAATATAAAACCCGCGGGACCTTAAGGTCTCGCGGGTTTTTTTTATGCGTTAAATAAATTCCCAAAATTGTCATCCTGAGGAGTCTTTTGGCGACGAAGGATCTCAATACCTACCAACGGGCGAGATTCTTCGCTAGCACTCAGAATGACATATAAAAGAATTCCTGAGCAAGTTGCTATTCGTATTCCCAGGGTTCCTTCAAATTGTCGACCGTCCAAACCGACCAGCCATCCATATCCTTGTAAATTCCCTTAGTATAGAAGTTGAAAGGATCAAAAAAGCGCACCCCCTTAGATTCGTCTATTTCAAAATTGACCTGCTTTTCCTGAACCTCGTTAGATTTGCAATTCAAGAATCCTTCAGGGTCAACCTTGGACAATTTGAATATTTCCTCAACCTTGTCGGCGTCAAGTTCAGCATCGCCAACTGCGACAAGAACCTTCTCCATGACCGCCTTTACCTCTTCCTCCTCAAGATGATGCATCTTCATAATGACGTCCCGTTCAGAAAAATAATAATGTTTTCAACTATTATACTCCGAAAAATTACACCTTATTCAATTAATTGAAAGGGGTACGAAATGGATCGAAAGTTAGCGGTCAGTTAGCTTGGGCGAGTGCGATGATGGGGTCGGGGAAAATGCCGAGTTGGATGGTGCCGAAGATGGAGATGGCAATTACGAACAGGGTCATCGGTGACAGGGTGATATCGAACTCTTTAACAGGGTCTTTCATATACATAAAGACGATCACCTTCAGGTAGTAATAAAGGGATATAGCACTGTTGAGCACAGCTATGATGACCAGAATAAGGAATCCTTCCTTAAGCGCGGCGCTGAATACAAAAAACTTGGCGACGAATCCGGCCAGCGGTGGTAGTCCGCCCAGTGACAGGAGAAATATCGTCATGGACAGAGCCAGGATCGGATGCTTATAGGCCAGCCCGGAATAATTTTCAATTTCAAGATTTTCATCACCCTTGCGGCCGAGCAGGATCACGATACCGAATGTTCCGAAGATCATGAACGCGTAGGTGAGCATGTAGAACATGAGAGCTGATGAACTGAGCGAATTTTTCGCGATGATGGCGATGATCAAGTAGCCAACATGCGCCACACTGGAGAACGCCAGCAGTCTCTTAATGTTCGTCTGCATGATCGCGCCCAGGTTTCCTATGAACATGGTGAGTACTGAAACGGTGCACAACAGGACTTCCCATGATGGAGAAAGCTGTGGTATCGCTTCAGAAAAAAACCTGTAAAAAGCCGCGAGGCTTGCCGCTTTAGGTCCGACTGCCATGAACGCGGTGACCGGGGTTGGCGCTCCCTGATAAACATCCGGCGCCCACATGTGAAATGGAACTGCCGCTACTTTGAATCCGAAACCGATAATCATCAGCACCACGCCCATGATCAAGAGCGGTTCAGAGGCAACGTCACCTTCTCCAATGACATTTGCTATCGACGCCAGTTTGGTGGAGCCCGTAGAGCCATAGATCAGTGTCATTCCATAAAGGAGGAATCCAGTCGCGAACGCTCCCAGTAAGAAGTATTTTAGAGCCGCCTCGTTGGACTTAGTGTCATTCCGCCTGATTCCCGCCAGAACATAGAGGGAAATGGATACGATCTCAATTCCCAGGAAGATCATGATCATGTCGGTGGAGGAGGCGAGTAGAACCATTCCAACAGTACAGAACAGGATGAGACTGTAATATTCCCCAACCTTAATGCCTTCGCGTTTGTTGTAATCTATCGAAACCAGAATCGCCATCGCAGAACTGATGCAGAATATGAACGTAAAAAAGACTGAAAAATTGTCTACGATGTAGGCGCCGTTAAACGAATGAACCGGCAGGTTGTACTTTGCCAATGAGCTGATAGCCCCCATGAGCAATCCGGTCAGGCTGATGAACACCAGAACAGATTTATCCTTGCCAATGAATAGGTCCGTTACAAGCACCATTATCCCGAACACTGCGAGTACAAGCACCGGGGCGAGACTGACAAGATCAATTGCTGGAGCGATAATGGGTTCCACTATTATAAAATCCTTAACAAATCAGATTAATACAAAATGCTAATGCTTTGCGCCACTCAACTTCTGGTTCATTTTGGCGATGTCTTCGACTTTAATCAGCTTTGCGTGCTCCGTGTGACCCGAGCCCGGTTTGCCCGGCCTGAAATTATCAGGGTGAACCTTAACCAGTAAATGCTCGACTGAAGCTTCGAAAGTTTTCAGGAACGGTTTAGGGTAAAGGCCGATCCAGAATATAAGAACAATCAAAGGAGCGATAGTTATCATTTCCCTGCAATTCATATCGGGCAGGTTTTCGTTTTTAGGATTGTCCAGTTTCTGGAACATGACACGTTGGAACATCCAAAGGATGTAGCACGCGGCAAAGATAACGCCACTGGTAGCACAAGCGGCCCAGAGACCATTGTTCTGGAAAACGCCCAGCAGGATAAGAAACTCACCTACAAACCCGTTCATCCCAGGGAGTCCGATGGACGACAACGCTACGATCATAAAACAGATGGTATATTTTGGCATCACTTTAGCCAAACCGCCAAATTCACTTATCTGGCGTGTATGTCTGCGGTCGTAAATAATTCCCACCAAAAGGAAGAGCGCGCCCGTGCTGATGCCATGGTTGATGTTCTGCAACAACGCGCCCTGCATTCCATAATGATTGAATGCGAAAATACCAATCATCACGAATCCGAGATGGCTTACCGAGGAGTAGGCCACAAGTTTTTTCATGTCCTCCTGCACGAGAGACACCAACGCGCCATAGATGATGCCGATGATAGACAGCCATGCGATCATCGGCATGAATTCATAACTGGCATGCGGGAATAACGGCAGATTGAAACGGAAGAATCCGTAAGTGCCCATTTTCAAGAGGACACCAGCAAGAATAACCGAGCCTGCAGTGGGTGCCTGAACATGTGCGTCTGGAAGCCAGGTGTGAAACGGAAACATGGGAACCTTGATGGCAAACGCTAGGAAGAACGCCATGAACAGCCATTTCTGCGGAGTCAGTGGTAAGTCCAGATTTTCAGTAATGAATACGAGATCCGTCGTGGCAATGCCCGTCTGTTCCTTGATCGCCACGTAGATCCAGATAATCGCGACCAGCATAAGAAGAGAGCCAACCGCGGTGTACAGGAAAAATTTGACTGCGGCGTAAACACGCTGGGGTCCGCCCCAAACGCCGATGATGAGGTACATTGGCACCAACTGGAATTCCCAGAAAAAGTAGAACAGGAACATATCCAGCGAAATGAATACACCCAGCATACCGGTAGACAACGCCAGGAAGGCCATCATGTACTCGCGAATATTTTTTTGAATGTCCCACGATGCGATGATTGAAATCATCGTGAGAAAAGTGGTCATCACATAGAGCAGGAGAGATATGCCATCCAAGCCTACATGATAACTGATGCCCCATGATGTAATCCACGGAACACTGTACTCAAATTGCATCGCATGCGAACTGGCATCAAAGTTAGTCCACAGCAAAAGCGAAAGTAAAAAGTCTGCGACCGCGAAGGCGAGAGCCGTCTGCTTGATAGCTCCTACCTCATCGCGAGGAATAAAAGCTAGAAGAAGAGCGCCAACCAACGGTAAAAATGTCAGAAAAGTTAGAAACATATTTTTTATTCTATAACGAGATAATCAATAAACCGATGAAACCGACTACCATAAACAAAGCATAATTTCGGACGAAACCGGATTGAAAAGTACTTGCATGATTACTCAGCCAGCCAATAGTTTTGGCGGAACCATTGACAGAGCCATCAATTCCTCTTGCGTCGACCTCTTTCCACAGCAAGTTTGATCCTTCAAGAGTTGGCTTGACAATCGTTTCATCATAAAGTTCGTCTACTTCGTATTTATTTTTAACCAGATCATATCCCCACTGACCCTTAGTAAAAGATTGAGGAAGGTGCGGCATTTTTATGTAGCACATGTACGCGCCAAAAATACCTGCGACGGCAATGCTGAAGGACAGTGCCATAAGCGCAACCTCTACCCACAGATTGTGTTCCGCAGGCTCTAACAAATGCGTCAACGATGGAGCGTGTTTTCCCTGTTCATGAAGCAAGTGCGCCGAATGCTCAATGGCAGATGCCATGTCAAAATGGAATACCGGTTCCAGCCAGTTGTGCAAGACATGCCAGCCGTGGAAGAGTGGAATGCCCAGAGCGCCGCCGAAAAAAGCAAGTCCGGCAAGAATAACCAATGGAACGGTCATGACCTTTGGAGACTCATGCGGGTGAACATGCGGGTCCACCCTCGATTCACCAAAAAATGTCATGAAGACTAGGCGGAACATATAGAACGCCGTAAGCAAGGCACCCGTGATTCCCATTCCCCAGAGAATCACATTACCATCCATCAAAGCATGATAAAGAATTTCGTCCTTACTGAAGAATCCGGATAGAGGGAATATTCCCGCGATAGCCAGAGTAGAGACAAAGAAAGTAATAAAAGTAATAGGCATATGGTCCTTAAGCCCTCCCATCTTCCTCATATCCTGCTCACCATGCAGGCCATGAATAACACTGCCCGATCCCAGGAAGAGGCAAGCTTTGAAGAATGCGTGAGTGACCATATGAAAGATAGCGGCGGTGTATGCGCCAACGCCAACGGCAAGGAACATGTACCCGATCTGGCTTACAGTGGAGTAAGCAAGGACCCGTTTGATATCAAATTGAGTCATGCCAATGGTAGCAGCAAATACAGCGGTGCCACCGCCGACAAAAGCAACCGTTGTCATCGAAAGCGGCGCCAAAGCGAACAACGCGTTACAACGTACGACCATATACACCCCAGCCGTTACCATGGTCGCCGCGTGAATGAGCGCGGAAACAGGAGTAGGGCCTTCCATCGCGTCCGGTAGCCATGTGTATAGAGGTATCTGCGCAGATTTTCCACAGGCTCCGACAAACAGCAACAAGGTGATGATCGTTACCGTTTCACCGTCATAAATAAGCTTCTCAGGTGCTGCGTGAAATACCGTCGTAAAATCTATCGATCCAAAAATATTGAAGATGTACATCACAGCGAGCAGGAACGCGAAGTCGCCCACACGGTTCATGACGAACGCCTTGGTACCCGCGTCGCAGGCAGATTTTTTCTCGAAGTAGTAGCCAATCAGGAAATACGAACAACAACCCACACCTTCCCAGCCGATGAACATCAGTAGGAAGTTGTTCCCCATAATCAACAGCAACATGGAGAACATGAACAGGTTTAAATAGGCAAAGAATCGGTAGAAACTGTATTCCTCATGCATGTAGCCAATGGAATAGACATGGATGAGGAATCCGACACCCGTTACGAACAGCATCATAACCATCGATAGAGGATCGATTTGGAATCCGAAATCGACAGAGAAATCTCCAGCGGACATCCAGGTGAACAGCACCTGCTCGTACACCCGTTCTTCGACAGGGGTCATCACCAACCCGGCAAAGATAAACAGGGTTGTCAAGAACGATAAACCCACCGCTCCCGCACCAATGAGCCCGACGGCATTTTTGCCGATGCGTAGACCGAAAAACCCATTAATGATGCAACCGATCAGCGGGTACAGAGGTACCAGCCCGGTCAGTTTCAGCAACATAAGTATTTCCTCAGGATTTCATAATGTTGAATTCATCCAGATTGATCGTGGGCTTATTGCGGAACAAAGCGATAATAATCGCCAGGCCAACCGAAACTTCAGCCGCCGCAACGCACATGACCATGAAACTAAAAATCTGGCCATCGTGGAGGTTCAAGTAGCGATCAAACGCGACCAGAGAAATATTGACCGCATTGAGCATGATCTCAATAGACATGAACACAACGATAGCGTTTCTTCGCACAAGCACGCCCGTCACCCCGATGACAAACAGCGTGGCACTAAGAAACAAGTAATGAGATAGCGGAACTATTTCCATTTCTATATCCATACTAATCTACCTTATTTTTAGCCAATACCACGGCGCCGATCATAGCAACCAACAGCAGGATAGAGGCAACCTCAAAAGGTAAAACAAATTCAGTAAACAGAATCGTTCCCACTTGCCTGACAGTACCGAAAGTTTCAGGTCGCAAGGCAGGGGAGTCGAAATTACCTGATTCCACAACTGCAATTATTTTGTACAGGACACCGGCGACTAAAAGCCCGGACAGCACAGTCAAAAGTAAATTTTTATCCCTCGAACGCCAACTCGCACCTTCACCAGACCCTTTTAAATTAAGAAGCATAATGACGAACATAAAAAGGACCATGATCGCGCCAGCGTAAATGATGATTTGCAAAACGGCGATGAAGTGGGCCTGTTGCAGGACAAAGATACCCGCCAGCCCCAGCATCATAGCGATCAGCGACATGGCCGACCCGACAGGGCTGTTGTTTACGACCACTCCCAGCGCGAATGCCACGCAAAGGCCGGCCAGAGGATAAAAAATCAGTAATTCCATTTTCCGTACATTTTCCTGGTGAACTCAACCCGATCCTTAAGTTGCTCAATCGGCACGGACAGTTGCTCAAGATTGTATTTCATATCCTCGCGGTTGAGCATGGGTATTTCATAGTCATCGCTCATGAAGATGGCTTCTTCAGGACAGGCCTCCTCACAGTTTCCACAGAAAATACAAACCGCATAATCGATGGTAAATTCCTTAGGCCATCGCTCCACATCATTTTGCTTACCTGTGTTTCCCCCCGGGGTAATATCAATACAATAAGCAGGGCAAGCTGCTTCACATAATCCGCAGGCCACACAGTTGGGCCGATTATGCTCGTTGATGGCAAGAACCGGTCGTCCCCGATAAGCTACCGGGATGTGAACCATTTCTTCGGGGTAATACACCGTAAAAATGGGTCGCTTTTTCTTTTGTCCTAGAAAAAACGGGATGAATCCGAATAAATTCAAAAAGAAATGACGAGAGGTGATGTACATACCCCTGATAATTTCAGGAAGGTATGACCGCTCCCACCAAGTCATTTTTACATTACGATCAACAAAATAAGCCATGGTCGGTATTCCTTATTGCACCGCTAAAATCACCAGCCCGGTGACAAGAATATTGGCCAGTGAAAGCGGTAAAAGGATTTTCCACCCCAGCTTCATAATCTGATCGTATCGGAACCTTGGAAGGGTCCATCGAATCGTCATTTGAAACCAGATGAAGAAAACCACCTTAGCGAAAAATACAGCGACGTTAATTAACATGACAGCAAGGTTCGCGCCGCTTGTTCCTAGAAAATCAAACCAGGAAAGAAGAGTGGCCGTTGGTAGAAACGGAATATGCCACGCTCCAAAAAATAAAATGGTGACGATCGCTCCGATTGTGACCATCTCGATAAACTCGGCCATTAAAAACATGCCGAACTTGAGTCCACTATACTCGGTGAAATAACCCGCGACCAATTCAGATTCTGCTTCAGGAGCATCGAACGGGATACGTTTATTCTCAGCAATAGAAGCGGCAAGGAACATGAAGAACCCGAGTGGCTGGAGAAAGAATCCCCAATTCAGGAAATCTTCCTGCGCGGCACCAATATCCGTGAGCTTCATTGTGCCGTACACCATCAGGACGCCGATGATGGTAAGGCCCATCGTTACTTCATAAGAGATCATCTGCGATGCAGTTCGCATCGAACCCAGCAGGGACCAGTTGTTGTTGGAGGCCCATCCTGCAATAACATAACCGTAAGTGGCCAACGAAGCGATGGCGAATACGAATAGCAACCCGACATCAAGATCGGAAATCACAAGATTGACAGATTCCCCCCACAGATCATACTGACCCCCGAAAGGGATGACCGCAAAAGTAAGAATAGCCGGGATGACCGCAACTATCGGACTGAGAGTGTGTAGAAAACGATTGGCGCCTTGAGGAATGAAGTCTTCCTTGGTGAACATCTTGAGAGCATCGGCAATCGCATGAAACAGGCCAAGTGCCGTGAACCCCATGATATCCGCTCGGTTCGCGCCAACGCGATCCTGCATGATGGCACTTTGCTTACGTTCCACCCACGTCAGTACCGGGGCAAAAAAGCCCACCGTTACTCCGACGATGAAAAGAATCTTAACCAGCGTGATTGCTAAATCGAGAATCATATATTCCCAAGCCTAATTCAAAGGGCCAATCAAAGGTTGTCGTTTGTTGACAGGGTAATCCTTCCTTAAAGGATGTCCCTTGAACTCTTCGTAAAGCAGTATCCGGCGCATCTCGGGATGGTCATTGAATTTTATCCCGTACATGTCCCACACTTCACGCTCGTACCAGTTGGCAGTTTTCCATAATGTACATATCGAATTTATAGAGCAGTCATCCTCACTGACAGGAATTTTTATGCGAAGACGTCCGGTATGCTTTAAAGAGAAGAGATGATAGACCACTTCAAAGCGGGCATCCTTGCGGTTCATGTAATCAACCGCGGTGAGGTCCATCAGGAAATTGAAGTCGAGTTCAGGATCATCACGAAGGAATTTGAAGAGCTCAAGTTCATTCCCTTTCTTAACCGTAAGCGTTTGGTCGCCACGGAAATTGTGAGAGTCGATGATGATGCTCGCGTATTTTGATTTAACTCTGTCGATGAAATTCGTACTCATATTTTTCTTAAAATTAACAACCGATTTTTATAGGCTCCGCGCCGAGCGGTTATTCCCAGTCGAGGCCGCCTCGCTTCCATACATACAGAAGACCAACACCGAGAATAAGAATGAACAAAAGCATTTCAATGAAACCAAACATGCCGAGTTGCTTAAACAGGATGGCCCACGGAAAAAAGAAAACAGCTTCGATATCGAACAGAACAAAAAGAACGGCCACCAGGTAAAACTTGACCGAGAAACGTTGATGGGGCGAAACAATCGGACTTTCACCACATTCAAACGGTTCCATTTTGTCAGCAAACTCACGCTTTGGCCCCAGCATCGACGTCATAACAACCATACCGCCGGCGATACCAATTGCCATCAGTAGCAAAATTCCTGCACCTAGATAACTTTCTAGCATGAAGCCACTCCTCGGGACGTTGATGCCCCGATAACAAGAGAAATCATTGGACAGAATGCGACAAAACTCAAGCCTACCCAATGTAATTGCAAATCAAGAATGTTTATTGATTTTCAAAGACTTAATATGGTTTTTCGTGACCCTTTTCAATGCTCAGAAACACCATATAAATAGAGGGGCGATAGTATCTAAGCCTGTAGTTATTGTCAACGAAAAAGCGTTTTAAATACCATGTTTTCGGGGTTTTTAGAGAAAGGGCGATCAGGCCTGTTTTAAAAAGACAGGGAGGGTGCTGTGACCGTGAAAGAGGTAATCATGAAGAGCACCTTTGCGTAGGTCGAAAAAATATAAAACGAGATGCTTTGACACCCCACAATATTATTGAAAGGGGTCTTTGACGAGGCTCAGCATGACACCACAGGTCCATTTTGTCATTGTGAGGAGTGTTAGCGACGAAGCCGTTAGTCCCCCTTGCGGGAGAATCTTGGGTTGTGCAAAGTACTCACTAATAAAAAGGGGGTCAAAAGAGGAATTGATTGGTGCGGGGAGAGCGGGGGAGGTGAGCGCACAAAAAAACCCGCCTGGTTTTCACCAAGCGGGTTTCTTAAAAATGATCCGGCCTCGTCCTACTCTCCCACACGGCTCTCGCCCGCAGTACCATCGGCGCAGAAAGGCTTAACTTCCGTGTTCGGAATGAGAACGGGTGTGACCCTTTCGCTATCAAGACCGGAAAGCTGTAC
>MDTC01123561.1_pt1 | contig 10226 bp, 12 predicted proteins | sample 811181 | NCBI WGS metagenome assembly MDTC01 (sample SAMN05326644, study PRJNA326480) | marine metagenome | isolation source: seawater | place: Pacific Ocean: North | collected 2011
AAAGTAAAGAATATATTTTAGAAAGAAATGATCCATTATTATTTTTTATACAAAGACTTCGAGATGAAGCTCATAGATTTGCAATAAGCACTCATAGAGCTAAAAGAAAGAAAAATCTTAGCAAATCTTTGTTAGATCAAATCCAAGGGATTGGGAAACAGAGGAAAAGAGCTTTATTAAATCATTTTGGATCTGCGCGCGCTGTCGAGTCTGCGAGTTTTGATGATTTAAAATCAGTTGAAGGTATAGAAGACAGTGTAGCAAAGAAGATATATAATTACTTTCACGAATAGAAAAAATGAAACTTAAAATACCAAACATATTAACAATTGGCAGAATAATAATAGTGCCAATATTTGTTTTTACTTTTTTTATTCCAGGTTTTTTTGGAGATTTAATTCCTTTTTTTTTATTTGTTCTAGCAAGCTTCACAGATTATCTAGATGGTTTACTTGCAAGATTATTTAAGGAAGAGTCTAAATTAGGTGAAATGCTCGATCCTATTGCAGACAAGATTTTAGTATCAGCAGCTTTAATTTTGCTGGTTATGAACGGCACAATCAAAAATTATGAGGTAATTGCTGCGGTTATTATTCTTACTAGAGAAATACTTGTGTCAGGTCTTCGAGAATTTTTGGCTAAAGGAAGAATTGCTATGGAGGTAACAAGTTTGTCAAAATTGAAAACAGTAATTCAAATGACCTCGATAGCTATTTTGTTAACGGGTGACATAGGAAACAAAATAATTAATTTTCAAGATTATAACGCTCAAACAATTGGAATTGTACTATTATGGTTATCAGCATTCCTGACTTTGTACACTGGTTATGATTATTTAAGAAAAGGTATTGATCATGCTATTAATGAAGATAGCAGAGATTAAGCTGCCGAGTCTTTTCGGACTAAATTTTGATATTCATCATTTAATTCTGAGATGACATCACAAACTTTAAAATTAAAATCGTTAATTTGTGAAACTGGTGTTACTTCTGCCGCAGTTCCTGTTAAAAAACACCCAACAAAAGAATTCATTTCTTGAGGTTTTATTTTTCTTTCAACTACCTTTATGCCTTTTGATTTTGCAATTTTAATTACCTCACGCCTCGTAATCCCATCGAGAAAAGAGTCAGGCACTGGTGTATGTAGCTCACCTTTTTCATTTTTAAAAAAAACATTTGCACCTGTCGCTTCGGCAATATTTCCCTCATGATCTAGCATTAAAGAGTCAGTAAAGCCATTAGCTTCCGCTTCATGTTTTGACAAAGTGCAAATCATATATAGTCCTGCTGCTTTAGTGTCCCATGGAATAGTGTTTGGTGCTGGTCTTCTCCAGTTAGAAATATTTAACCTTATTCCTTTTAATTTTAATTTTGGATCAAAATAAGATCCCCATTCCCAAGTTGCGATAGCAACATGAATTTTATTTTTTTGCGCAGATATTGCCATCATCTCACTTCCTCGCCATATCAAAGGTCTTACATAACCATTCATGACTTTTTGTATATTTACAATTTTTTTGCAAGCATCATTGATTTCTTTTTGAGAAAAGGGGACTTTGATTCCCATTCTTTTTGCAGAATAAAATAATCTGTCAGTGTGCTCTTCTAATCTGAAAATTTCACCGTCATATACTCTCTCCCCTTCAAAGACACAGCTTGCGTAGTGAAGTCCGTGATTGAGAATATGAATATTTGCATCCCTCCAATCGACTGTACGTCCATTGAACCATATTTTTCCTGATCTTTTGTCGTAAGGTATACTATCCATTTAAAGTAAATATATAGATTTTTTATTTTTAAAAAAGTATATTCCAAAGAAGGATAAGTCAATATAACTTACCATTATGAAAGATTTACTTTATCTTAAAGATGATCAAATTAAGGAATTTATACAGCTTTTGTACTATGCATATAGAGAAACTTTTACAGATCCCAGTCAAATCCTATCTAAAAAATTTTTTGGTCCTGCACATTTAAGAGCTTTACATTTAATTGACAGTAATCCAGGAATAAATTTGGGTGAGTTAATTTTTAAATTGAAAGTCACTAAACAAAGTTTAAATAGGATAATAAGAGATCTTTTGAAATCCAAAATGATTAAACAAGTACGAGATGAAAATGATACAAGGAAAAAAAATTTATTTCTTGATAGAGAAGGTAAAATATTTTTTGAATCCGTTTATAATTCACAAAAAAAAAGAATATTTAATGCCTTAAAAAATTCAAGCTCAGACTCGGTTATAAAATTCAAAGGTGTTCTAAAAAAAATTATTAATGGAAAGTAGATCTCTGCATATCTTAATTGTTGATGATGATGACAGAATAAGAAGTCTTCTCAAAGATTACTTGTCTGAACATAATTATGTAGTGTCTACTGCGGAAAACGCTGAGGATGCTTATGCAAAAATTGAATACATTAAATTTGATATAATGATTTTAGATGTAATGATGCCAGGAAAAAGTGGCTATGAACTTACAAGAGATATTAAAGAAAAAAAAATTAATACTCCGATAATATTACTTACTGCAAGAAGCGAAGTAGAAAATAGAATCAAAGGGTTGGAACTTGGAGCAGACGATTATATTAGCAAACCCTTCGAGCCAAAAGAGTTATTGTTAAGAATTAAAAATATAATAAAAAAGAATATAAAGTTTGATTTAGAGACCAAACATTTTGTTGGTGCTGCCCGAATTGATTTGAATAAAATGTACATCTACTTAAATCAAAAAAACAGTAAAATTAATAGTTCTGAAAAAAAGGTTTTAATTGAAATGCTGTCTAACCCAGGTAAGACTTTTTCGAGGGAAGAAATTGCAAAGATATCTGGAATTAGACAAGAAAGATCAATTGATGTTATGATTACAAGGTTACGACAGAAACTAGAAATTAATCCTAAAAATCCGAAATATTTACAAACAATTAGAGGCTCTGGCTATGTTCTCTGGGTTCAATAGGCTGATAAAAATAATATTACCAAAAAGACTATTTTACAGAGCTTTAATAATAGTTGCTGCACCAATAATCATTCTTCAACTTATAATTACAATTGTTTTTTACGATAGTATTTGGATAAAAGCTAACAAAAATACTACAAGATCTCTTGTGGCTCAATTAAAGACAATCGAAGAAGTTTATCAGAATGATAAAAAAAATTTAGATTTTTTTACTGATAGTTATAAAAATAATTTTAATTTTGAAATTGGTATCAATGAAGAAGATTTTCCTAAAATTTCAGGGGAGAGAAAATTTAGTCCAATGGATAGATCGCTAAGGCGAGAATTGAAGTCGACTTTTGGAAATAATAATTATTGGTTCAGCACATCAAAATTTAAAAATGCTGTTGAAATAAAGATAAAATCTAAAAATGAAGTAATTGAATTTTTAGTACCAAAAGAAATGGTTTCAGCGTCTTCAGTAAGGCTCTTTGTTTTATGGACTACACTTCCTTCCGTAGTATTGATTATAATTGCACTTATTTTTCTCAAAAATCAAACTCGACCACTTGTGAGGTTGGCAAAAGCTGCCGAAAGATTTGGAAAAGGTGATTATGTTAATGACTTTAGGCCATCCGGTGCTCAAGAAATAAGAAAAGCTGCATATGAATTTGATCGAATGGCAAAAAGAATCAACAGGCATCTTAACCAAAGATCAGAAATGTTATCTGGGATTAGTCATGACTTAAGAACACCTTTAACTAGACTAAAATTACAATTAGCAATGTTAAATCAAAAAGATTTATCAGATAAAATGTCCAAAGATATTGACGAAATGGAGAACATGTTAAATGATTATCTTCAATTCGCAAAAACACAATCTCAAGAGATGACTGAGAAGTTAAATTTAATAAATCTATTTAAAGATATAAGTAAGAGTTTAAATAATGAAAATTTAGAAATTTTATATGGTGATGATATAATTTTGAAAGGTCGTCCAATGGCATTAAAAAGGTCATTTGAAAATATTATCCAAAATGGATTAACTTATGGAAAAAAAGTCTACGTTAAAATGCAAAAAGGTTCTAATCGCGTAATGATATTATTTGATGATGACGGACCTGGTATTCCAGAAGATCAATATAAAAATGTTTTTAAACCTTTTTATAGGTTAGATAAAAGTAGAAGCCTTAATAAGTCAGGTGTAGGTTTAGGTCTTGCTATAGTAGAAGATGTAATCAATTCTCACGGCGGGAACATTCAATTAGGAAAAAATAAATTTAAAGGTCTGCAAGTTAAGATTTCTTTGCCTTTCTAAGCTTTTTATTTTTTTGTAATTTTTTGATCATTATCTCTTGTTTTTGAACAATTTTTTTTAAAACCTCAAATTCTTGTCTTGAAACTAAATCTAATTTGTTAATTAAAAAATCTTTTTTAAATTTCAAATCGTTCGATATTTCTCTTTGTATATCTTTTGATGTCAAAATTCCGTTCTCAATTAAACTTGACAGAGTTTTTAAAATTTTTTCTGAACTTTTCATAACTTATCATATTTGATAGGCATGTTAATTTCAAATGTGATATAATAAATTATGTTTACTCATAATTTGGATCCTATTTTATTTAATTTTGGATTTTTTGCGATAAGGTGGTATTCTTTAGCTTATATAGCTGGTATTTTAATAGGTTGGTGGTATGGAAAAAAAATTATTTTATCAAAATCCAAGGATGTATATCAAAGTTTTGATCTGAACGAATTTGATAATTTAATTTCTTATATAGTAGTCTCTTTAATAATTGGTGGAAGACTTGGATATGTTTTATTTTATAACCTTGATTATTACTTATCTAGCCCAATTGATATATTAAAAATTTGGAAAGGAGGTATGTCATTTCACGGTGCTTTAATAGGTATAGTAATTGGAACATATATTTTTTCGTTACAAAAAAAAATTAATTCACTTTTTTTATTAGATATTATTGCTTGTGTTTCTCCTATTGGAATTTTTCTCGGAAGAATAGCAAATTTTATCAATGGTGAACTTGTGGGCAAAACAACTACTGTGATGTGGGGAGTAATATTTCCTAAAGTCGACATGATGCCAAGGCATCCATCTCAATTATATGAAGCTTTCTTGGAGGGAATAGTTTTATTTTTTATAATGAGAACACTTATCTCTAAAAAAGATTATTTTATTGGAACATGCTCTTGGGCATTCTTATTTTATTATGGAATTTTTAGAATAATATCTGAAATTTTTAGGGAACCAGATAGTCAAATAGGATACTTATTTAATTCTTTCAGTATTGGAACTTGCTTAAGTATTATTATGATCTTGGCGGGTTTAATTACACGAAATTTTTTAAATAAAAAAAATGAAATACAATTCTAGGTTTTTTAAAAAATCAAATTCTTTAGCTGTTGACGAATTCTTTGATAATGTATTGTACGACAGTAAGTTTGGATATTATAATTCAAACGTTTCGTTCGGAGTCAAAGGAGACTTTATAACAGCTCCAAAAATTTCAAGACTATTTTCAGAGATGATAGCCATTTGGATAATCTCTACATGGGAAAATTTTGGTAAACCAAAAAATTTAAATATTGTCGAACTAGGCCCTGGAGATGGTACATTAGCTGAAGTACTTTTAAAAGTTTTTCAGAGATTTCCAGAATTCAATAATATTAAAAAAATTTATCTTTTTGAAAAAAGCTCACTATTAAAAAAACTACAAAAAAAAAAATTTAAAAATAAAGATATAAAATGGATAAATAATTTTAATGATATAAAAAAAGGGCCAGTAATTTTTTTTGGAAATGAATTTTTAGATGCAATTCCAATAAAACAGTTTAAACGAAAACAAAATCATTTACTTGAAAAATATTATGTTTTACAAAAAAATTATAAAATTAAAGAGGTATTTAAAAAAGCTACTTATAAAGACAAAAAGACTATTAATAATTTTAAATGTCTTAAAAAAATTAATTTTATTGAATTTCCTAAACAAGGATTGGTTGAAATGAATAAAATTGTAAAAAAAATTAAAAATTTAAGCGGCTGTTTATTAATTATTGATTATGGATATTTAAAACCAAACAATCAAAATACAATCCAATCTGTAATGCTTCATAAGAAAAATAATATACTGAATAATCTTGGAAAGGCTGACGTAACTTCTCATGTAAATTTCGCTTTATTAAAAGAATTTTTTTTAAAAAAAAACTTTCTTGTCAAAAAAGTTGTTTCACAGGAAGAATTTTTAAAAAATTTAGGGATAGAGACAAGAGCCGAAATAATTTCGAAGAATATGAATTTTAGCGCACAATCTAATTTATATTTACGTTTAAAAAGATTATTGAGCCCAAAATTAATGGGAAATTTATTTAAAGTATTTTTAACTTTCAAATTTAAAGAATAAATCTAAATTGGAAATATGTTTTATTCAAAAAAACTTAAAAAATTTAAAGAGATCAAACATTGTTTTTTTTCGAGAAAAGGAGGTTTTTCAAAAGGCATATACAAAAGTCTAAACTGTGGTAGAGGCTCTAAAGATAATAAGAAAAATGTTTTAAAAAATCTCATGATTGTCTCAAAAAAAATGAATGTTAATACAAAAAAATTAGTACTTATGTACCAAACACATAGTAATAAAGTCATAGAAGTTAAAAAAAGTAAAAATTTAAGACAAGTCAGATCAGATGCAATTATAACAAAAGTTAAAAATATTGCTATTGGAGTTGTTACAGCTGATTGTGTTCCAGTATTAATTTTTGATTACAAAAATAAAGTTATAGCCTGCATTCATGCTGGATGGAAAGGTGCATTTTCGGATATAATTAAAAATACAATCTTAAAAATTAAAAAATTAAATTCTGATTGTAAAATTTACGCAAGTATTGGTCCCTGTATAGGAAAAAATAGTTACGAAGTTGATTTGAAATTTTTTGCAAAATTTATTTCAAAATCGAAAAAAAATAAAAAATATTTCTCAAATAAAAATAAAAAGAAAAAGTTATTTAATTTAAGAAAATTTGTAGAGGATAAACTTCTAAGCCTTAAGGTTACAGTAGATCACGTTAATTTTGATACATATCGAGATAAAAATAACTTTTTTAGCTATAGAAGGTCTTCAATTTTAAAACAAGAAGATTACGGTAGGTGTATATCCGTAATTAAATTAGTTTAGAATAAATTTGAAAACTTTATGAAATAAATGTATAAGTAATTACATTTCATGAAAATTTTATCTGGAACTAGCAATCTCAAGCTTAGCAAGGATATTTCCAAAAACCTCAAGCTCAAACTAATTAATACTAATATAAGAAGATTTGCTGATGGTGAAATTTATATTGAAATAAACGAAAATATTAGAGGTAACAGTGTATTTGTTATTCAATCAACTTCGAATCCAGCTAATGATAATATTATGGAACTTTTGCTTGTTGTAGATGCCTTGAAAAGATCTTCAGCAAAAACAATTACTGCTGTAATACCATATTTTGGATATGCTAGACAAGATAGAAAAGTGGCTCCTAGAACATCTATCTCTGCAAAAGTTGTAGCAAATTTAATTTCGAACGCCGGAGCTACTAGAGTAGTTACTGTTGATTTGCACGCAGGACAAATTCAAGGTTTCTTCGATATGCCGGTTGATAATTTATATACTGCACCCCTTTTTGCAAAATATATTAAAAAAAAATTAAATTCAAAAAAACTCATCTGTGTTTCACCTGATGTCGGAGGTGTTGCTAGAACTAGAGCGCTTGCCACAAGAATTAAAGCTGACCTTGCGATAATTGATAAAAGAAGACCAGCTCCGGGTAAATCTGAAGTTATGAACATAATTGGAGATGTAAAGGGAAAAACTTGTATAATTGTAGACGATATAATTGATAGCGGTGGAACAATTGTAAATGCGGTTGACGCATTAAAGAAAAATGGAGCTAATGAAGTTTATGTTTTTATCACACATGCAGTGTTAAGTGGTGACGCTGTTAAAAAAATTAAAAATTCAAAAATAAAAAAATTAGTGATTACAGACACAATAGATAATGCGCAAAAGATTAAAAACAATAATAAAATTGAGGTGTTATCTATTGCCTCACTAATGTCAGAAGCGATTAAAAGAATAGCAAATTCAAATTCTGTATCAGATTTATTTAATTAACACTTGTTTTAGGGAAGATCATGAGTTATATACGCTTTCGATAATTTTATGAGTAATTTAAAAGCAACAAAAAGAGAAAATTTGACAACTGGTTCTACAAACAAGTTGCGATCAGAGGGTATGATACCTGCCATATTATATGGTGGCAAAGACCCTAACCAGAGTATTTCAATAAGTAAAAAAGAAATATCTAATATAATTAATTCTGAAACTTTTTTATCTAAAGTACTTGAGTTAGATGTAGATGGAAAAAAAGAAAAAGTTATACCAAGGGATGTTTCTTATCATGTAGTATCAGAGGAGCCAATCCATATTGATTTCATGAGAATTGTGACTGGTAAAAAAATAATCATAGAAATTCCTGTTAAATTCATTAATCATCCAGACTCTCCAGGTTTGAAAAGAGGTGGTGTTTTAAATATCGTAAGAAGAAAGGTAGAATTAAAATGTCCAGCTGAAAACATTCCAAATGAAATAATCGTTGATTTAACTGGCACTGATATTGGTACAAGTATTAAAATTTCATCTGTTAAACTTAGTGAAAATATAACTCCAACTATCACCGATAGGGACTTTGTAGTTGCGACTGTTGCAGCACCAACTGTAATTAAAGAACCTGAAAAACCAGCTGAGGAAACTCCTGCTGAGGGCGCAGAAGGTGAAACACCAACTGAAGGAGCAGAAGCAGCACCAAAAGAAGGTGATCAAACTAAAAAAGATGATAAATCTAAAGATGGGTCATCTGATAAGAAACCCGACGACAAAAAGTCTACTGAAAAAAAACCTGCTGAAAAAAAATAACTAATATGCTCTTACTAGTTGGATTAGGTAATCCAGGTTCTAATTACACAAACACGAGACACAACATTGGTTTTAAAATCATTGATGCAATAAATTCTCATTTCAAATTGTCTAAACAAAAGCCAAAATTTAAAGGATTACTTACAACTGGAAATATTGAAGAAAAAAAAATTTATGCAATAAAACCGTTAACTTTTATGAATAATTCGGGCACGGCTATCAAAGAATTGATAGATTATTTTAAGATTGATGCAAAAGATGTAATAGTTTTTCATGATGATATGGACATTGATTTTGGAAAGATTAAAGCAAAGTTTGGTGGTAGTAGTGCCGGTCATAATGGAATAGAGTCTATTGATAAATTTATAGGTAAAGATTATTCAAGAGTTAGGATTGGAATAGGTCACCCTAAACAAAAGAAAAAAGTTAATAGTCATGTTTTAGAGGATTTTAAAGAAGATGAAGAAGAAAGAATTAACGAAATAACTGAAAATATTGTAAAACAAATACCAACATTAATTGAAAAAAAAATAGATTTATTTTCAAGTAAGGTTAATCAAAATCTGAATGGGATTTAAATGTGGAATAGTAGGGCTGCCTAACGTAGGGAAGTCAACTCTATTTAATGCTCTAACGGCCTCCAAAAATGCTGAGGCAGCTAATTTTCCTTTTTGTACTATTGACCCCAATATAGGCGTAGTTGATGTAGTAGATGAAAGACTTGATCAACTATCCGAACTATCAAAATCAAAGAGAAAAATTTATACTAATATTACATTTGTTGATATTGCTGGTCTTGTTAAAGGTGCATCAAAGGGTGAAGGTTTAGGTAATAAATTTTTGTCGCATATAAGAGAAGTTGATGCAATAATACATTTAGTAAGATGTTTTGACTCTGAAAAAATAACTCACGTGAATTCAAAAATAAACCCTGCAGATGATTTGGAGATTATTAAAACAGAAATAATTCTCTCAGACCTAGATATTATTCAAAAAAAATTAGAAAAAGGTAAAAAAAAATTACTTGACAAAAAAGAGGTTGAAATTTTGTTGGCGAAATTAAAACAATTAGAAAATGGCAATGAAGCAGAAATTAATTCTTCAGAGGAAGAAAAGCTTCTAACACAGATGGGATTACTAAGTATAAAACCAAAAATTATAGTTTGTAATGTTGATGAAGAAAATTTAATAGAGGGAAACCAATATACTAAACAGATTAGTGAAAAATATCCTAATGAAAAAATTATTTATATTTGTGCTGATATTGAAGATCAGCTTTCAGGTTTAGATAAAAATGAAAAAGAGTCGTTTATGAAAGATATA
>MDTC01204128.1_pt1 | contig 10226 bp, 12 predicted proteins | sample 811181 | NCBI WGS metagenome assembly MDTC01 (sample SAMN05326644, study PRJNA326480) | marine metagenome | isolation source: seawater | place: Pacific Ocean: North | collected 2011
ACAATATTGGCAAGTGTCGTTTTTCCGAGTCCTGGAGGCCCAAACACCAAAGTATGATCCAGCGGCTCGGCGCGCTTTCTAGCCGCACTGATAAAAATTTCCATCTGCTCTTTGACTTCCTGCTGGCCAACATAGTCTGCCAGGGACAGCGGCCGAATTGTGCGCTCCTGGGATTCTTCGGCGGATAGCGTATCGGTGGAGATCAGGCGGTCATCTTGCATAATTTATCTGGGGCTCGAACTCAGGATTCGGTTTCTTACAACATGCCTTTTAAAGCCAGGCGGATCAGGCTTTCACTGTCGGGAACTTCAGGGTCTGATTTCAGGACTATTGCAACGGACCTGGCGGCTTGCTGAGGTTTATAGCCCAGCGCAATCAACGCTGTTTCTGCTTCTTTGCCCATGGCTGAAGTAGATTGAGTCGCGCCGGGCAGCGCGGCCATTGCCTCTGCATCATCCCATTCAGTAAGGCGGTCGCGCATTTCAACAATGAGCCGCTCGGCCGTCTTTCTGCCGATGCCGGGCATCCGCGTCATGGCCGCAACATCGTTTTCGCGAACCGTGCGCGCAAACTCATCGGCGGCCATACCAGACAGAATTGCCAGCGCCATCTTCGGCCCCACACCGTTCACTCTGATCAGGGCTCGAAACAGGGTCTTATCTTTTAAATCATAGAACCCGTACAGAAGTTGGGCGTCTTCACGCACGACGAAATGCGTATGCAGGCGCAGCTCGCTGCCGACTTCAGGAAGTTGGTAGACAGTGCTCATAGGGATCTGAAGTTCATAGCTTAAACCACCCACGTCTACCAGGATTTCTGGGGGCTTTTTCTCTATCAGTATCCCGCGAATCTGCCCAATCATTTAAGCCTGGTCTCCTGCTTTACACATGCCAGTCTATTGCTCTCCTGCATTGTCATGCTCGCTTTTTCGTGACCTCGGTTTGCAGTTGGATAATCTGGACTGGCAACTTTGACGACCTATCTCTTAACGCAAACGTTTCCGACTGAATGATTTCGCGCCTGCCAGCTTGATCAGGCTGGCCTGGGTATTGGCGTGACAGATAGCCACTGCCAAGGCATCCGCTGCGTCTTCCGCAATGGTATCACCGATATTGAGGAGTGCTTTGACCATATGCTGAACCTGACCTTTTCCCGCACCGCCGGAGCCGACTACCGCCTGCTTGATTTGTTTGGCCGAGTACTCAGCTACAGAAAGATCATGGTGAAGACACGCCGTCATTGCAGCACCCCGTGCCTGACCCAATTTGAGGGCGGAAGCTGCATTGCGCCCGATGAATACATCCTCAATCGCCACTTGCTCGGGTTTCTGCAAACTCACCAGCTGACTGATACCTTCAAAAATAATCTTGAGACGATGCGGCAACTCACCGCCCTCGGTGCGAATACATCCGCAATCTACATAGGTAAGTTTATTGCCACGTACAGAGATTAAGCCATATCCCGTGATTCGGGAACCTGGGTCAATGCCCAGCAGAAGGGCCATATCAGTGCCAACCTCGGCATAAGCAGTGGTGAAGATTCTGCAGCTGCAAACTGAAATCGAGAAAATCAGCTATGGATGAATCAGAGTTGTTCGGCGATCTCATCAGATATGTTGGCATTGGAGTACACATTCTGTACATCGTCCAGATCCTCTAGATGCTCAACTAATTTCAACATTTTTTCCGCACCATCTAGGTCAAGCTCTACTTCGGTGGAAGCTATCATGGTCATGTCTGCCTGCTCTGGCTCAAGACCGGCTGCTTTCAAGCCATCCTGGGTAGGACCAAAGGTTTCCAGTGTGGTGCGAACTTCAATTGAGCCATCTTCATTACTCACCACGTCGTGTGCGCCGGCATCGAGGGCAGACTCTATGATGGCCTCTTCATCGGCCCCACTGGCGAAATTAAGCACGCCGGTTCGCTCGAACATATAGGCCACCGAACCGCTGGTTCCCATGCTGCCGCCAAACTTACTGAAGCCGTGACGCACTTCAGCAACGGTGCGGTTTTTGTTATCAGTCAGCGTCTCACAGAGGATGGCGACGCCACCTGGTCCATAGCCTTCATAAACCAGTTCCTCCAGGTTCTCACTTTCAGCGGTGCCGGCACCCCGCGCGATTGCGCGATCAATGGTATCGCGGGTCATATTAGCACCTAGCGCCTTATCCATTACCGCACGCAAGCGCGGATTATCTGACGGATTGCCGCCGCCCAACTTCGCAGCTACGGTGATCTCACGAATAATCTTGGTAAATATCTTGCCCCGCTTAGCGTCCTGCCCTGCCTTGCGATGCTTGATATTGGCCCATTTACTATGACCTGCCATGACTTATATCCTCACTAACACAGCTAGCTCAACTAACCTTCTCTCTCAACCTGATATTCAACTCGCGCAGCTGGGCTCCAGAGACACCGCCCGGCGCGTCGGTGAGTGGGCAGGCAGCGGTTTGCGTCTTTGGAAAAGCGATAACATCACGAATGGATGTTGAACCAGTCATTAACATGATGAGCCGGTCGAATCCAAAGGCGATACCGCCATGGGGAGGGCAACCGTAGCTCAGGGCATTAAGCAGAAAACCAAATTTCTCCTGCGCCTCTTCTTCGTCTATGCCCAGCACTTCGAAGACCGCTTGCTGCATTTGCGGCTGATTGATACGGATGGACCCACCGCCCAACTCAGTCCCATTAAGAACCATGTCATAGGCCCGTGACAAGGCTGTGGCGGGCTTGGCTTGCAGCTCTTCTATCGTCACTGCTGGCGCAGTAAACGGATGATGCAGAGACGTCAGATTGCCCTCTCCATCCTCTTCAAACATAGGAAAGTCGACAACCCAAAGCGGCGCCCACTTGTCGGCCACCAGCTCTAACACTTCGGCAACTCGGGTTCGCAGCGCCCCCATGGCTTCGTTAACCACTTTGACCTTGTCAGCACCGAAGAAAACAATATCGCCGGTCTCCACTTCAAGTGTCGACATCAAGGTCTGAGTGACTTCTTCGCCGATAAATTTGATAATTGGAGACTGCAATCCTTCGATGCCTGTCGCCGCATCATTAACCTTGATCCAGGCCAGCCCCTTAGCGCCATAGATGCCGACAAACTCAGTCAGATCATCGATGATCTTCCTGCTAAGGGACGCGCCACCGGGCACCCGCAGGGCAACCACCCTGCTGTCAGAATCTGCTGCAGGACCGCTGAATACCTTGAATTCAACGCCAGCCATAAGCTTGGCTATATCCACCAACTGCAGATCAATGCGCAAATCAGGCTTGTCGGATCCATACATGCGCATGGCTTCGGCATGACTTAGTCGCGGAAAGTCACCCAGATCAACGCCCAGATGGGATTGGAAAATCTGCCTGATCATATCCTCCATGACGGCCATGATTTCCTCTTCACCCATAAATGATGTCTCAATATCGATCTGGGTGAATTCCGGTTGTCTGTCCGCTCGCAGATCCTCATCGCGGAAGCACTTTGCAATTTGATAGTACCGATCCATGCCGGACGCCATGAGAATTTGTTTGAACAGCTGAGGCGATTGGGGCAAGGCAAAAAATCGACTCGGATGGGTGCGGCTAGGTACCAAATAGTCCCTGGCCCCCTCTGGAGTTGCCTTGGTCAGAAGTGGCGTTTCGATATCGAGAAAGCCATTGCTATCAAGGAAATTGCGCACTGTGTTCGCCACCTTGGAGCGAAACCGCAGTTTTTCCATCATTTCGGGGCGGCGCAAATCGATATAGCGGTAGCGCAGTCTCACGTCCTCACCCACATCAGCGTATTCGTCCAATTGCATTGGCGGTGTCTTCGCTGCGTTCAGAATGGTGAGCTCTTTACCGAGCACCTCAATCTTGCCAGTGGGCATGTCTCCGTTGATAGTCCCTTCCGGTCGCAGCCGGACTTTGCCACGTACCTCAAGAACGAATTCACTCCGCACAGTCTCAGCGCTGACAAAACTTGCTTCTGTGTCAGGATCGAAGACAACCTGAGCAATACCTTCCCGATCGCGCAGATCCAAAAAAATCACCCCGCCATGATCTCGACGTCGGTGAACCCAACCGTATAAAGTGATTTCCTGGTCAACGTGGGAATCGTTGATCTCTCCACAATAATAACTGCGCATACTTGTTTCCTTAACTTTTGCTCGAACAGCGAACTTATAACTAGCCGGACTTGGCTGATTGTTTGGACGGCTTGGTACTTTCTGAACCAGAGGTAGATGACTTTTTGTCGCTCTTTGCTCCGGCACTGCTCTCCGGTGCTGCAGGTTTGGCATCTTCCTTTGACGGCTTATCCGAGCCCTTGACAGCTTCGTTGCCGGAGTCTGCCAACTGCTTTTTATCACCGGTTTTGAAATCCGTCTCATACCATCCGCCGCCTTTCAGGCGGAAACTAGCTGCCGATACCAGCTTCCGCAGCCCAGCTTCCTGACATGACGGACAGTTTACCCGCGGAGAATCGCTGATCTTCTGAAGTACCTCTAATTGGTGGCCGCATTTTTCACACTGATATTCGTAGATTGGCATGATTGTTGTGACCCGGTGGTCACGATTTCCTTAACTATTCATTTCGCTGTTCATTTGGCTGTTTGTTCAGCTAGCTGATTCAACAGGCGCCCAGCTCACAGGCTGGGACTCTAAAAAGCCGGCGATTATACCCTATCACTGTAACAACAGTAATCACCTGTGGCCGCTGAATTACAGTGTAAAACCACCAATTTTTTGAAATATTCGACCATGCTTCGAAGCCTGTTAAGTCGTATCAGGCTTTGCTAAAAATCCCATCACGCGCTGCTACTGTGGCTTCTGAACTTGGATTGAGGTCTAACGCGCTGTTTCGAATTTAACGATTCGATCATCCCTCGTTTTATTTGAGGGTCATTTTCCTGACGCTATTGATGACTGCAGCCGAACTTGCAGCTTCCATTAACGGTGATAAGTCCATTATTTTCACCAGGAAAAATCTTCTGATTGCCGCTACAAGTTTTACCAGAGGGGGTTGACAAAATACGATCCAGCAAGAAGTTAAAAAAGAAAAAGACGCTATTTTTTTCGGTATTTTATTACTTTCTTTTGCAGACCGTTTTCGAAGTAGAAAGTTAAGATAAAGTGACATGAATCACTTGCGGGGCTCTGGTGAATGCTTTATAAAGAGACCCCCTAACCACTAGCCCAAAACATATTATGGCATTTGGGCTTAGCTAAACAATAAAAACAATTATAAACGATCTGAGTAAACTCCAAGTTGACATGGTTAAAAGTCAGCGTGAAAAACACAAACCTTCCAAATTACTTTAACAAAGAGAATGGGCATGGCCGTAAAGAAATCCTCCGCTGCTAAGAAAAAAGCTGCAGCAAAACCTCGCAAGGCATCAGCAATTCAGAGGAAGTTCACCAAGACTGAAATTCTCAATGAAATTGCAACCAACACTGACCTGAGCAAGAAGGAAGTTTCATCTGTGCTAGATGAACTCAGCGTTGTTATCGAACGTCACATTAAAAAGCGCGCCGTTGGTGAGTTCACTCTGCCAGGTCTTCTGAAGATCAAGTCAGTAGTTCGCCCCGCACGTCCAGCGCGCAAAGGCGTCCCTAATCCTTTCAAGCCAGGTGAGCTGATGGACATTCCACGCAAGCCGGCAACGACCAGGGTCAAGGTTCTGCCTCTGAAGAAACTCAAAGAATTTGCTCTGTAAATTCTATGAAGCTGTAGCGACACTGCAAAAGCAGTGCTTCGCACTTCAGTGATACACTTGGAAAGGCAGCCCTAGGCTGCCTTTCTGCTTTTTCGGCTTTCTTTTTTGAATGGAAACAGCATGCGCGCCAGCAAATACCTCCTCGCAACCCTCAAAGAAACTCCAGCAGATGCTGAAGTAATCAGCCATCAACTCATGCTGCGTGCCGGTTTGATTCGAAAGCTTGCGAGCGGCTTGTATACCTGGCTACCACTGGGCGTACGCGTCCTCCACAAAGTCTCGCAAATTGTGCGCGAAGAAATGAACCGCTCAGGTGCGATGGAGGTTTCCATGCCGGTTGTCCAGCATGCGGAGTTGTGGCAGGAATCAGGACGCTGGGAAGCGATGGGGCCGGAGCTCCAGCGCTTCAAGGATCGACATGATCGAGACTTCTGCCTTGGCCCTACCCACGAAGAGGTCATAACCGACCTGGTCCGCAATGAGTACAGCAGCTACAAACAGCTGCCAGCCAACCTTTATCAGATTCAAACCAAGTTTCGCGATGAACGTCGACCCAGGTTCGGCGTCATGCGCTCGCGCGAGTTCATCATGAAAGATGCTTACTCCTTCCATATACATGAGGAGTCACTGCAGGAAACCTACGACGTCATGCATGGGACTTACTGCGCTATCTTTGATCGCCTTGGTTTAAACTATCGCCCTGTGATTGCTGACTCGGGAAATATTGGGGGCAGCACTTCCCATGAATTCCATGTACTAGCCGACTCCGGCGAGGACGAAATTGTCTTCTGTAATAACAGTAGCTATGCAGCTAACATCGAAATGGCCACGGGCGAACTGCCTGCTCTGCCCCAGGACACAGAAATGCGTCATGCCCAAACCATTGATACCGGCGATGTCCGCAGCATCAATGCAGTCGCGGCAAGGCTGGACGTCGCGCCCAGCCAAATCGTCAAAATGCTTGTGGTTCACGCCGCCGACGAAAATGGGGGAAAAAGTAATGACCTCATTGTCCTGCTCTTGCGCGGCGATCAGGAATTGAGTGAGACCAAGGCGCAGAAGCTCACGGGTGTATACTCGCCTGTCACCTTTGCTGCAGATGAGGACATTGAAAATGCATTAGGCTGCAAACCCGGCTCTATCGGCCCGGTTGGCCTGCAGATAAGAACCGTAGCCGATACCAGCGTGGTGGCACTCAAAAATTTCGTGTGCGGCGCCAATCAGCACGGCCACCATCTGCTCGACGCGAATTGGGGCGCCGACTGCAAGTACGATGAAGTCGCGGACCTGCGCAAGGTGCAAGAAGGTGACCTCAGCCCAGATGGACAAGGCACGTTATCCATCAAGCGCGGCATAGAAGTAGGCCATATTTTTCAGCTCGGAAAGAAGTATAGTGAGTCGCTGGGGGCAAAGGTTCTGGACGAACAGGGCAAGGCTGTTGTGATGCCCATGGGATGTTATGGCATCGGTGTAACGCGGGTTGTGGCCGCATGCATAGAACAGAATCATGATGATCGCGGCATTATCTGGCCAGAAAATATCGCCCCCTTCCATCTCATTATCGTACAACTGGATGCGCACAAATCGGCCCAGGTAGTAGAGATTTCAGAAACGCTATATGCCCGGGCCAGAGCCCTTCGTATGGAAGTGTTGCTGGATGACCGGGACAAGAAAACCAGCCCCGGGGTGAAATTTGCAGAATCTGAGTTGCTGGGCATTCCTCACCGTCTGGTGGTATCGGCACGAGGGTTGGCTGATCAGTCCGTGGAATATTTTTCCCGGCAGAGTGGAGAAAAACAGGCCTTGCCACAGGATTCGGTCATGACATTTATCGAGACACTATGGCAAAAACATCGCGATCAGCAGTAGCAAGTAGCGAATCTCAAACCCGCTGCATTCGGGCAGCGCGCATTCAGATAGCTCAACACTATCGACGCGAGCCAGCGTTGGGCCAATTTCTAACCAATTTTGCATGCTGCGCACCGCCACTTCAGGATCCGTCAGCGCAACAGTCGAGTTGGTCACTTCAGAACTCATACAGAACTCGCACACAATACCCAAGGCGCTTAAATGCCGAAACGATCAGCCAGCGGCCTATCCCTTATAATAGATATTCGAACTCGCCAAGGGAATCCCATGGCCTTGCAATTGATGGGCTGTGGAAAAAGGTCGTTCTTGGTCCAACCGGGTCAGCGAGTATCTGTTTGCTGTCATCGTAAGTCATCTGCTCCTGTTTATGTCGATCAGTTTGACCTGCTATATCAATAAAAATTTTTTCGAGACTCTGCTGCAGAATCTTATGTTTGGCGGCATGTTGGTCAAGGCCGCTGCTTTTACTGCCTCAATCCTGCCCATGTCTCTGGCTTTTGCTTATAGCTTTCTGCCTAATACCAGCGTGCGTTTTAGCTCGGCTTTCATTGGCGGGCTCGCCACAACGATTATATTGAAGCTGATTGGCTCGGTGTTCCAGGGTCTTTTTGTTGCTTCCGCGAGAGAGAATATCTATCTGGGATTCGCCTCTGCAATTGCCGTGATGTTTTTCATTTATACAGGTTGGCTTGTCGCCCTGGTTGGTAGCAGCATCGCCTATTACCACCAGAATCCAGCCAAGACTCGCTCCGGTCGGACCAAACTTGCACTGAGCATCGCACAGAAAGAACAGATTAGCCTCGCCGTAGCACTGACGATTATAAGTGGCTTCCGGGACAATGAGGCGCCACTCACTGAGTCTGAGCTCGCCGAGAGCCTGCACACGAGCACCAAGCTCGTGGAGGAAGTGCTGGACGCACTAGAGCAGATCGGATTAATCGCAGCTACGAGCCATCAGCCACCGCGTTATCTGCCGACCCATTCTGTCGAAGACTGTAAGTTAGTAGACATCTGACGTGCTCTGCGTCATTGTAATAGGGAAAGGCTTGTCTTGGCACACGACAGTCTATGATTGCGTCAGATCAGGAGCTTTCAGAACGACCTCACCGCAGCTATTAAAAGAAACTGCGGGAATCGGAAGTTTATCGACCTCGATAGCAAGCCCGCGGGATAAGTCAAAATCTTATGAGCGAACTCACCCTCTATCACAATCCACGCTGCTCGAAGTCCCGATCCGCACTCGCCTTGTTAGAAGAAAACGTCATTACCCCGCCGGTCGTTTCGTATCTTGATCAGCCGCCCGATCGTGAAGAACTGGAAGAATTACTTCGCAAGCTTGGCATGGGTATCCGCGACCTTCTCAGACAGGGTGAGGCTGAGTACAAGCAGTACCAGCTCGGCGACAGCTCTCTTAGTAATGACATTGTGTTTGAAATTGTCGCCAAACACCCACGCCTTGTTGAACGCCCCATCATAGTTTGCGGCGAACGTGTGGTTATTGACCGCCCGCCTCAGCGAGTACTGGATTTACTCGAGGATTAGAAATGGACCATCCTTACGTTTTAGTTCTTTATTACAGCCGCTCTGGCGCGACTGCAAAGATGGCACAACACATTGCACGCGGCGTAGAGTCCATGGCAGGTATTGAAGCGATGCTGCGCACGGTGCCCAGCGTTTCCCCCGACCACGAGGCCACGACGCCGGCTGTGCCGGACACTGGTGCGGCCTACTGTAGTCAGGATGAATTAAAAAACTGCGCCGGTCTGATTGTCGGCAGCCCCACGCGCTTCGGGCAAATAGCGGCACCCTTAAAATATTTCATCGACAGTAGCGGTGCACTTTGGACTGCAGGGGCGTTGATCGACAAACCCTCCGCCACCTTTACCTCCACCTCAACCATGCATGGGGGACAAGAGGCCACACTGCTTAATATGGCAATACCTATGCTTCATCACGGCATGCTTTATTGCGGCATTCCTTACTCCGAGGCAGCGCTTAACCACACGCAGACGGGCGGGACTCCCTACGGCGCCAGCCATGTCGCCGGCATGGAATCAGACGCGAATCTCAGCACTGATGAAACTGAACTGTGTATGGCGCTAGGTAAACGCATCGCCAGACTCAGTCAGACACTGCTTGGGTAAAGCCGCAATGTCAGAACAACCAGCAATAAATGCGCGCCTGCTACTGGCACACCGAATCATGCTGGTTTGCTATTACGGCTTGCTTGCCCTGTTCCTGTTCATCAGCCTGACCGCGCTGGATGGCTTTAGCGTGGCTACCCCGGTGATCTGGCTGCTCCAATCGCTGCCGCTGCTAATTTTCATTGGCGCTGTGCATGGCGGCAAAGCAAGCCAGCTCATTTGGTTCAGCCTTGTGGTCTTGCTCTATTTCATGCATGGGGTGTTGGTGGCGTTTAACGCATCCCGCCTGGCCAATGGCCTGGTGGAAGTTGGACTAAGCGCAATTCTTTTCTGTACGCTGATGCTATATCTGAAGCTCGCGCGCACTTAAGCGCCAGATCCGACTACCAGTTCATGATTTCCTTAATCAGTGGCACCGTGACACGGCGCTTACGCTCCAGCGACGCATCATCCAATTTCTGTAGCACAGACATCAATCCAGGCATGCTGCGGTCCGATCGTAACAAGATAAAATCGCAGAC
>MDTC01007736.1_pt1 | contig 10224 bp, 15 predicted proteins | sample 811181 | NCBI WGS metagenome assembly MDTC01 (sample SAMN05326644, study PRJNA326480) | marine metagenome | isolation source: seawater | place: Pacific Ocean: North | collected 2011
TAAAGGTAGTTGTATTTGTAACAGTAGTGACTAAACTGCCGTCTGAAAATAATCTTAAATTATTTGAAGAGTCTCTTGTCACGGCGATATGATGCCACTGACCGTCATTTATAATTTCTGATGCACTAGCCACTCCGTCTGCATTATAAACATAGGTGTTTGTGTATATACTAATTGCTCCTGCAAAGTTATTACCATAAACAGGAAAAAGTTGAAGATTCCACGAAGCATTACCGCCACTACCATCAGATGCAAAAATTCGTGCATTTGGGCTACCGGCGGCTGGTGTGGGGATTGTGAATTTTACCCAAGTTTCTACACAAAATTCGCCAGCAGTTTCAACTTGTCCAGCACCTGATATGTTATTAAATTTTATATTATTATCATCTGATGCCGAGTTTTCAAATTTTAATGAATATCCACCATGACGATGTGGACTAAATGTTGATGCTACTATACTTCCACTAGCAGTAATCGTGTGATTTGAAGTGGATGCATCGTCAAAAGTTTGGTTTGAACCAGTTGCAGTTGCTTTAACTGACAGCGCAGTATATCTTGAATTTTGTACAACAAATGATAATGTAAAAGATGCATCAGAATTTACAACATTGATATTATCTGTCGCTGTAAACCTAAGATTAAAATTACCACCATATCCACTAGTCTGAGTAGGTGTAATTGTAAATCTATTTGTATTAACCCCACTTCCTTGCGCTACTGTTGCTGTAGTACCACCGCCATTTGTTAATGAACCAGATATTACACTATAATTATATATGAGTGTTGCACCCTCTGGGTCTGTAGATACTACATCTATTATGGTTGGAGTTCCATCAGTTGCTAAACCATAACTACTATTTACGCCAGTGATCGCTGTGGGGCTTTCGTTTGAAACTGTGGCTATTTTAAACCAACCTGTTCCAGTATACATATAAATTGTGTTATTAGCAGTAACATTTACAATATCTCCTTGTATGGGAGATGCTAATGTTTGCATAGCAGTTAAGTTGGCTACTGTTGTTGTTCCTGACTTTGCATTTTCAGTACCACTTGTCGCATTTGCTGTTTTTAACGTACCACCAGTTGCTTGTAATTTAACTGCATCTGAACCAGTTCCTATCTTAATTGATGGGAGACTAATTTCGCCGCCAGCACCAGAAGAAATAGAACCAGAATCTCCTAAAAATAATGTATTTCCAGACAGATAAAGTTCTTTCCATTTTTTTGTAGATGACCCTAAAGAACGAGAACTGTCTACATCTGGTAATATATCAGATGATACAGATTCTAAAGAAATATTAGATATAGTCCACTTAGATTTTGACGTATCATAAATAAAGGTTTTACCTGCATAAGTATATACTGCACCATTTGCTGGACTATCTGGAAAGTTTATTGCCATGTTCCATTTATCCTTCTAATTCTGCTGTTTGGGCGGTGTAAAGTTTGCTGTTTATATAACATTATAATTTCCTAACATGTATATTACTACTGTACCATCTCTGAACTAGTGTAGTCTGAGGCAAAATGGTCATGTACGTCAGTAACTTCGGAACTTGACAATGCCCGGTCGTAAAAAACCATAGCCCTCAAATCACCAGCCATTGTAGCATTCCACAGGTTAGGGTTTATCTCATTTAGAGAGAATCCGCCGTAAAACAACCCATCTGTCAACACGATACTATGATACTTGTCTTTATTATTTGTATCTGATAGAGCGTTAAACACTTGTTGCTGAGTGTATGTAGTTGCATCCACTTTATCTATATACAATTTACTACCAGATGATGCTGCTCCTTTATCTCCTGACCAAGTTCCAGTATTACCAGTACCTACTAAAAGTGACGTATTGGTTGATTGTTCTGCAAAAATAGCATAACTTGGGCCCGGTTTAGACATTAGGAAATACCAAGTTTGTTGTCCATACGCCCCCGCATAAAAACGACTTTCTCTGTGGGCAAAAATTAAAATAACAGTATTAGCATATGGGTAAGCAGAATTGGTTAGACCACTACTGCTATAGTATACAACTTTGGAACTCCCATTGGCCTGACCGATTGTCTCAAGAGCCAAAGCGGGTATTCCACCAATTCCGCTAGACGAATTAATGTATGAAGTAAGGGTTGTGTCTATCGTAAAGGTTGGACCTGAGTTTCCACTAACATCGTTCCAACTTGTTCCACTACCAGAGTACGAATTAGTATCATTCATATCATACAAACCCAGTAACCCAGAAGTTGGCAAGGGCGGGGTGAATACTAATGAAAACGCACTTACTGCATTTACTGCACCTGTTGCACCATCGGTTACACTAAAAGTCAGGCTGAAGTTTCCGGCATATGCTTCTGTGGTTGATGGCGTAATAGTAAATACATTAGTGTTTGCGCCAGTTCCTTGCGTTACAGTTGCAGTAGTACCACCTCCATTTGTCAATGATCCAGCGGTGACTGTATGAGAGAATGTAAGCGGAAAACCTTCTGGGTCTGTAGATGCAACAGTAACTGTAGTAGCAGTCCCGTCTGTTGCAAGTGAATATGTTGCGTCAACACCAGTAATTGCAGTTGGCGATGAATTAGTCATAGTAGCAATTAAAAACCAGCCTGTGCCTGTGTACATAAAAATTTTATTCAAGGAAGTTACTAATGCGGTCTGTCCAGCAGACATTCCAGTTAATGCAATCAGTCCTGCCATATCCGAAAGTACTGTAGCACTACCCGGTTCTTCAGCCGCCTGTGTTACACCACTAACAATACTTTTTGTTTTCAGTTTACCGGTTGCATCTGCTTCTAACTTAACTGCATTATCATCAGTTCCAATTTTGATAGATGGTAAGATAATCTCACCACCTGCTCCAGAAGAAATAGAACCAGAATCTCCAAGAAAAATAGTTGAAGAACTTAAATGCAAATCTTTCCATTTTTTAGTTGAGGAACCTAAAGAGCGAGAACTATCTGCATCTGGTAATATATCTTGTGGAATTGATGATAGATTAACTGAAGAAACAGAAGCAGTATTCCATCCAGATACATCTGAATCATAGGTGAATGATTTTCCTGCTAATGTTGCAGTTTGCCCATGTGTTGGACTATCTGGAAAGTTTATAGTCATGTCTCATCTATCCTTTAATACGCCTTAAAGCCAGTTGGAACGGTGTAGGTTAGAGTTTGACCTACTCCAGATACGAATTGTCCAGTGGCAGAACCAGTACTATTAGCAGAACCAAAAATAAAGGTAAGACCGGTGTTAAAATTGACTCCAGATATATCTATGCCTGCTCCAGTGCCAGGCGCGCCGCCTGTGTTTGTGGAAGTGTCCCAAGTGCCATCAACCCCAAACCACACCCTTGCAGCGGTCGTGTCATATGCCCACATTAGAGTATGTGGATTGCCATCGTCTATAGCGCTAAGACTTGAATTGGTTCCGCTGTGTGGGTAAAATCTAGGAGTATTTGCGTAAAACGAAATCCCAACATTACCTCCAGTATTGTAACCTAAAGTCCCAGCCTGTGCCATTGCTAAATCTCCTATACCGAACATTAGAGTATTGCTAGGTGATGTCAAAGCAGAAGTTATGTTTATCTCTATATAGTATTTTCCTAGTTTCAAACCTGTTGTCGGCACATAAGCAGATCCTAGTGTTTCAGTTGAATTAACTTTAGCAGATATGTCTAACGCACCTGTTGTTGAATTCGCATTGATATCCATTCTTGACCCAGACCCAGCGGTGGAAACATTCATAGGAGTCGTAAATTCTAAAGTATATATTGTAGACTTAGAAGTACTATGTAAACCGTCATTCGCTTTATATCTTAAAGTGAAACTTCCAGCATCTGAATCTGCTGTAGATGGAGTAATAGTAAAAGCGTTACTAGATTGAGAAATAGTTGCTTGCGATTGGTTTGATGGATTAGTATCATATGAATATTCAATAGGAAATCCTTCTGGGTCGCTGGCTACAACAGTTTGATTTGTTGCAGTTCCATCAATAGCCAAATCAGCAGATGTTGGTGGTGCTGTTGTCCATTCTGGCACGGCGTTTGTATCTGTATATATCCTGTCCCATTCAGCACCATCCCAAACATAGACTGCTTTTGTATCAGTCGCGAAACCAAAATCTCCAACAGTGTTTCCAGAACTAGGAAATGCGGCAAGGTTTGCATATGAGTTTGGAGAACCAGATGCACCATCGGCTCCTGCTGGGCCAGCAGGTCCAGCGGGACCAGAAACTGATACCCATTGTGAAGATGATCCATCATTATAATAAAAGTTTAGTGTTGCATCTGTAGTATCAAACCATAAATCACCATTTGAGGCATTTGATGGGGATGTTGCACTTGTAGGCACTACACCAGATGCAGCCGCCCCTGCTGGACCAGAAACTGATACCCATTGTGAAGATGATCCATCATTATAATATACATAAAGTACTGCTGATGCAGTGTTAAACCATATTTGTCCAATTTTTGGGTCTGCTGGTGGATTAGCGGAATTAACATTAACTGAGTTGGCAACATCTCTCCACACACCTTTTACGGAGTCATAGGTATAGATAATGCCATTAGCAATTATTTGTTGCCCATTTGTTGGACTTGTTGGAAAATCTACTTTTGCCATAATTTATTTTATTCTCTCTTATAATAACTATCTAGTATAGTATTGCAAATATAAACGGATTCTTCATAACCTTTTCTAAATCGATTTTTAATGTGTCCATAATCTCTAAACCATATAAGGTTATTTATATGTCCTATTTTTTTATCTTTTGGAATTTCTAAATTTTCTATATAATTTTCATATTGAAATCTTAAACTAAGTATTTCTTCAATAGATTTCATTTGATTTCCTCATATAATTCTTTCCAATTATCATACCTTTCAAAGTAACTATCCTTATTATGATCATGTGATATTAAAACCGAATTTAGACCCAACCTATCTCCTGTAACTGCATTTTCGTGTTTATCTTCTACCCATAAAAGTTCACTATCTGCATATGGTTTTAGTGCATTATCTTTGTCAGCACCCACATCAAGAAAAACATATTTTTCAAATGCACTTTTGCCAAATAATCTCTCAGTATTATCAATTCTTAATTTACTTGCATATTGATCTTTTGATAATGATGTTATCATATGAAAAACATAACCATGCTCTTCATGCAATTTTTTTATATATTTAATAGCATCTCTCAAAGGTGGTAACCAACCAATGCGAGATGATTCATTAAAATATTTTACCAGTTCTCTTTTTTTAACTTCACTTATATTATACTTTTTTGCCATGTTATAAGAGTTTTCATATTCTATATTAATAGAATAATTATTATTAATCATCCATTGATCAAATGATCTTTCCCAATCCATAAGAACACCATCACAATCAGTAAGAATTATTTTATTCATAATATACCTTTTTTATAAATTTAAATCTTTATCTTCATCATCAAATTCATCAATACCATCTAAAAGCGCATAATTTATACTATTACTCTTTGAGTTAAATCTTGATTTTTCCTCAACCTCGCGAATTCTAATATCTTTATTTTGAGATTGATTCTTATTTCGGTCACGTTTTTTATTTCGCGGATCATATCTACCGAATTTTGCCATTTTATTTCATCTTACTCCTATAAAAAAATTTTACCTAATGTTTGTGGTCCTGCAACGCCATCTGGAACACAGTCATTTTCTCTTTGCCATGCTCTTAATGCTTCTTCCGTACCAGAACCAAAATGACCATCAACGGTAATACCTAACGCCTCTTGTAATTTTTTTACAGTATCACCTTTTGATCCTTGACGAATAAGACTATAAGTTACGTCATCATTATCAGAAATATCTTTAAAGTCTTCTCCTAACATATGTAGGGCGTGTGCATAGTGCCTTTTACGATCTGCAAGACCAATAGTCCCACCATTGATACGTTTAGTCATTTTTACAATATCATCATTATCACAATATATATTGATGTTATTTGTTTTCCAAAACCAACATGCACTTTCAATAGCACCTTTTGGTGTACGCACATAATCTGTTGCTTCTTCAGCAGACATTCCTACGCTCTTACCAAATTCAGTATAGTTATATCTACCCGTTAGTTGTAAAATACCACCACCACGAAATCTCCAACCATCGCCAGATGCAGTATCACCATTATCCATACGATTTGCATAAATGCGATTGGCAATCTTTTCTGGTTGACGGTGATATTTTTTGGCGTCAACACCTGCACGTTTAAAATATTTACCAAAAATAGCGTCTAATGCTTTTGACGAATAGTTTAAATTTTCAGTGATAGTTTTATAGTTAGCACTCTCATGTGCAGTTTGTGCCAAGAAACCAGCAACGCGATGTTTAGTTATTATTTGATATTTTGGAAACATCTCTTTCATAGCATCATACCAATCTTGAGCATTATCATTATGAAGTATTTTTTCAACTTGTTCTTTTGTAAATTCAAAATCCATCTTGCCCGTACTCCCTTGTGTTTTCTATTTCTGTAACAAAACTCTCATACCCACCAATGTGATTGCCATTCCAAAATATTTGCGGAACCGTAGGAACTGTCCCTATTTTTTCTAGCAACTCACTATAAGTATCCAAATCTGTTGCATCTTTATATTCATATTTTAATTTATATTTTTTTGCTAAATTTACAGACTTATCACAGTATCCGCAATTACTTTTTCCATAAATTTCAATCATCTTCTTTTTGCCATATACAATATATCCCATAAAAAATTGCTGCATAGGCCGCTAGTTTTGCCAACGGTCCTGCAATAAGAACAACTACACCAAGAATAATTAATACTGCACCATTCCAAGAAGTTTTTTCTTTTATTTTATTTAAAATCCATTCTTTAATCATAGTACCCCCTTAAATGTTTAGCATCTCTTTTGTCATTATATAGTCACGAACTAAGTCAGACCTAACGATATCTTCCCACCCAAAATTTACAATACGAAAAAATCTCATCTGCTCAATAATATTCATAAATTTAATAATACCATCACTCTCATCTTTAAATTTAAAATCTGTTTGTTTATGATCACCACAAAAAATAACGCGACAATCTTTACCAATTCTTGTAATAACAGAATCTAATTCATGAAAATTTAAATTTTGCATTTCATCAATAACCACAATTGCTTGATCAAATGTACAACCTCTAAGAAAAGAAGTTGTTTCAAATTGTATTTTATTTGCAGTTTTCATTTTATTATAAGCACCCTCAAATCCGAATAATTCTGAACACACCAAACGATATGGTGCTTCATAAGATGATTCTTTTTCTTCTTTCGTTCCTGGTAAAAATCCTTGATCGCGAGTTGTTACTGCTGATCTAAGAACAATAATTTTACGATAAATGTCTGGATCATTTAACATTGACTCTAAAGCAAGATATAATGCTATAAAAGTTTTTCCAGTGCCAGCACTACCCGATAAAATTAGATTTAATTCATCATCCCAATAATCAAATGCTTTACTTTGATTTTGAGTTATTGGTTCAATTTCTTCAAGATCGTCTATATTAACAGTTAATGAATTATTCTTTTTCATGTTTTAATAGTATTACCAATTCCAGAACCTGCTTTGGTTCGCTTCATCAAATCTTTAAACCCATCAGGAGTCTTTCCAAACATATCTTTTACACCACCTACTAAGAGTGGTGTGGATAAACCTTGAACCAATTCAGAGTCTTTTAATATATCTTGTAACTCTGAATAACTACAATCCACTTGATATTGTTCTTTAGTTTTTATATTTTTTATCGTATAATTAGGCATATTTTCTCCATAACTTTTCTTATATCTATAAGAATTATTATACGATAAAAAATCTATTGTTAAGTAGTTATGCTGCTTCCACTCTTTTTGTTGTAATATATTTGTCCAAATATTCTTTTTTTGCTTTTATTTTTTTTACAAGATCAAGTTTACCTTCAGACTCTAATTTATTTACGAACATTTCAAGTTGTGCGCTGTCTTGTTGTAGTCTTTGAAGTTGCTGATTGGACATAAGATTCTCCTTAAAGTAAAATGCTGGACACTCTAAAAGAGTAACCAGCATTACAGATATTGAAATTAGTATAAAAATCATTAGGGCTTAACTAATAATTTTGGGAATGCTTCTAGAACGACTGATTTTGGAACTCCTGTTATTGGTTTTTTATTTGTCATTTGAATAACTAATTTAGCATCCTCTGGATGGATGGACTCTAAGAGTTTAATGAATAACATCTCTCTCTTTGCTTTTGGTAACTGATCACCTTCAAGTCCCTTTACAAAATATTTGAATTGTTTGTTGAGTTTAAGTAAGTTTGAGGCGTCATTATAACCATCACTAGGTTTATGTGGTGGTTCACCTTTAGGAACATTCCATACAACTAATTTATCATATGTTCCTCTTAAAATATCTCTGAGTGCGGCGGTATTATCCCTTTGAAGAATTTTTATCTTTTCTGGATTTGCTTTCGCTTTCCTTGCGGCACTAATAACTTCATGAACTAACTTCACCATTTTATATAAACTCCTGTACACATTCAAGTAATAATCTGCATCTTTTTGATACTAAGTATGGAAACACTTTACCTTTATTTGACCAAGGGTTTTGCGCTTCGTATGTATTTATAATTTCTGTTTGGATTTTTTGCGGAGTTTCTGTTAAATCAATAAGTTTTTTATTTCTGCAATAATTTCTGTATGTCTCTTCATTCATTACAGACTTTAAATCATCTGCCGCCATCCAAACATCAATCTTTTTTTGCGTTATTGGGGTTTGACGAATTCCATCAGGAAAAGAATTATCTGGTGATAGAATATTTGGAACTTTATCAGATTTACATCCCCTAAAGACATGCTCCATTAAAGTTTCTTTGGCATTGTTAGTCTCTAAAAGTTTTTTACCTATAGGAGAATATTGTTTAATGTTTGAATATCTTTGAAGTTGAACAAAATCTTTATCTGATGAAACAATCATTACTTCTTCATGTTTACCAAACTCTTGAGTTTCTAGTGCAATTTTGGCGATTACATCATCTGCCTCACAACCATAAACTCTCATAGTTTTATAAGGAAAATTTTCAGTAATTTCATCAAATACCATATTAATAATTCTAAATGCCTCTACCCAATCAATGGGTGATTCATCGCGAGACTTCTTTCGCCCTAATTTATATTGAGGAAAAATATCTTTTCTCCAATTACCATCACCATCAGCGACAATGACAATCTCACCGAACTGCTTCTTATATTTGCTTCTGTACATACGAATAGAGTTTAAAATCATGTGCCTTATAATATTTTCATCTAAAGCAATTCTTTGTACCATTATATTAGAGATAGCGATGCCACTATAATCAATTAAAATCATTCTACCTTAGTCTCCATTTTATTCAATAACTATTCTACCATATATTATTTGAAAAGTCAATCATTAAGAACTACTACTCCCTCATGTAATAATCTTTGTCTATTTACCATATGATCTTTTTCTATGTCTGCCTTATTCTGTCCAAAATACTTAACTCCATGACCTTCTTCAATCATAATACTAGTCACTCTAACATTTTGCTCATATGAACCACTAACATTTCTCTCAATCAAAAAGTCTCCAAGTATCCTACCAAATTTACCCTTTTTATCTTCTCCAGATTTATCAATCTCTGTTTTTAAAATTTGAATTGATCCAATAGGCAACAGTTCCTTTAATCTTGCCTTACTCGCCAAACCAAATTGTTTTTCTGTCAAATCTTTAGTACGAGATTCAGGAGTATCTATACCCATCATTCGTACTCTTTCTTTATGAACCCATATTCCGAAACCAAGATCAATATCAATGTCTACTGTGTCGCCATCAACAACTCTTAGGATTTTACATTTATATTCGTACATTTTTTAGACCTCTCTTTAGATTGTAACATCTTTTGTATGTCTTCCTTTTGTTTTTTTATGATCTTAGCCTGATTCTCAATCTCTAAAAATAATTTGTCATTCTCACTTATGGTCTCTTGCTTTGGAAATTTTAATATATTATTCATCATACTTTTCCTTTCACATGCATTGAGTGTATTTTTACACCTATAAACTCATTGTAATATTCATCGCTGAAAAGAACTTCTCTGTCAAATTGTTCTTTTGCTTCAAAGTAACTCATAATACCCTTTGATTTACACAACCGAATAATATTTCTTTTGAACCTAGATGTACCCTCATTTTCTACAAGTA